>JAABUM010000290.1_pt1 | contig 96887 bp, 97 predicted proteins | sample 5559161 | NCBI WGS metagenome assembly JAABUM01 (sample SAMN10711868, study PRJNA513369) | rock metagenome | isolation source: Antarctica rocks | place: Antarctica: Victoria Land, Siegfried Peak nord
ACCGCAACGGCCAGCTGTACACGTCGGTGGACGCGGAGCTGATGTTGGCCTATAAGGAGTCCGAGGTCGGCCAGATCCTGCACGAGGGCATCAACGAAGCCGGTGCCGTGGCGTCCTTCACCGCCGTCGGGACCTCCTACGCCACGCACGGCGAACCGATGATCCCGATCTACATCTTCTACTCCATGTTCGGCTTCCAACGCACCGGTGACGGACTGTGGGCCGCCGCCGACCAGATGACCCGCGGCTTCGCCCTCGGGGCCACCGCCGGGCGCACCACGCTGACGGGCGAGGGCCTGCAACACGCCGATGGACACTCGCTCCTGTTGGCCTCCACCAACCCCGCCGTCGTCGCCTACGATCCCGCGTTCGGCTACGAGATCGGCCACATCGTCCGCGAGGGCCTGCGGCGGATGTACGGCGAGGGCGGACCCGACGGTGCCGGGGAAAACATCTTCTACTACCTCACCCTGTACAACGAGCCGTACCCCCAACCCGCCGAGCCCGACAACGTCGACACGGTGGGGATCCTCAAGGGCCTCTACCGATACCAGCAGGCGGATGCCTCCACCGGACCGCGCGCCCAGATCCTGGCCTCCGGGGTCGGCATGCCATGGGCCCTCCGCGCCCAGGAGCTACTCGCCGCCGACTGGGGGGTCTCGGCCGACGTGTGGTCGGTCACCTCCTGGACCGAGCTGCGCCGCGACGGCGTCGAGTGCGAGCAGCATGCCCTGCTGAATCCCGCCGAGGAGAAGCGCGTGCCCTACGTGAGCGACGCTTTGTCCGACTCAGCCGGGCCGGTGGTGGCGGTGTCGGACTGGATGCGCGCGGTGCCGGACATGATCCGGCAGTGGGTGCCCGGTCATTACGTCACCCTGGGCACCGACGGGTTCGGTTTCTCCGACACGCGTCCCGCTGCCCGGCGAAAGTTTGCGGTGGACGCCGAGTCGGTGGTGGTGGCGGTGCTGTCCGCGCTGGCCGCCTCGGGTGAGGTGGACACCAAGCTGGCGGTGGACGCCGCGGAGCGGTACCAGATCACCGACGTGCAGGCCGCTGGGCCGTCCACCACGGACGCCGGTAACGCCTGAGGGGGGCCCCCACTCTCGGGGGGGCGTTCAGGTCACTTGGCGCCCTGTGCGCGCACCGTTGAGGGCGTTAGGTGACTTCAATGCCCCCCGCGGTCGCGCTCAGCCGCCGAAGCGCTCGTGATGCACGGCGTCGGCGAGCGGACGGCGGCGACGCCAGCCGAGCCGTTCCAGGTCGGGCACCGTCTGGCGCTCACCGACGTGGCCGAGGCACAACCAGCCGATCGGGCGCACCGGCGGGGTGACGCCGACCAGCTCGGCGAGCAGGTCCTCGTCGTAGAAGCTGACCCACCCGACGCCCAGCCCTTCAGCGGTGGCCGCAAGCCACAGGTTCTGCACCGCGAGCACGGTGGAGAACAGCCCCGTGTCGGAAACCGTGTGGCGGCCGAGGACATGCGCGCCACCCCGGGCCTGGTCGTGGGTCACCACGACGCCGAGTCCGCTCTCGCAGATGCCCTCCACCTTGATCGGGTCGAAGGTGGCTGCCCGGTCGGGCGGCAGTGTGGCCGCGAACTCGGCGCGCTTGTCGGCCACGTGAGCGGCGAAGCGTCGCAGGGTCGGCCGGTGGCGCACCAGGACGAAGTCCCACGGCTGCGTCATTCCCACACTGGGCGCCGCATGCGCGGCCTGCAGAACCCGCTGCAGCACCTGCGGGGCGACCGGGTCACCGGTGAACTCCGCCCGGACGTCGCGCCGTAAGCGAATCGCCTCGTACACGCTCGTGGTGGGCTCGGCGTCGACGTCGGTCATGGCGGCAACGCTAGCGTGGGCGGGTGCCCCTCAGCCCCGCGCCGCTGCCCAGTCGGCTGATCCGCAAACTGGAGCTGTCCTCCGGTGAGTACTCGGTGCAAGCCATCGCCGCGATGCGCGACAGCCTGCCGTTCTTCGCGTTGCTTGGCGCGGAGGTGCGGGCCAGTGTGGCGATGGTGGTGCAGACCGGGGTGACCAACTTCGTCGAGTGGTTGAGGGACCCCGAGGTGGCGGTGGCGCTCACCGCGCAGGCGTTCGGCGCCGTGCCCCCCGAGCTGATGAAGCAGGTGAGTCTGCGCCAGACCGTCGACATGGTGCGCACGGCCACCGGTGTGTTCGAGCGGTACCTGCCCGCCCTGGCCTACGACGAGGACCAACGGACCACGCTGACCGAGGCCGTCCTGCGCTACAGCCGCGAGATCGCGTTTTCTGCGGCCACGGTGTATGCCTCGGCCGCGGAGTCACGTGGGGCGTGGGATGCGCGCCTGGAGGCGCTGGTGGTCGACGGTGTGGTCCGCGGCGACGCCGACGAGTCACTGCTCTCCCGTGCCTCCGCCCTCGGGTGGAACCTGGGGACGCAGGCCACGGTGGTGGTGGGCAACCCGCCAGAGGACGAGGGCCTCGCCCTGGTGGAAGCGGTGCACAAGGCGGCAGCCCTGCGTGGGCGCACGGCCCTGGTCGGTGTGCAGGGCTCGCGGCTCGTCGTCATCATCAGCGGCCAACTCGACGACCGCGTGATGCTCACCGAGCTCGCGGCCTGTTTCGCCGCAGGCCCCGTGGTGGTGGGCCCCCCGGCACGCTCGGTCGGCGCCGCGCACCGGAGCGCGGTCGAGGCCCTGGCCGGACTGCGCGCCGTCCCCGCGTGGCCGGCCGCTCCCCGGCCGGTCCTGGCCGCCGACCTGCTGCCCGAGCGGGTTCTGGACGGTGACCCCTACGCCGAACGGGCATTGCTGGACAGCGTGGTGCGCCCGCTGACCGAGGCGGGTGGGGCACTGGCGGAGACCTTGCAGACCTACCTCGAAGGTGGTGGTGCGCTGGAAAGCTGCGCCCGGGCCTTGTTTGTGCACGCCAATACCGTCCGCTACCGGCTGCGTAAGGTGGCGGATCTCACGCACCGCGACCCCACGGTGCCCCGCGACGCCTACGTCCTGCGAGTGGCGGGCGCAGTCGGTCAACTGACCCGGTCACGCGGAGTGTCCTGAGCCCGGCTGACTTCCCAGAGTTGCGCAACTTCGGGGCAAACGGACGTTACATACGCCGGTATTGTCCAACTCGGGAAGCGGGGGCGACCGACGGCCGGTCGAGGCGTCTTGTAGGGATCCTACAAGGGTGGCACATAGACTTGGTTGACGCACGCACCGCGCCACGGTGCCTGCACAGTGTTACCTGGGAACCGTGATCGCCCTCCTTGCGCCCGGACAGGGTTCGCAGTCCCCCGGCATGCTCAGCCCCTGGCTCGAACTACCCGGGGCGCCTGCGCGGATCGGGCAGTGGTCCGCCGCAGCGGGGCTGGACCTGGAGCGCCTCGGCACCACCGCCGAGGCCGAGGAGATCACCGATACTGCCGTCACTCAACCCCTCGTGGTCGCGTTGGCGCTGCTGGCCTACGAGGAACTCGACCGCCGCGGACAGGTCCGCGCGGGCACCCTGACGGCGGGTCACTCCGTCGGCGAGCTTGCCGCCGCTGCCATCGCCGGGGTGTTCAGCGCCGACGACGCGGTGGCCCTCGCTGCGGTGCGTGGTGCGGCCATGGGCGAGGCGTGCGCGGCCGAGCAGACCGGCATGTCCGCCGTGCTCGGGGGCGACGCGGAGGAGGTCCTCACCCGCCTGCAGGAGCTCGAACTCACCCCGGCCAACCGCAACGCTGCCGGCCAAATCGTCGCCGCCGGTCGCCTCAGCGCACTCGCGGACCTGGAGAAGGATCCGCCGGCCAAAGCACGGGTACGCGCGCTCAGCGTCGCGGGCGCTTTCCACACCTCGTTCATGGCCTCGGCGCAGGACGCAGTCGCTGCGCGGGCTGCCACCATCACGCCGGAGGACCCCATCCGTCCGCTGCTCTCCAACGCCGACGGTGCTCGCTTGGACAGTGGCGCCGAGGTGCTCCGCCGCTTGGTGACCCAAGTGACCAACCCGGTGCGCTGGGACCTGTGCATGGCGTCGATGGCTGCGGCGCAAGTGTCCGCACTGGTGGAGCTGCCACCCGCCGGTGCCCTGGTCGGGATGGCCAAGCGCGAGCTGCGCGGCACGCCCACCGTGGCACTGAAGACCCCGGAAGACCTTGCCGCCCTCGCCGAGCTGGAGCTCGGCCGATGACCGCGACGCTTCGCCTGGCGGCCCCTGCTGTCGGCGCCCGGTTGCTTGGCGTGGGCAGCTACCAGCCAGCGCAGGTGGTGAGCAACCACGACTTGGCCAAGGTCATCGACACCGACGACGAGTGGATTCGCAGCCGCGTCGGCATCGTCAGCCGCCGGGTCGCCGCGGAGGGTGAGCTGTTGGTGGACATGTCCACCGCGGCCGCGGCGGCGGCAATCAAGGACGCCGGTCTGGTCCCCACCGACATCGACACGGTCATCGTGGCCACCTGCACCATGCCCACCGCCGTGCCCAACGCCGCAGCGAGTGTGGCGACCGCGCTGGGCATCAACGGAGTCGGCGCCTTCGATCTCAACGCCGCCTGCGCGGGGTTCACCTACGCCCTGGCCGTCGGCGCAGACCTGGTCCGCGCGGGCAGCGCCACCCGTGTCGTGGTGGTCGGCGCCGAGAAGTTCAGCGACTGGGTCGATCCGACCGATCGCTCCACCGCCATCATCTTCGCCGACGGCGCAGGCGCGGCCGTCATCGGTCCGGCGAGCGCCGAGCAGGGGGCGGGCATCGGCCCGGTGGTGTGGGGCAGCTCCGGCGACATGGCGGAGGTCATCTCCATCGCCGACCGCAACTCGTTCTTGCACCAGGAGGGTCAGACGGTATTCCGTTGGGCCACTACGAAGATCGCGCCGATGGCCCTGGAAGCCGTGGAGCTTGCCGGCCTGCAGCCCGCCGACATCGACGTGTTGATACCGCACCAGGCCAACCTGCGCATACTCGAGTCCATCGGCAGGGCCCTGCGCAAGGCAGGCGCCCGCGACGACATGGTGCTGGCCCGCGACATCGTGCACTCCGGCAACACCTCGGCCGCCTCGGTGCCGATGGCGCTGGACCACCTCCGCGCCGATGGGTCGGTCCAGGCCGGCGACGTCGCGCTGCTGGTCGGCTTCGGTGCCGGTCTGTGTTTCGCCGCCCAGGCGGTGCTGCTGCCATGATGCTGTCCGCCCCCCACACCGGGGACTGTCCACCACAAGAAGGGAACCACCGCCAGTGAGCAACGAAGAAATCACCGCCGGCCTCGCCGAGATCATCGAGGAGGTCGTCGGCATCGAGGCTGCCGACGTCACCCCAGAGAAGTCCTTTGTGGACGACCTGGACATCGACTCACTGTCGATGGTCGAGATCGCCGTGCAGACCGAGGACAAGTACGGCGTCAAGATCCCCGACGATGAGCTCGCCAACCTCAAGACGGTCGGCGATGCGGTGGACTACATCGCGAAGCACAAGTGACCTCTTCCTCACGCACTCCCGGTGACGGCGCCCCCAGCGGGGTCGTCGTCACCGGGCTCGGTGCCACCACACCCTTGGGCGGCGACGTCGCCTCCACCTGGGCCGGCCTGCTCGAGGGCCGCAGCGGTATCGCGCCGATGCAGCAGGAATGGGTGAGCCGCTTCGACCTGCCGGTCACCATCGCCGCCCAGCTCGCCGTGGAACCCACCGAGGTGCTCAGCAGGGTCGAGGCCCGTCGCCTGGACCGCTGCCAGCAGCTGGCTGTGGTAGCCGCGCGCGAGGCCTGGGCGCACGCCGGATCTCCGGAAGTGGACCCCGAGCGTCTCGCCGTGATCGTCGGTACCGGCATCGGCGGCGCCAACACACTGCTGGACCAGGACGACCTGCTGGAGCAGAACGGTCTCCGCAAGGTCTCCCCGCTCACCATCCCCATGCTGATGCCCAACGGCCCTGCTGCCGCGGTCGGGCTGGAACGCGGCGCGCGAGCGGGCGTGCATGCTCCCGTCTCCGCCTGCGCCTCCGGTGCTGAAGCGCTGGCTTGGGGCTGGCGGATGATCATGACCGGCGAGGCCGATGTCGTCGTCGCCGGCGGAACCGAGTCGTGCATCGCCGCGATTCCCTTTGCCGGCTTCTCCCAGATGCGTGCCATGAGCACCCGCAACGACGACCCGACGCACGCGTCCCGGCCGTTTGACGTGGCGCGCGACGGGTTCATCCTCGGCGAGGGCGCCGGCATCGTGATCTTGGAGCGGGCCGAGTTCGCTGCGGCCCGCGGAGCCACTGTCCTGGGACGACTGGCGGGAATCGGCACCAGTTCCGACGCGTTTCACATTACCGCGTCCCCGCCCGACGGCGAAGGGCAGGCCAGGGCGATGAGCAAGGCGCTCGCCACCGGGGGGCTGCAGCCCACCGACATCCACCACGTCAACGCACACGCCACCTCCACCCCGGTGGGCGACGTCGCGGAGGCGGCGTCCATCCGCCGTGCGCTCGGCGACCACGTCGCGGTCACCGCGCCCAAGTCCTCCCTCGGGCATCTGCTGGGCGCAGCCGGCGCGGTGGAATCCATCGTCGCCGTGCTGTCGATTCGGGAAGGCGTCATCCCACCGACGACCAACCTGGAGAACCTCGACCCTGCGATCGACCTCGACATCGTCACCGGCGCACCCCGTACCGGTGCGCTCGACGCTGCGATCAACAACTCCTTCGGCTTCGGCGGTCACAACGTCGCTCTCGCCTTTACCAGAGCTTGATACCCCAAGCCTGACCTCGGAACTTGTTTCAGGAGCCCACCATGACTGCTCTCGCCACCCGACCCGTGGTCGACGCCCCGCCAACCGACCCGCGTGATCCGCTCGTCCGACTGGAGAACTTCTTCGACCCCGGCACGGTGACGCTGCTGCGGCCCAGGGACAACTCCGGGGTGCTGGCGGCGTGGGGACGGATCGACGGCGCCAAGACGGTCGCCTTCTGCACCGACGCCACCAAGATGGGCGGTGCGATGGGCTCAGCGGGCTGCCTGCACATCGTGGAGGCGATCGACAAGGCGACCAAAGACCGCTGCCCGGTGGTGGGACTGTGGCACTCCGGTGGAGCGCGGCTGGCCGAGGGGGTAGAGGCGCTCGACGCGGTGGGCCTCGTGTTCGCCGCGATGGTGCGGGCCTCGGGCAAGGTGCCGCAGATCTCCGTGGTGCTCGGCCCGGCCGCCGGTGGCGCCGCCTACGGTCCCGCCCTCACCGACGTGGTGATCATGGCGCCCGAAGGCAGGGTCTTCGTCACCGGGCCCGACGTCGTGCGCAGCGTCACCGGCGAGCAGGTGGACATGGCGGCGCTCGGCGGTCCGGAGGCGCACGGCAAGAAGTCCGGTGTCGTCCACGTGGTGGCCGAAGACGAGGCGGACGCCTTGGCGCGGGCGCGGCGGTTCGTCGGCCTGTTCGCCCGGCCGGGCATCTTCGACATGCACAAGGCCGGTGAGCAGACCGACCTTGGCGTGGCCCTTCCCGAGCAGCGCCAGCGCGCGTACGACATCCACCCGCTGCTCACCGAGCTGCTCGACACGAGGGACGGAGCCGCTCGTGTGTCGACCTTCGAGGAGCTGCAGCCCAAGTGGGCACCCAACGTCGTGATCGGCCTGGGCCGCCTCGCGGGCCGCACCGTCGGTGTGGTGGCCAACAACCCGCTACGCCTTGGCGGCTGCCTCAACTCCGAGAGCGCGGAGAAAGCTTCGCGCTTTGTCCGGATGTGTGACGCCTTCGGGGTGCCGCTCGTGGTGATCGTGGACGTGCCCGGCTACCTTCCTGGGGTCGGGCAGGAGTGGGACGGCGTGGTCCGCCGCGGCGCCAAACTGCTGCACGCCTTCGCCGAGGCCATCGTGCCCCGGGTGACGCTGGTGACGCGGAAGTCCTACGGCGGCGCCTACATCGCGATGAACGCGAAGTGCCTCGGCGCCACGGCGGTGTACGCGTGGCCGGATGCGGAGGTGGCCGTGATGGGTGCGAAGGCCGCCGTGGGGATCCTGCACCGCCGGGCACTCGCCGCCGCCGCCGAGGAGGACCGCGAGGCGCTGCATGTGCGGCTCGCTGCCGAGCACGAGCAGATTGCCGGCGGCGTCAACCGTGCGCTGGCCATCGGTGTGGTGGACGAGGTGATCGACCCCGCCGACACCCGTCGTCGGATTGCGGAGACGCTGGCCTCGGCACCTGCCGGACGTGGCGCGCACGGCAACATCCCGCTGTAACCGGACGGGCATTTCCTACCCCGGGGGGGCATTCAGGTCACGGAGCGCCCTCTTCGGCGGCCGCTGAGGGCATTCAGGTCACTCGATGCCCCCTGGTTTGGGGCTCGTTCAGCCGACGCTGCGGCGCAGCCAGGTGACTTCAGTGCCCTCACCGCTGCAACGGTAGGGCTCCAACGCATCGTCCCACGCGGCGCCCAGCGCGCTGTCCAGCTCTGCCCCTAGTCGCTCCGAGTCGCGTCCGGCCGCCATCATCGTGCGTAACCGTTGCTCGCCGATCATGACGTCGCCGTTGGCGCTGGTGCTGGCCCGCCACAGCCCCAGACCCGGCACGTGGCTGAAGCGTTCTCCATCCACACCGTAGCTCGCGTCCTCGGTGACCTCGAAGCGCAGCATTGGCCAGGAACGCAGCGCACTTGCCAGCTGCGCCCCCGTTCCCACCGGCCCCACCCAGGAACAAGTCGCCTTCAACTGACCTGCCATGGCCGGTTGTTCCGACCACTGCAACCCGGCGCGTACACCGAGCGCACCGGAGAGCGCCCACTCGACGTGCGGGCACACCGCCGCGGGAGACGAGTGGACGTAGACCACGCCAGTCGTACCCTCAGCACCCTGTTCTGCCATGCCCACCACTCACCTTCGACTCAGACGAGGAACGTCTTCCCCAACGACCTCGTGCCTGATGCGAAGGTGCCCGCGTGCGGCACCCTGAACAGTGTGCCCTGTGGGACCCGTGTTACGCCAGTGGCGGCGCCAAATCCGTTGACCTGCGGTTTCCCCTACCACAGAACCTGTGGTAGACATCACCGCGAGTGCCCGGCGTGTCGCACGCTGTAGCCACTCAGACGTGGGAGGGGGCGCGGTCGCGCCACCATTCGGATCGACCAACGCCGAGAGAAGATCGTATGAGAGCCATGCCCAGGGTCCTGCGTCGCAAACGCGGTCTCCGCTCCACCGCCACCGTCGCCCTGGCGGCGGCGCTGATGATCGCCAGCGCTGGTGCGGCCACCGCCTACATCAGCGGTCCGGACGCGGCGAGTTACCAGCACCCGGACGGTGCCAGCGTGAACTGGGACGCGGTACGCGACTCGGGGCAGTCCTTCGCTTTCATCAAGGCGACCGAGGGCGACTCCGGCAACTACGTCAACCCGTACTTCGCCTCCGACGCCCGCGCGGTGAAGGCGGCAGGGATGTACCTCGGCACGTACCACTACGCGCGCCCCTCGGTGAGCAGCGGGAGTGACCGGTACGCCTCCGCCGTCGCCCAGGCCCGGTACTACGTGCAGACCCTCGGCAACTACGCGAAGGTCGGCAACCTGCCACCGGCGCTCGACTACGAGGACACGCTCAGCGGGCTGAACCCGACAGACTTGATCAACTGGGCCCAGAGCTGGCTGGACACGGTGCAACAGCTCACCGGCCGCACCCCCATCGTCTACGCGGCCAACTGGTACTGGCGGGATTATCTGGCCAACACCACGCAGTTCGCCGGCTACCCGGCATGGGTGGCCAACTACACCGATGCCGCGCAGCCGGTGATGTTCGGCGGTTGGGACTCGTGGATTTTTTGGCAGTACACCGACGCCGGCCGCATCGCCGGCATCCAGGCGCCGGTGGACCTCAACCGCTTCCACTCCAACGCCAAGGCGCTGGCCGCCCTCGCCGGCGGCAGTACCCCGGTGATCAAGCCCGCCGTCGCTGACCTGCAGGTGAGCGTGAGCGCTCCCTTGCACACACCCCCGGGTCAGAACCTCAAGGCCACGGTGACGGTGACCAACCACGGGCCCGCCAGCGCAGCGTCGACCACCGCCAGCCTGGTGCCTCTCGGCGCTTTCACCGCCCTGAACCGAGGCGCGGGCACGGCGACGAATGGTGCCAGCACCGACTTCACCACACCGCTACTGCCTGCCGGACAGTCGCAGTCCTACACGGTGACACTCCGGGCGGACGGTCCACTTGGCGCGCTGCTCGCTTTCGCTCCAACGAGTGCCGCGGACCCAGACCTGTTCAACAACTTCGGGGTGACGCCGGTAGTGGGCTTCTGACCCACCCGGCGTGGAATGCAGCGCCCGCGGCTGCCGTTGGTGCAGGCATGAGAGCTGCAGTGGTACGTGCCTATGGTGATCCTGACGTGGTCGAGGTCGAAGACGTCGAGCAGCCGCTCGTGGGGCCAGATGCAGTACTAGTCGAAGTCGCTGCGGCAGGCGTCAACCCCGTGGACTGGAAGATTGTCTCCGGCGGCCTGCAGGGCGCCATACCCACGCATCTGCCGATGATTCCCGGCTGGGACGTCGCGGGGACGGTGACCGCGGTCGGGCCTGCTATCACCGATGTGGCAGTCGGTGATCGGGTAGCCGCCTACGCGCGCAAGGACAGCGTCGAGCACGGCACTTTCGCTGAGCAGGTCGCCGTCCCCCGCCGAGCGCTGGCGATCATCCCGAGCGGCGTCGAGCTGACCGTTGCCGGCGCGCTCCCCTTGGCCGGAATGACTGCGGAGCAATTGCTCGATGCCGCCAAGGTCGGTAGGGGCGACACGGTGTTGGTGCACGCGGCCTCCGGGGGCGTCGGGTCTTTCGCGGTGCAGCTGGCGGCGTTGCGAGGTGCTCGGGTGATCGGTACCGCCAGCGTGGCCAACCACGAGTACGTGCGCAGCCTGGGCGCGGAGCCAGTGAGCTATGGCGACCGTCTGGTGGACAACGTCCGTGCTGTGGCCGACGCCGGCATGGATGCGGTGATCGACCTCGTGGGCGGTGACGCGCTGGCTGCCACGCCGCAGCTGCTGCGCGCAGGCGGACGCGTGGCCTCGGCGATCGAGGCCGACACGGTGAAAAAGCTCGGCGGTACCTACGTCTTTGTGCACGCCGACTCCCCGATGCTCGCCCGCTTGTTGCAGCTGGTCGCCGACGGTGCGCTGAACGTGGAGATCGCGCAAACGTATCCGTTGGCGCAGGCGGGCGCCGCACTGGCGGCGGTCAAGGGAGGCCACACGCGCGGCAAGGTCGTCATCACCACCGCGTGACCTTGCCGAAGTGGGGCAGGTCGGACTTGAACCGACGGCTGGCGGATTATGAGTCCGCTGCTCTAACCAGCTGAGCTACTGCCCCGCGCGGTGAGTTCCCGCAGGTGAAACGCTGTGCTGCTCCCCCGACTGGACTCGAACCAGTAACCTGCCGATTAACAGTCGGCTGCTCTGCCAATTGAGCTACAGGGGACCGCAGCCGCCTCGTCCAACACGGGTGAGGCGACGGTGCGCAAGCCTAGCGCACGCTCTGCGCCGCTTCCCAATCCGGCAGCCGCTGACCGCCCGCCCGGCTGCCCGTCGGGCAGTACGGCAAGATGGGTGCCCAGGGTCCGCTGTGAAGAGGAGTGCGTGAAGGATGATCGGTTTCGTGATCGGGGCCGCGACCGGCTATGTGATGGGCACCAAGGCCGGCCGCAGGCGCTACGAGCAGATCAGCAAGAGCTATCAGCGCATCGCCAACAGCCCCACGACGAAGAAGTTGGCCGGCGTGGCCCGTGAGCGGTTGTCGGAGGCGTTGAGCACCCAACAGAAGTTCGAACCGATCGACGCCGAGCGTACCGTGTACGTGCCCCGCCGCTAGAGGAGCCAGACCACCACACCGGCGCCACCCGCCACCGCCAGGACCGCGAGGTAGCCGAGCACCAACCGGGTGTCGCGCAAGAAACATTTTGACGTCAGCAGACCCGCTCGGCGCGCTTTCCAATACCCCACGAAGCCCAGCACCGCGAAGACCACCAACGCCACCGGGCCCAGCAACCAGCCGAGCAGCGCGATGGTGGCAAAGACGCAGAGCTGCAACGGGTCGTACGGTCGGGCCCCGGCATCCGGCTCCGAGGCCGCAGTGGAGCTCACGCGCCCGCCGCCGTCGACAGTCGTCCCTGCGCCAGTGGCGCCCACGCCTGCACGGCGCAGAACGGCGCGCACTGGTGGGCGGCCGTCTCCGCATTCACGGTGGCCACGTGCACACAGCACTGGGTGAGACGCTCCTCGATCATCGTGGACATGTCCATGAACGGCTTGACGGTCACCCGCAGCACCCGCTCCCCCAGCATCGCCCGCAGCCGCTTCTGCTGACCCGGCAGCGACGACGCGACCAGCTTGGTCATCGTCGCGATCCCCAGATCGCAGTTCTCGCAGATGTCCTTCCAGATGCTGCCGATCTTCGGGTGCGACAGCGACGACTGTTCGCTGAGCAGCCCGAGCAGCGAGTCCTTCACGATCCCCTTCAACACCACGGGGATGGTGTCGTCGGCGATCCGGTTCGCGATCGTCTCCGGCTCCAGGTCGAGCCACGCCTTGAGCTTGTCGTGCCCGATCAGAGCGGTCAGGGACTGCCATACTCCGCCGTCATCCCGCAACAGGTACCCCACTGAGCAGCAGTGCGGGTGCGAGCAGGGCAACGCGGTGAGGTCACGCCAACTAACCTGCCCCGCAGTCTGTTCCGCGAGCCGGGCCAGCACTCCGGTGTGCGTCAGCCGCTTCATCGGGTCGATGCCTGCGCTCCGTCCGGAGCCGAAGATGGGCTGAATGGTGACGCCACCGACGTAGGGCGTGTCCAGGCCGCGCTGCAGTACGGCGCCGATCTCGTCGTCGTTGACGCCCAAGGCCGCGGTCATCGTCAACGTCGTGAAGATCCCTGCCCCGGAAAGCCGTTCCAGCGCCCGCTGTTTGAACCGGCGGATGTCCGCTCCCCGGTGATGGGTCGATGCCTGCGCGCTCTCGCCGTCGTACTGCAGGTACACCTCGACCCGCTCCCGGTGACGCTGCAGCAAGGCCAGCAGCGCGTCGTCGGTGGCGATGCGTAAACCGTTGCTGTTGATCAGGATTCGTACCACCGGGCGCGCAGTCACCTGGTCAAGCAGCTCGGCGAGCTGCGGGTAGAGCGTCGGCTCGCCTCCGGACAACATCAGCACGTCGATCCGGTTGTTCTCCTGGGCCAAGCGCGCATCTACCGAAGCCAGTACCTGCTCCAGCGGGGCCACCGTGGCCAGCGCGGGCCCGGACTCTGCGAAGCAGGTGGGGCAGCGCAGGTTGCAATGGTCGGTGATATCGGCCAGCAGGATGCAGGTGTGCTGGGTCTGCATCTCCGGCAGCCCATCCGCATACGCCGCCGGTACCGGCGCGAAGTTACCCGCGACGTCGGACTGGTGCACCTTGGTCGGCGCGGTCCATTGCTCCAGATAGGACAAGATCTCCGCGGACTCGTCGTAGAGCGTGCGCACCAAGCCGTGCTCCGGACATCCCCGCTCCAGCCACACCTGTTGGTCGCGCACCGCGAGCCACCCCGAGAGCCTGCGCACCTCGGTCAGCGGCCGCATCGGTTGTTCGTCGTGGCACTGCGGACAGAACGCGTTGACGTAGCGGTGGATTCGGTAATCGCGCAGCGGCATGCCCACCGCACTCACGGCAGGGCACCGGATGTCGAGTTGAGGCCGGCGATCAGAGCCACGCAGGCCCCCGCCCCCACGATGAGCATCACCAAGAAGCCGATGAGCATGCCAAGACCCCACGGGCGGGTGCGTTCGATGGACGCCAAGACGATCCCGACCACCAGACACGCCACCGGTACGAGCAAGCCGATGGCCGGCAGCCCGGAGTTGCTGAAGGGGGAGAGGAACGACAGCGCGCCGAGGAGCGAGAGCCCGACGGTGATCAACACTCCGAGCAGGATGCGCCCGGTCCAGCTCTTCTTCGGCGGCCCGGGCGGTCCGGCGGGAAAGGGCGGCGGAAACGGTGGTCGAGGCGGTGGTGCGGGCGGGTAGTAACTCATGCAGACTCCACGGGCGCGAGTTGGTAGCGGCCTTGACGCACCTGCCAGCACACCCGCGCCAGGATCAGTGGCACCATCACCAGCAGGAATAGCTGCGATTTGGTCAAACCCTCCCATACCACCTCATTGCCGCGGATGAACTCCACGAAAAAGCGGAAGATCCCGTAGGCGGCGAGGTAGAGGGTCAGCGTCTCGCCCGGGGCCAGCAGACGGTGCCGTAGCCAGAACCAGATGACGGCGAAGGCTGCTGCATGGAACACGATCTCGTAGACGAACGACGGGTGCAGCGCGACGCCTGGCGTGCTCCCGAGTCGCGCGGCTGCGGCGGGCCCCAGGGTGATGCCGTATGACGACCCCGTCGGTGTACCCGGTAGCTCGGTGAGCAGGCAGCCGATACGGCCGATCGCCATCCCCAGCGCGACAGCGGGTGCGAACAAGTCGCCGGTCCGCACGCGGTAACCCACCAGCTTCTTAGCGATGTGCACCCCGAGCCACGCGCCGAACAGTCCACCGAGAATGCTCCGGTTGCCGTAAAGCCACTGCTCCACCAGGGAGGCGTTCTGCCGCAGGTCGAGGTGCTGCATCCAGGTGCCCAAACGCATGAACACGGCGCCCCCGATCAGCGCGCCGAGGACCACGTAGGCGATCTTGTCGTCGGTCTGGTGGCGCCTGCGCGCCTCCAGCAGGAAAACCACGACCGCGGCGAGTACGCCGAGCCCGACGAACAGCGCATGGGTAGGAATCGGCCCAAGGGTGGGGAACACGTCAGTGCGGCCCGATTTGGGCGACCACGAAGAGACGCCGAAATGGCATCCACGCGCCGCCGCCGCTCTCCCCGGCGAGCGCGGACTCCGGGTAGGCCTCCCGCAGCATCGGCGCCAGCTGTTCGGTGAACAGCGCCCAGTCGGCGTCTCCCAACACCGCGCGCACCGGACGAAGCGCGGTCCCGGTGATCCACCGCAGCACCGGGTCCGTGCCGGGCAGTCGTTGCAGGTAGGTGCTCTCCCACGCGTCGACCGTGCAGCCGAGCGCGAGCAAGCGCTCGACGTACTGCTGCGGTTCGTGCACGGCATCGGAGCCCCGCAGTACGCCCTCGAGCTGGTTCCGCCACTGCGGCTGTCCGGCGAGCTCACGGGTGAGCGCGTGGGACGGCTCACGGAAATTGCCCGGCACCTGCACCGCCAGCCACGCCCCGGAGCCCAACGACTGCGCCCAGCGCGTCAGCACGTCGAGATGTTCGGGCACCCATTGCAACACGGCATTGCACACCACCACATCGACGTCTGCGCCCGGAGTCCAGGTGTGCACGTCGCCGACGGTCGCATCCACGCCGTGTTCCCGCGCCGCGGCCACCATCTCCTGCGAGGAGTCGAAGGCCTCTACTGCGGCGTCCGGCCAACGCTGCGCCAGCACCGGCGTCAACGTGCCCGGCCCACAGCCCACGTCGACGACGCGGCGCGGGGATTGTGCACCGACGCGGGCGAGGAGATCGGAAAACGGCCGCTCTCGGTAATCCGTGAAGTGCAGGTACGCACTCGGATCCCACATCAGCGGCGGCCAGGAAGCTGCTCGGCAACCGCAGCCGCAACCTCGGCCACCACCTCGGCGTCGGTGCCGGGATCGACGCGGACCTGCAGCACGACTCCGTCGACCCCGGATACTCGGCGCTGCACAAACCATGCCCCGCCGCCCGGTAGTCCGCGGTGATGGGCAGAACGGATGCTGGCGGTGACCCGTTGTTGCACGATCTGCGGAAGCCGACCCGGTTGCTCCAGGGAGTATTGCCGCCGCTGCACGTCGGCCAGCAGCACCGCCGTACCCGCAGTCCCGGTCTCCGCGGCCACCACCAGGGTGAGCGCGGTGCCGCTCCAGCTCGCCTTGCTGATCAGGTGCCAAGGCAACCGCGTCGGTCCGTCGGCGCCCGGGGCCCACACCCCTAGGCGGGTGGCTACCAAATGACCCTCGCGCAGTCGCGTCACCGCCAGCACATCCTCCTGCGCGTCCAAAAGTCCCACCGCCCCTGCGGGCACCGGCACTCGCCGGAGCAGCCGGTCCAGGAGCCTCACCGTCTCATCCCAACGTCGCTGCGCTCGCTCATTGCTCGCCGTTGGTCTGCTCGAGCAAGCCGCGTCGGTACTGCTCCAGGGCCACCAGGTCGCCGAAGAGGGCGTGGTACTCGTCCGGGTCGTCGGCTGGGGAGATCCGTTGCAGCTTGGACTTGAGCTCGGCCACCTGCTTGCCCACCCATACCTCCTGCAGGCGGGAAAGCACGCTGGCCACGTATCGACTCGGGTCCGTGGAATTCGATTTGAGGGACTCGACGGACAGCTCGGTGAGCAGGGAGCGCACACCTGTCGCGGTCACCTGGGCAGCGACCGCCTCCATCCAGGCTGCACCACCCAGCCCGGCCGCCGTTCCGCCGGCCGAGCGGATGGCTGCGTGCAACGCAAAGTAGGCGGGATGGTCGAACGTTTCCCCTGGCAGCGAGTCGAACACCGGACCGGCGACAGACGGAAGCTGCAGCGCAGCCTTGAGCGCCTCCCGCTGCGGCCACAGCCGCGGATCGGCAGGGTCGGGACGCGGCGGTCCGGTCGGCGCGGCGGCCACCTCCCTAGGACGCGTCCGCCGCCCTCTGGGGCCCGGTCGCTCCCCCGCGGTCTCGCGCACCCGCTGCAGCACGGCCGCGGTCTCGTCCCAGCCGACCCAACCGGCGAGCTGGCGGGCGTACTCGTCGCGCAGGGCCACGTCCTTGATGCGGGCCACCACGGGCACTGCTCGGCGCAGTGCCTCCACCCGCCCCTCCGCGGTGTCCAAGTTGTGCTCGGCCAGCAGGGCCTTGACGGCGAAGGCGAACATCGGGATGCGCCGGGCCACCAGGTCGCGGACGGCGGCGTCGCCGGAGCGCTGGCGCAGCTCACACGGGTCCTCGCCATCCGATGCCACGGCAATGAAGGTCTGGGCAGCGAAGCGCTGGTCGCTGTCGAAGGCCTTCAGCGCCGCGGCCTGGCCGGCGGCATCCCCGTCGAAGGTGTAGATCACCTCGCCGCGGAAGTAGGTGTCGTCCATCAGCAGCCGCCGCAGCACGCCCATGTGCTCCTCGCCGAACGCCGTCCCGCAGGTGGCAACCGCGGTGGGAACACCGGCCAGGTGCATCGCCATCACGTCGGTGTAGCCCTCGACGATGACGGCCTGGTGCCGCTTGGCGATCTCCCGCTTGGCCAGGTCCAGCCCGAAGAGCACCTGAGACTTCTTGTACAGCAGGGTGTCGGAGGTGTTGACGTACTTGGCCTCCAGCGGGTCGTCGTCGAACAGCCGGCGGGCACCGAAACCAACGACGTCTCCGCCGAGGTTGCGCAGCGGCCACAGCAGTCGTCGCCGGAACCGGTCGATCACCCCGCCCCGCTTGCCTTCCCACGCCAGGCCGGCGTCGATCAGCTCCTTGGCCTCGAATCCCTTGCCCAGCAGGGCCTTGGTGAGGGTGTCCCACCCGGCGGGGGCGTACCCGCACCCGAACCGCACCGCCGCTGCGGCGTCGAAGTTGCGCTCGGACAGGTACGCCCTGGCCACCTCGGCGTCGGGTGCACGAAGCCGGGCGGCGTAGAACTCTTGGGCAGCCGCGTTGGCCGCCACCAGCCGGGCCCGCGACCCCCGGTCCCGGCGCACCGTGGTGCCGCCGCCCTCGTAGGTGATGCGGTAGCCCACCCGGTCGGCCAGGCGCTCCACCGTCTCCACGAAGTCGAGGTGCTCCTGCTTCTGGATGAAGGAGATGACGTCGCCGCCCTCGCCACACCCGAAGCAGTGGTAGGTGCCGTGCTCGGGGCGGACGTGGAAAGACGGCGACTTCTCGTCGTGGAAGGGGCACAGGCCCTTGAGCGCACCGCTGCCGGCGTGCTTGAGGGCCACGTAGTCCCCGACGATCTCATCGATGCGGCTGCGCTCCCGAATCTCCGCGATGTCCCGTTCGGGTATTCGGCCTGCCACAGCGGTCAGTCTAGGCGGCGGGGCAGACTGGACGGATGGGCTCCGCCGAGGATGCGCTGGCCGCAGACTTCACTGCACAGCGCTCGCACCTGGTTGCCGTCGGCTATCGGCTCACGAGCAGCATGGCCGACGCCGAGGACGCTGTGCAGGAAGCGTGGCTGCGCCTGGCTGCGCTCGAACCGGCTGTGCGGGCAAAGATCCAGGACCTACGCGCCTGGCTGACGACCGTCGTGGGGCGAATCTGCGTGGACAAGCTCCGGTCGGCCCCGGCCCGCCGTGAGCGTTACGTCGGCCAGTGGCTGCCGGAGCCGGTGGTCAGCTGTGCAGCTGATCCGCTGGATGTCGTCGTCCATGCCGCCGACCTGCGGATGGCCCTGCTGGTGGTGTTGGACATGCTGACCCCGGAGCAACGCAGCGCCTTCGTCCTGCACGATGCGTTCGCTGTACCCTACACCGATATCGCCCAGGCGCTGGGCTGTTCGGAAGCCGCCGCCCGACAACACGCATCCAGGGGACGTCGCCGCGTGGCCGACGCGGATCCACCCCCGCGGAGCGACGACGCCGTCGCGCAACGGCTGATCGAGCAGCTGCTTGTGGCGCTGGCCGCAGCGGATGTGGCCGCTGCGCTGTCCGTGCTGCATCCCGAGGTGACGATGACCGGGGACAGCGGAGGAAAGGCGCGCACAGCGGTCAATGTCGTCCGCGGCAACGACAAGGTGGCCCGTTTCCTACTCGGCCTGGTGCACAAGCACGGCATCTCCACGCCGCGGCTCGCGCACGTCAACGGAGAGCTCGGGCTGGTACTGCCCGCCAGTCCGGGCGACGAGGAGCATGCTGCGGTTGATGCTCGGGTCGTCGCTGTGGCAAGCCGGCAAGGACGGATTGAGGCCGTGTACGACGTGGTCAATCCGGACAAGCTCACGCGGGTGCAGTTCTAGCGCTCAGGAACCCAACGCTGCGGCACCCGGCAGGCGTCGCCGCTGGTGAAGCCCTGGTCGGTGATGCCCAAGGCATGATTGTTGCGCGCCCGCATATTCTCCAGCGCGATGACGTAGGTCAGCTCCAGCAGCCCAGCGTGGCCCAGCCGGGAGTCCAGCTCGGCGACCTGCTCGTCGGTCACCGACAGCGGTGTCGACGTCATCGCCAGGGCGTAGTCCAGGACCAACCGCTCCAACTCCGTGTACAGCGGTGAGCGGGCGTAGTCGTGGATGTGCTGCAGCCGCTCGATGTCGAGCCCGTGGTGGCGCTGCAGCATGGTCCCGAAGTCCACACACCAAGAACAGCCGACGCGCACGGCCACCTGGTACACCGCCAGCTCACGGAGGTTGGCCGGCAGCACCGTGGCCGCCTTCTCCACCGCCATCTCGTGGATGCCGCCGGCCAGCATCAGCCGGCGGTGGTGGGCACCGACGGCGACCGGCTCAGGCACGGCGCCAAACCGGCGGCGGGCGTAGGCGTCGACCAGCTTGATCAGGAGTCCGGAGCGGGGAGCAGCAGGGATACGAGACATCACAACCTCCATGGGTGCGGCCCGTCGGACACGGGCATTCAGCAAGTAGACGAGGTAGCTCTGCGGGATGTGACAGCCTCATCTGCCGAGTGACGGGCATCACTGGCACTATGTCGGCATGCGCGGACTCATGCAGGACTACCCCCTCACCGTTGACTCCATTTTCCGCAGGGCGGAGACCCTCTATGCGGACCGTGAGCTGGTGAGCGCCGGCCCGGTGCCCGTGCGCACTACCTACGGACTGTGGGCCGAACGCACCCGACGCTTGGGCGGGGTGCTGGACACGCTGGGCATCAGCGCCGACGGACGAGTGGCCACCTTTGCCTGGAACTCCACCCGGCACCTGGAGCTGTACTTCGCGGCACCATGTACCGGGCGCGTGCTGCACGCGTTAAACATCCGGCTGTTCCCCGAACAGCTCACCTACATCGCCAACCACGCCGGTGACGAGGTGGTGTTCGTCGACCGCTCGCTGCTGGGCATGCTCGCACCCCTGCTGCCCTCGATGGCGGGCATCACCAACGTCGTGGTGATGGACGACGGGGCCGGTCCCGAGCCGGGCGAAGTCACCATCACCACCGCGCAGGTGCACGACTACGAGGAGCTGCTGGCGCAGTGTGAGCCGGTGGAGTTCGCCACCACCGACGAGTACCAGGCCGCCGCCATGTGTTACACCAGCGGCACCACCGGCAACCCCAAAGGGGTTGTGTACTCACATCGTTCGACGTGGCTGCACTCCATGGCCGCCAACACCACCAGCGCGCTGGGGGCCGGCGAGACCGACATCGTGCTGCCGATCGTCCCGATGTTCCACGCCAACGCGTGGGGCCTGGCGCACGCCGCCCCGATGACGGGCGCGGGTTTGGTCTTTCCTGGTTCCGACATGTCGCCCGACGGCCTGCTGAAGCTGATGGTGGACGAAAAGGTGACCGTTGCGGCGGGTGTCCCCACGATCTGGACCGCGATGCGACCGCTGCTCAAGGATGTGTCCCTGCCTGCGCTGCGCACCATCATCTGCGGTGGTTCCGCTGTGCCGCAAGCACTCTCCGAATTCTACCGCACTACCATCGGCATTCCCATGCTGCAGGCGTGGGGGATGACGGAGACCCACCCACTGGCCACCGTCGCCCACCTTGCTACCCGCGACGCCGCAGCGTCTGATGACGACAAGGCTGCTCAACGGGCGCGGCAGGGCAGCCCCGTTCCGGGAATCGAGCTCCGCATCGTCGAGCCGGGCGACACCACGCCCTTGCCGTGGGATGACGAGGCCAGCGGTGAGCTCCAGGTGCGCAGCCCGTGGGCGGCCGCCGACTACTACGATCCCGACGAGGGCGTCGAGTTGAGCACCGAGGACGGCTGGATGAAGACCGGCGACGTGGCGTGCATCGACGCGTTCGGCAACGTCCGCCTGGTCGACCGGACCAAGGACCTGGTGAAGTCCGGTGGCGAGTGGATCAGCTCGGTGGAGCTGGAGAACGAGATCATGGCCCACCCCGGGGTCGCCGAAGCAGCGGTGATCGGTGTGCCGCACCCGAAGTGGGACGAGCGGCCCATCGCCTGCGTGGTGCGGATGGAGGGCTCCGAGGTGTCCGCCGAGGAGCTGATGGAGCACCTGCGCCCGCGGGTGGCCAAGTGGTGGCTGCCCGACGCGATCGAGTTCATCGACGAAGTACCCAAGACCAGCGTCGGCAAGTTTTCCAAGAAGGACCTGCGGACCAAGTTCACCGACTACACGCTGTCCACCTGACCCCTACATCCGCTTCGTCACATCCGCTCGAGCCGTCCCTCGGTGCACGAGGCGATCTGGTCCACCACCACCCGCAGCCGAGCGGCGTCGTCGGTGGCGCGGCGCCAGTGGTCGGCATATTGCGGGTCCAGCGCCTGCTCCCCCGCCGCGGACAGTTTCGACGCCACCGCGTGCACCCGCTCGCGCTGGCGCTCCTGCTGAGTGAGGTGCACCGGATCGGACATCACGTAGCGCAGCGCCATCGCCTTGAGCACCGCCACCTCCGCAGCCACCAAGGGGGGCACGACCAGGTCGGCGGCGTACCGACACAACGGGTGCTGCCCGGCCACTGCCCTCGTACCGGCTACCGCGGCGGAGGCGAAGCGCCCCACGAGCTCACTGGTCAGCCGCTTCAGCGCCACCGACGCACTCAACGTGCCGTCGTACGGGCCAACCGCGGCAACCACGGGCAGGCCGGCGAGCCCTGCCGCGGCCTCGATAAGCAGGCCGACGTCGTCGACGCGCATATACCGCGATGCCGCTTGCGACAACGCATTTCGCTCACCGGGGTCGCCGAGGGCGCGCAGATCGATACGCCCGGCGAGGATGCCGTCCTCCACGTCGTGCACGGAGTAGGCGACGTCGTCAGACCACTCCATGACCTGCGCCTCCAAGCACTGGCGATCCGCCGGTGCCCCGAACCGGACCCATTCGAGCGCTTCGGCGTCGTCGGAGTAGGCCCCGAACTTGGGCTGCCCGACGCGCCGCGTCCACGGATACTTCGTCGCCGCGTCCAACGCCGCTCGAGTCAGGTTCAGGCCCGCGCTGTGCCCGTGCTCGTCCAGCACCTTCGGTTCCAACCGAGTCAGGATGCGCAGGTTCTGCGCGTTGCCCTCGAAGCCGCCGCACCGGTCCGCGACCTCGTCGAGTGCGCGTTCCCCGTTGTGGCCGTACGGCGGGTGTCCGATGTCATGCGCAAGGCCCGCAGCATCGACGAGGTCCGGATCGCACCCCAGCTCGGTGGCGATGCCCCGACCGATCTGTGCCACTTCCAGCGAGTGGGTGAGCCGGGTGCGGGGCGTGTCCCCGTCGCGCGGGCCGACGACCTGGGTCTTGTCCGCGAGCCTGCGCAGTGCGGCCGAGTGCAGCACCCGCGCGCGGTCGCGAGCAAACGGTGAGCGGTGGCCCGCCCCACTACCGGTCAGCGACGCGGTCTTCGGCTCCTCGGGCACGCGCCGTTGCCGTGCACGCTCGTCGTAGGTGTCCGGTGTGCGTGGCACGGGCTAGCGGGACGCCGTCGAGGTCTCGGAGAAGCTCGTCGGTGCGTGGGTCAGGTGGTAGTACAGCAACGCGCCCGTCTCCCGGACGATGCCGTGGAACTGGCTGGCCCTGGTGATCACGGCCGGACCTTGCCGGGTGGGCGAGGTGCGCGCGTCGAGCCCCTGGTCATCGGCCATGGTCCTGGTGCGCAGGGAGTGCCACGGATCGCTGACGAGCACGACGCTGTGCAGCCCCCGGTTGCCCATGGCCTGGGCTACCGCCTCGATGCTGAGCAGAGTGTCCGAGCCCTCCTCTACCGCGATGATCGCGCTCGCCGGCACTCCTTCTTTGATCAGATAGTTCCGCCCGGCCGCAGCCTCGGTGAACTCGTCCCCCGGCTGCTTGCCGCCCACGGTGATGACCTTGGGTGCCACGCCCTGCTGGTACAGCGACCGGGCTTGTTCCAGCCGTGCAGCGAACACCGAAGACGGCGTGCCGTCGTACTGTGCGGCGCCGAGGACGAGCATCGCGTCGGCGGGCGACCGGCTGTCGTCCCTGGCCACCTGCCACACCCGCAACGCGATGCCCCCGATGACGACCAGAGTCACCACCACGGCGCCGAGCAGTAGGCGCACCATCCAGACCCGCACAGTCGAGCGTCGTCGGCCCCGTCTGCTCACCCCCCGATCCTGCCAGTAGCGGCCCCCAGCGCCTGAGGCGCTCGTCCGGCGCGCCACGCGATGATTTCCGCCACCACCGACACCGCCGTTTCCGCCGATGTCCGTGCGCCGAGGTCCAGCCCGATGGGCCCGTGGATGCGGTCGAGCTCAACACTGGTGGCACCCGCGTTGGCCAACCGTTCCCCGCGCGCAGCCTGGGTGTGCCGCGAACCCAACGCGCCGGGAAAAGCCGGCCCGCGCGCGCAACGCAGCAAGGCCCCGTCGAAGTCGGGGTCGTGATCAAGCAACACCATCGCGTCCACCGCGGTGAGACCGGCAACCGCCTGTTCGGTCTCGGCGACCCCGGTGGTCACCTGGATGTTCCACCCCAGCAGCTCGGCCTGCGCAGCGAGGGCGTCGCGCAGTGCTCCGGCTCCCACGATGAGCACACCGGCCGTGGCCACCCAGACATCGACCGGCACCTGCTCGCCGGCCAGCTCCACGGCGCTGGAGATACACGTTCCGCGTCGCAGCAGCGGCCGGACCTGCTCCAGTGCCTGTTCAGTTCTTGCCACGTCCAGCTCACTGGCCACCCGCTCGTCCTCGTGGCCGGCGACGACGAGCACCCCGCCCGCACAGGCCAACATTGCCACCGGCCCACCGCTCCGGAGGCGATCCGCGAGCAGCTCCGCCTGCGCAGGCGGCACCAGGTGCGCGAGCACCGTCGCCGAACCCGCACAGGCCAGCCCCGCGTCCGTGGCCTCCGACGCACCAAGCTGGAGTTCACTGCGCAGAGCGGTGCCGTCCTCGAGCACCTGTCCCGCGAGCTGCAGTGCCGTCGCGTCGGCCGCACCACCGAGCAGACTGCCCCGCGCTGTCGTCCCGTCGGTGAGCAGCAACGGGGCAGGCGACGTCGCGCCAAGTCCCTGCACGGCGGTGAGGCGCACCGCGCACACCGCCGTGTCGGCGAGCTGCCAGTTGGCGAGGGCCGCACCTAGCTCCGTCAGTTCCGCCATGGCCTCCATGGTGCCCTACCTGCAAGCCCTAGTGCCTTACCTCAGAGCCAGCCTCGTTCCTCGGCAAGCCGTACCGCGTCGGCGCTCGTCCGCGCTCCGGTCTTGCCGATCGCCGCCGACAAGTGGTTGCGCACCGTGCCCTGCGTGAGGTGGACCAGCTTGGCCACCTCGGCGACAGTCCCGCCACGGGCGGCGGCCAGCAGCACTTCGCGCTCCCGTGGCGTGAGCGGACTGCGGCCGCTGGCCAGCGACTCTGCTGCCAGCACCGGGTCGACCACGCGCAAACCGGCATGCACGCGGCGCACCGCGTCCACCAGCTGCTCCGGAGGCGCGTCCTTGACCACGAAACCCGCGGCGCCGGCGGTCATCGCCCGCGCCAGGTAACCCGGCCGACCGAAGGTGGTGCACACGATCACCCGGCACCGCGGCGACACAGTCCGCAGCTCGGCAGCCGCGGTGAGCCCGTCCATACCCGGCATCTGCACGTCGAGCAGGGCCACGTCGGGCGCGTGTGCCGATGCCGCCGCAACAGCTTCCGCGCCGGACCCCACCTCGGCGACCACCTCGATGTCGTGCTCCAGCCGCAGCAACGCCGCCAGCGCGCCGCGCACCAACGCCTGGTCGTCGGCGATGAGAACCCGGATCACGGAGCACTCACGAACGCGTGCAGCTGGAAGCCACCTCCGGGAGCGCGACCCACTCGTAACGAACCACCGAGTGGGCTGAGCCGCTCTCGAATTCCGTTCAGCCCATTGCCAGTCGAACCTTCCGTCACGGACGTCAGACCTGTGCCGTCATCGGTGACGTCCAGCCAGCTCGCGCCCAGGGATACCGCGCATCTGCTTGCGCCGCTGTGCCGGACGACGTTGGTCACCGCCTCCCGCAGCACATAGGCGAACACCTCGCTGTACTCCGGTCGCACGTCCTCGCTGGCCTGCGGAAGCACCGGCTCGATACCGGCCGCGGTGAGCACGGCCCGCGCCCCGGCCAGCTCCTCGGGCAGAGAGACGCGTCGCTGGGCGGAGACGGTCGCCCGAACGTCGGTGAGTGCTTGGCGCGACAGCCGTTCCACGTCGCCGATCTCCACGGCCGCCGGCTCCCTCTGACCCCGTTCCAGCAGCTTGCGCGCGAGGGACGCCTTCACGGTGATGGTGGTGAGGTTGTGGCCCAGCACATCGTGCAGATCCCTCGCGATCCGGCTGCGTTCGTCGGCCACCGCGAGGCGCGCCACTTCGTCCCTGGCCGCCTGTAGCGCACGAATGGCACGCACGTTGCCCATCAGCGCAATCATCATCAGGGTGATCGACCCGAAGACAATGATCTCGCTCCACTGTGTTCCCTGCTTCGACAGCCCGGTGTAGAGCGCCATCCCCGCCATGGTGATCCACAACAGCAGGAACGCCCGGTTGGTGGGCAGCACCGCCGCGCCGGAGATCAGCACATACATGAGCACGCCGATGGAGCCGGGGCCGAGCAGCCCGGCCAGCGTCACCCCCAACACGGCGAGGATGACCCACCGCGGCGACTGCGAAGGGCGTCCCCCGCTCGGCCACACCGTGAGGTAGACGCCGGAGAAGATGACCAGTAGCACAAGGACCCCAAGGCGGTAGGCCAGCCCGTGCCCGGACTGCCAGAGACCAGTGGCATCGGGGAGCAACCACAGCAGGAACGCCCCACTGACCACACGCCAGAGCCACAGATTACGCACCCACAGCGAATCACCGCCAGGTCGCGTGATCGCGTACCACGGTGGTCCCTGGCCGGTCACCACCCGGGCTTGTCGCGGTCGCGCCTGCTCCTGCACCCGGTCCACGCTAATCCGCCTCAGACCCGTTGGGTGTCCCGACGGAACAACAACGCCGCGCCCACGATGAACACCGCCGCCCAGATCACGACATTGGCGATGGCCGAGGGGGTGAATCCGGTGCCGGTCAGGGGTTCCCGTGCCAACTCGGCGATGCCATAGGTGGGCACGAACTTGGAGATGGTGAGCAGGACGCCGCCGGTGATCGGGACGAACAGGCCACCACCGAAGGCCAAGAACGCCAACGCCGGCCCGAGGATCTGCATCACGTTCTCCGAGGGGAGAAGGTATCCCATGAACAGCCCGAACGCCGCGAACACCACCGACGCCAGCCAGGCGATGAGCCCACTGAAGATCCATACCCGCAGACTCACGTCCGCGCCGGCGAATCCACCGACGATGAACACCACCACGATGGACGCGAGCCCCAGCAACATGGCGTTGAGCATCTTGATCACGATGTAGGCCACCGGCTTCAGCGGTGTGAGCCGCAGCTGCCTGCTCCAGCCCAGGGCGCGTTCGACGGACACCATGGCTCCCCCGCTGGTGGTGGACAGGATGGCGCCGTAGACCGCCATGCTGACCATGACGTAGCCGGTGATGTTGCCGTGCGGATAGGCGTGGTTCGTCTTGTAGTCACCCTGGGTGCCGAACAGCAAGAAGAAGACCGGCGGCAAGAGCAGCGCGAAGACGAGCGTTCGGCGGTTGCGGAGCATGCGGCGTAGCTCCATCCCCAGGAACGTGAGGTTGAAGCCACCCAGGGGTGGTACCCGACGGTCGTCGCGGGTGGTCGTGGCTGCGGTGCTCATTTCGTGGTCTCCAATGCGGGGGCGGCGGGGTCGGAGGTGAGGGCAATGAAGGCGTCCTCGAGATTTTTCGAGGTGACCTCGAGGTCACGAGCATCTGTGGCAGTGAGCAGATGGCGTGCGACGACGTCGGAGTCCTTGGCATGCAGGATGACGCGCTCGCCACGGATCTCCGCGTCGTCGACGCCCGGAATGCACAGCAGCTCCGCCTCGCTGGCGCCGGGCAACGTGGCGGTGATGACCCGGCCGGCGGCGAGGTTGCGCACCTCGGCGGCGGACCCGTCGGCCACGACGCGGCCGTGGCTGACCAGGACGACGCGGTCGGCGTACGCGTCGGCCTCCTCCAGGTAGTGGGTGGCAAACAGCACAGTGCGCCCGTCCTTGGCATCGGCTCGGATGGCGTTCCAGAAGTCGCGGCGTCCGGTCACGTCCATGCCGGTGGTCGGCTCATCCAGCACCAGCAGGTCCGGGTCGGGCAGCAGCGCCATGGCAAAGCGCAGCCGTTGCTGCTCACCGCCGGAGCACTTGGCGACGCGGCGGTCGGCGATCGCGGTGATGCCCGCGCGCTCCAATACCTCGTCCACGGCCCGGGTGTGCGAGAACAGGCTCCGCGTCAGTTTCAGCGTCTCCGCGACGGAAAGGTCTTTGAGCAACCCCCCGGTCTGCATCACTGCCGAGATCCGGCCTGAGGAAATGGCGTTGTCGGGTGACCCGCCGAGGATCTCCACGATGCCCGAGGTCGGCCTGCTAAGACCGAGCATCATGTCGATGGTGGTCGTCTTCCCGGCGCCGTTGGGACCGAGGAACGCCACCACTTCGCCGGGCTGGATCGTCAGCGTGATGCCGTCGACAGCCCCGACCGAACCGAAGTTCTTGTGCACATTATCCAATGCCACGGCAGGAGGAGTTGTCTGAGTCATGGGCCAAGCATGCGGTGCGGACCGCGACGGTAGCCGGTGTTGCCGTCACGATTGCGCGGTGACATCTGTCATGGAACATTTGTCCTGGAACATTTGTCCTGGCCCCTACGCTTCGGCTATGAATCCGCTCGCCCGCTGGCCCGGTTTATCGCACCAAGCGATGGCTAATGAAAATTGAGCCGCTGATTCCTCGCATCGAGACGTTCCTCGCCTGGCTCACGGGCGGGCGGTTAAGCGTGCTCCGCATCGCCGGTCTGCCGGGCTTGCGGTTGACCGTGCTCGGACGCAAGAGCGGACAGCCGCGCACCACCAACTTGCTCTGCGCGCCCTACCAGGACGGTTTCCTGGTGAACGGATCCAACTGGGGGCACCCGAAGCACCCGGTATGGACGGCCAATCTCATGGCCGTGGACACCGCCGAGGTTGTCTACCGTGGCCGAACCCTGACGGTGCGGGTCAAGCAGGCCACCGGCGCCGATCGCGCCCGGTTATGGCCCGTGCTCCTCGACGTGTGGCCTGGCTACCGGATGGAGCAGGAGATTTCCGGCCGCGACTCCCGAGTGTTCCTGCTGGAGCCGGTCTCAGACGGCGAGTAGTCCCGTACCCCTCAGAAGGGGCAGGCCTTGTCGTCATCCGGCGATCGTTCGCCGGTACCGATGCGCACATTTCGAATCCGAGCGAGGTCGACGACAGACTGCTGGCGGCGGCGTTCCGCGCGGATGCGGGCAGCTCTGTCCTCCGCGCGGTTGCGTCGGCGCCGGACGCTGTTGCCGGGCCCGGTATCGGTGATGTCGTCGGGGTTGACCCCGAGCAGGTCGAGGTAGCCGGTCGCCGGGCTGTGGTAGCGGTGTCCGGTGGGTGAGACATAGTCGATGCTGCGGTCGGCGTTGTGGTGCTCGGTCCAGGTTCCGGCGTGTTTGATGCGATGATGGGTCCGGCAATAGGCCTTCATGTCCGCGGCGGTGGTCTTCCCGCCCTGCGCCGGATCACGATGATCGAAGGATTGATCGTGATCGAGGTCGGCGTTCCATGCCGGGGCATCACAGTGCGGCCATTGACACGTACCGCAGAGGATTCGAATCCAGGTATCGAGAATTGTGTTCGGCCGGTAGACGTAAGCCGAGTCCGGCAACCCGTCGGCACCTGTAGGTGTGCTGGCCAAACCGGCCGCGGCGCTGGCAAGCGGTTCGGCGTCGTCACCGTGGGTAGTGCTTGATCGCTCTCCGGACGCCGTCGTCTCGGTGGCCGCGCCCGCCGGATTCTGGTCGGCGTTGGCGGCATTTACGTGGTCGGCGCGGCGGTTGTGGACGTCGTCGGGGACGCGGACGAATTCGATGTCGGCGTCATCGGCGAGCATCCGGGCGTGCTCGGCATCGACAAGGCCATATCCGTCGAGGTATGCCGCTTCGTCGTCGATGCCATCGAGGGTGGAACCGAGCAGAATGACATGAATCAAGGGTTTGCGGGGGGTCGGCACGCTGCGCGATTGTTGCGAGCAGTCCTCGCGTCCGCAGGCACAGGGCAGGAAGTCCAGTCCGTCGACCAACGCACCCAGCGCGTCGACTCTGCGTTGCTCGAAGGTACGTCCATCCGCTGGGCAGGTGGTGTTCGCCAATTCCCGCAGACGGGTGTCGAACTTGCGGCCGTCGGCAGCGGGCAACGACCCGAACAGGCTGACCATCGCGTCCTCAGCGGCCGACACCCCGACGTACCGGTCATTCATAGCGCGGCGGCGGCGCTCCCGTACCCCGGCGGGATCGATGCGCCCGATGATGCGGCCGATCGCGTTACGCGCTCGTTGCCCGGTCAGCCCGATACCGTCTGGCCTGCTCGGGGCGAGGATCTTCGCCAAGGCCAGACGTTCGACTTCGGCGATGAACTCGTCAGCCACGTTGCGGGTGGCGCGCTCGATCAGCCCCGCCCGGTAGGCGTCGATCTCACCGGCGGCCATCGCCGCCCGCACCCGCGGCAACCTGTCACTTAGGGCGGTGGCCAGCCCGATCAATCGGGCCGCCTCACCGCGGCCCACGGTCAACGCGGCGCCCACCTCCGCTTCGGCGACCTCGGCGCCACAAATGAGATCATCCCGGGCGGCCGCACAGATCCGATGATCGGCGAACGCCGCGATGACTGCCAGCTTGCGTTCGGCCAGCACCGATTCGACCCGATGCAACTCAGCATCACATCGATCAGCCCCGCAGGCGAGAGGGACGCGGGAGCGGGAACCGCCTCGCGTACCGTTTGCATCAATGGGAACATACGTTCGATATTACGCCCTCAAGCATCGAATAGCAAGACCTCGCGTTGACTCATCGATGCGCGCCTGGAGGGGTTGACTCGTCTGGGAGTGCACCGTAGTGCGCGCCTGTCGGGCCGGGTTTGGTGGGCGGTCAGGGCCCGGGCGATGGGGCTTTCGATGAGCTAGCGGCATACGGCGACAAATCCGGTCGCGACGCAGTACCGGCGTGCGGACAAGGCCGGCGGGGACAGGATGCTCGACGCGCTGAGTGTGCCAGTAAACCCGCACGTAAGGCGCTCGGACAGGCCCTGCGTCCCGGGATCATCTGTCCACGCAAGGCATGGCGTCCGCGGTACGGGCGGGAAGTCATTATGGCGCTGCGACTGTGCCGGGCGGCGCTGGGTACGCCGACGGGCAAGCGGTTGCCCGGGCGCTGGATGAGCTGGTCCCGACGCTCGTCAGCAGCCGATCAGCCGCGCCGCTAGGTAGCTCTCCACCTGGTCCAGAGCAACCCGCTCCTGTGCCATGGAGTCTCGCTCGCGCACGGTGATGGCGTGGTCGTCGAGGGTGTCGAAGTCGAGGGTCAGACAGAACGGAGTACCTACCTCGTCCTGGCGGCGGTAACGGCGGCCGATCGCGCCCGCGTCGTCGAACTCGATGTTCCAGTGTTTGCGAAGGCTCGCGCTCAAGTCTCTGGCCTTGGGTGAGAGGTCAGCATTGCGGCTCAGCGGCAGCACGGCGGCCTTCACCGGGGCCAGGCGGTGGTCCAGCCGCAGCACCACTCGCTTGTCCACGCCGCCCTTGGCGTTGGGGGCCTCGTCCTCGGTGTAGGCATCGAGCAAGAAGGCCATCAGTGCGCGACCCACACCGGCGGCCGGTTCGATGACGTAGGGCGTGTAGCGCGTGCCGGTGGCCTGCTCGAAGTAGTCGAGCGCGGTGCCGGAGGCCTCCGAGTGCGTGCGCAGGTCGAAGTCGGTCCGGTTGGCCACTCCCTCCAGCTCACCCCACTCGCTGCCCCCGAAGTGGAAGCGGTACTCGATGTCGGCGGTGCGGGTGGAGTAGTGCGAGAGTTTCTCCTTGGGGTGCTCGAAGTGCCGCAGGTTGTCCGGGTTGATGCCAAGGCCGGTGTACCAGGCGGTGCGTTCGTCCAGCCAGTATTGGTGCCACTGCTCGTCGGTGCCCGGTTCGACGAAGAACTCCATCTCCATCTGCTCGAACTCGCGGGTGCGGAAGATGAAGTTGCCCGGGGTGATCTCGTTGCGGAAGCTTTTGCCGATCTGGCCGATGCCGAACGGCGGCTTGCGCCGTGCGGACGTCATGACGTTGGCGAAGTTGATGAAGATGCCCTGCGCGGTCTCCGGACGTAGGTAGGCCATGCCCTCCTCCGTCTCCACCGGGCCGAGGTGGGTCTTCAGCAGCCCGGAGAACGCCTTGGGGGCCGTCCACTCACCTCGGGTGCCGCAATTGGCACAGACGATGTCGCCCATACCGTTTGCCGGTGAGCGGCCCTTCTTCTCCTCGTAGGCCTCCAGCAGATGATCCTCCCGAAAACGCTTGTGGCAACTCAAGCATTCGACCAGCGGGTCCGAGAAGGTGGCGACGTGCCCGGAGGCTTCCCACACCTGGCGCGGCAAGATCACCGAGGAGTCCAGGCCGACGACGTCCTCGCGCCCAGTCACCATCGCACGCCACCACTGCCGCTTGATGTTGTCCTTGAGCTCGACCCCGAGCGGGCCGTAGTCCCAGGCTGAGCGGGTGCCGCCGTAGATCTCACCGCAGGGATAGACGAAGCCGCGGCGCTTGCAGAGGCTGACGACGGTGTCGAGCAGGGAGGACTTGGCGGCCACAGGGTTGGGCTCCGTACGTGTTTCGGCGGCGATGGGGTGGCCACAGCCTATCGGCAGGGCGCAGGCGTCATCCCTACGATGGGTGTGCTGCCACCGTCGCCCACGCTGAGGAAGGCTAAGCACCATGGCTGAGACAACCCACCTGCCGATGACCGGCGTCCGCTCGACCAAACAGCGCAGCGCCATCTCCAGCCTGCTGGACGACACCGACGAGTTCCGCTCCGCCCAGGATCTGCACGAGGAGCTCCGACGCCGGGGTGAGGGCATCGGACTCACCACCGTCTACCGCACCCTGCAGGCCTTGGCCGACGCCGGATCGGTGGACGTGCTGCGCACCGATAGCGGCGAGTCTGTGTACCGCCGCTGCTCGTCCGGCCATCACCACCACCTGGTGTGTCGTCACTGCGGAGCCACCGTGGAGGTGGAAGGCCCCGCGGTGGAACGCTGGGCGCAGACCGTCGCCGCCGAGCACGAGTTCACCGACGTCAGTCACACCGTCGAGGTGTTCGGTACCTGCCAAGCCTGCGCTTCAGCCGACCGCTGTCTGTAACTCCGCGCGGGCGTGGGACGCGGAGGACAGCACGAGCATCAGCATCGTGCCCAGCGCGTCGGTGGCCAACCCCGCACCGGGGAACGCATAGCGCATCGTGACGTCGGCGCGTTCCCCGTCATCGAGCAGACCGAGAGCGCCGTACTGCACGGTTGCCCCGGCCCGTACGACCGCCGCGTCCAGTGCCGGCGTTCGTTCGAGGTCCCACAGCAACACGCAGGTCATCGACAGCACCACGAGGCCTTCGGTGAGCTCGGCCGACTGCACGGCGCACGGCACCTCGGCGTGCACAAAGGCCAGGGCGCCATCGGGGTCGACGAGCACCTCGACGTAGCGTTCCAGTGCAACTTGGGCGGCGGCGAGCAGTTCCTCGGCACTCACGGCGTCACGGCCTCCGGAACTCCACCGAATCGTCGGTCCCGCGAGGCGTACTCCACGCAAGCGGCCCATAGATCGCGACGGTCGAAGTCGGGGAACAACGTGTGCTGGAACACCAGCTCGGCGTAGGCGGACTGCCACAGCAGAAAGTTCGACGTGCGCAACTCGCCGGAAGGTCGAAGGAACAGATCGACGTCAGGCATGTCCGGCTCATCGAGGTGGCGAGCCAGCATCTTCTCGTCTACCCGCTCCGGGTTGATCTTGCCCGCCGCGGCCAGTCGGGCAATCTCCCTGGCCGCATCCGCGATCTCGGCGCGTCCGCCGTAGTTGACACACATCGTTAGAGTCAGGACGGAGTTGGTGGCGGTCAACTCCTCGGCGACTTCGAGTTCACGAATGACGCTGCGCCACAAGCGAGGCCGTCGCCCCGCCCATCGAACGCGGACACCCATCGCGTTCATCTCGTCACGGCGGCGGCGGATCACATCACGGTTGAATCCCATCAGGAAGCGCACCTCGTCGGGGCTGCGCCGCCAGTTCTCGGTGGAAAACGCATAGGCCGAGAGGTGCCCGACTCCCAACTCGATACAGCCGCAGACGACGTCCATGAGCACCGCTTCACCGCGCTCGTGACCGGCGGTGCGGGGCAGTCCCCGCTCCTGGGCCCAGCGACCATTCCCGTCCATCACCAGGGCGATATGACGCGGGACCAACTCCGGCTGCAACTGCGGCGGTCGGGCTCCCGAGGGATGCGGATCGGGCGGTCGAACCGGGCGATCAGCCTGGGTGGGCGGGCGTCGGCGAGGGATCACGATGCTCATCCTGCCGGACAGCGGCCGCGGACGGCTGGGGGCTGCTTCGCTCGATGAGGGGCAGGGTGCGCAGCTGCCGCTCCAGATGCCACTGCAGGTGGGCGGCGACCAGCCCGCTGGCCTGGCGCCGCGTACTCACCGACGCGTCCGACGTCGCCGACCAAGCACCGTGCAGCAGCGCCTGCATCAGCTCGAGCACCGCCGGCGCGGGGGTGGCCGAACCGGCTGGGCGGCACTGCACGCACACCGCGCCGCCTGCGGCCACGTGAAACGCCCGATGGGGACCGGGCGCCCCGCAGCGCGCACACTCGGACAGCGCGGGCTCCCAACCGGCAAACGCCATGGCGCGCAACAGAAAGGCATCAAGTACTAGCTCTGGGGCGCGCTCAGCCGCCGCCAACGCACGCAGCGCTCCGACGGTGAGCAAGTGCAGCCGCTGCACCGGTGCCCGTTCCTCACTGGCCAGGCGCTCGGCCGTCTCCAGCACGGCGCACGCGGTGGTGTAGCGGCCGTAGTCGGTGGCCAGGTCGCCGCTGAACGCGTCGATGGTCTGCACCTGGGTGATGATGTCGAGGTTGCGACCGGGGTAGAGCTGCACGTCGATGTGCTCGAAGGGCTCGAGCCGGGCACCGAAGCGCGAGCGGGTCCGTCGCACGCCCTTGGCCACAGCCCGCACGATCCCGTGCTCGCGGGTCAGCAGGGTGACGATGCGATCGGCCTCGCCCAGCTTGTGCAGGCGGAGCACCACGGCGTTGTCCCGATAGAGCCGCACGGCCTAGACGTGCAGTGCCTGGAAAGGCGCCCACGGAAGGTTGCGCACCACGAACCACACGAGTACCACGGGCAGGGCTGCCCTCGGTAGCCAACTTATGTGCTGCCATGAGCGCACCCGACGCTTTCGGAGGAGGCCGAGCACCCAGGCTCCATACGCCCACACCATCATCGCCACCGCGACGATGGAGAGGGCGTTGTAGTGCACGGCCGCCCCGATGTTGCCGTGCATCAGCGAGAAGACCATCCGCATGCCGCCGCAGCCGGGGCAGTCGATACCGAACAGCGCTTTCGTGGGGCATACCGGAAGTACGCCGCCGGGCGTGGTCGGGTCGGCGAACCAGAGAGTGGCGCAACCACACGCCGCCAACGCAGCGGCCCCCACGGGCGCCCACCACTGCGAGCGCGCGCCGCGGTCCGCCCGCAGTGGCTGCACGGTGAGCGACGAGGTCATTCGATCAGCGTAGTCCCCGGTGGACGTCTGGGGTCGTCCCCATCCCGCCACGCTACTTGGTCTAGATGACCACGGTCTCCGCGAACTTGTCAGGCCAGCCCTGGAAACGCATTGTGTTATCGAAGAACGGCGAGGTATTGACCAGCAGCGCTCCGATTCCACACACAAACTAACCGTGGCGTGCCTCAGATAATCTAGCGGTAGGCGACGAGTTGGAGCACCAATCGACCATATCCCTACCAGATCAGACTCCGCTTCGTAGCGCGGTTGCCCAGACGGAAGTCAGTACTTCGGCCGGCTGAAGTACGCACGCGAAGCCGGCCTGAACATGAACACGATCGCGGCGATCACCACGAGAATGGAGATGACGTTCAGGATTGTGCCGATGGTGAGCCCGGCGGTCAGCCCGTACAACGCGGAAAGGACGCCCAACACGCCGAGCACAGTGAGGACGATGCGTGCCCAGTTGCGGCCGGCCCGCATCTTGAACGCGAACAGCAGCTCAAGGCCGATGATGATGATGCCGATGATCGCAGCGACGATGAGGGTTGCGTTGACGGCTGAGTGCAGCTGATCCGTGCCCAATGTGGAGCCACTGTCCTTGAGCTTCTGGGCCAGGGCATCGCGGTCGGTGAAGAGCAGGCTCGCGATGATCCCAAGGACGCCGATGCCGATGCTTACCAGCCACAACTTGAACGCCTTGTCGACGTCCGCAGGCGCGACCACCGGCTCCTTACGGACGTCGTTGGCGCCAGGCATTGGCCCCATGCCGCTGGCTGCCTGCTCATTGCCGTAAGGATTCTGGGTCACTGTGTCTCCAAGCGTCGTGGTGTACAGAGTGCGCTTCGTCCACCGGAAAACCTACCGGAAACGGACGTCAGTACCCCAACTTGCCCATCTGCTTGGGGTCGCGCTGCCAGTCCTTGGCCACCTTGACGTGCAGCTCCAGAAAGATTCGGTTGCCGAACATCTGCTCGATCTGCTCCCGCGCCGCGGTCCCCACCTGTCGGAGCCGGGCGCCCCCCTTGCCGATCACAATGGACTTCTGGCTGGGCCGCTCCACGTACAGCAGCGCCCGGACATCGTGGAAGTCCGCTCGACCCTCGCGGGCGGACACCTCCTCGATGACCACGGCCAGGCTGTGCGGCAGCTCGTCACCCAGTCCCTCCAGCGCCGCCTCCCGGATGAGCTCGGCCATCATCACCGTGTCCGACTCATCGGTGAACTCGTCGTCGGGGTAGAGCTGCGGTCCCTCCGGCATCGCGGAGGCGAACACATCCCCGAGCACGTCCAGCTGCTCCGCCCGCGCTGCGGAGACCGGCACCACCTCGGCCTCGGGGCCCAGCAGTGCGGACAGCGCGAGCAGCTGCTGCACCACTTGCGCCTTGGCGACCTTGTCGATCTTGGTGACCACGCCAACCACCGGCGTCTTGGGCGCGACGTGGTGCAGCTGGTCCACGATCCACCGGTCCCCCGGACCGATCTTCTCATCCGCCGGGATGCACAATCCGATCACATCAACCTCGGAGTAGGTGTCCTTGACCAAATCGTTGAGCCGCTGGCCGAGCAGCGTTCGGGGTCGGTGCAGGCCCGGCGTATCCACCAGAATCAGCTGCGCGTCGGGGCGGTGGACGATGCCGCGAACGGTGTGCCTGGTGGTCTGCGGACGGCTGGAGGTGATGGCCACCTTCGTGCCGACCAACGCGTTGGTGAGCGTGGACTTGCCCGTGTTGGGACGCCCCACGAAGCAGACGAACCCTGATCGGTAGGCCGAATCAGCCACCGGAAACCTGCCGGATACCGCCGCTGCGGTCGGCCAGGAACACCAGCGCATCGGGTGAGAGGTCGCGGACGGCGCCGAACCCCGCGTCGTCGAGCTTCTCGGCCGCACTCACCACCGCGACGGCCTCCAGACCATCGACCCCACTGGAGACCGCCGCGGCAACAGCGGCCTGCAAAGCGGTGAGCCGCAGCGACGGCAGCTCCACGGTGGACGCGGCGTAGGTCCGCCCATCCAGATCACGCACGGCCGCACCTTCCGCAGCACCGGTGCGGCCCATGGACGAGCGAGCCAGCACCACGAGCTTGGCGTCGTCGGGGTCGATCTCCGGGGTCGCTTCAGCCACGGCGGGCGCTCCTATCGTTCGGTGTGAGCAAGGTCAGTAGTATCGCCGTCGGACTCATCGCTACCCGCGCGCCGCACCAGCACAGTGCCCACGCGCACCCGCCCGCGTACTGCGGGACCCGCCTCCGCCCGCATGAGCAACCCGTGCGCGGTCACCTCAGAACCGGGCAGCGGCACCCGGCCCAGCGCCTGGCCGAGCAGACCGCCCACCGACTCGACTTCGTCGGCGGGCAGCTCACAGCCGAACACCTCCCCGAGGTCTTCCACGGTCAGCCGGGCCGAGACGCGGACCGCGCCGTCATCGAGGTACTCCACCGGTGCGCGCTCGTCCGTGTCGTACTCGTCGGCGATCTCCCCGACAATCTCCTCGAGCACGTCCTCGATGGTGACCAGGCCTGCCACCCCGCCGTACTCGTCGACCAGGATGCTCATGTGGTTGCGCCCGAGCTGCATCTCCCGCAGCAGCTCGTCGATGCGCTTGGAGTCCGGCACGAACACGGCCGGGCGCATCAGCTCCGACACCTCCTGGCCCCGCTCCCCGTCGCGCACCGTGAAGGAGCGCTGGACCAGGTCCTTGAGGAACACGATGCCGAGCACCTCATCGGGGCTCTCCCCGACCACCGGGATGCGGGAGTGTCCACTGCGCACGGCCAGCGACATCGCCTGACGCATGGTCTTGTCGTGCTCGATCCAGACGATATCGGTGCGCGGCACCATCACCTCCCGTGCGATGGTGTCGCCGAGGTCGAAGACGGACTGGATCATCCGGCGTTCCTCGTCGGCCACCACCCCACCCTCCTGGGCCATGTCCACCAGCTCGCGCAGCTCGACCTCGGAGGCGAACGGACCCTGGCGGAAGCCGCGGCCGGGAGTGATGGCGTTGCCGACGAGAATCAGGAACCTGCTCAACGGTCCCAGCACGATGCCGATCGCCTGCAGGGGGGCCGCCGCGGTGAGCGCGATGCGGTAGGCATGCTGGCGTCCCAGCGTGCGCGGTCCCACACCGATGGCGACGTAGCTGATCACCAGCATCACCGCGGCCGCCACGGCGATCGCCCCGGGCAGGGGCAAAAGTTGCCGTATCGAGACGGCGACGAGCACGGTTGCGCTGATCTCACAGGCCAGGCGCAGCAGCACCAGCAGGTTGACGTAACGCGGGCGGTCGGACACCACGTGCAGCAGACGGCCGGCCCCGGAACGGTCGTTGCGTAGGTGGTCGGCGACCTGCGCCCGGGACACGGTGCTCAGCGCCGCATCCAGCGCGGTGAACAACCCGGCGAAGGGCACGAGCACAATGGCGACCACGAGCATGGTGACCGAGCCGCTCACCTGGTGGCGCCCCCGTTGTGGTCCAAGCCGACGGTGCCCAACAGCCGCTCGTCGGCAGCGTCGCGCACCGCTTGCCGCGCCGCGCGACGCTGGGTGTCGTAGTAGTCGGCCAGCAGCTGGTTCTGCAGGCCGAACATTTCCTTCTCCTCGTCGGGTTCGGCGTGGTCGTAGCCCAACAGGTGCAGCACCCCGTGCACGGTGAGCAACTCGAGCTCCTGGGCGAGGGAGTGCCCGGCGCCTTCCGCCTGTTCTGCAGCGAAGGAGGGGCAGAGCACGATGTCACCGAGCATCGCGGGGCCTGGCTCCGCAGCGTCCGGACGCCCGCCGGGACGCAACTCGTCCATCGGGAAGGACATTACGTCGGTCGGTCCCGGCAGATCCATCCACTGCAGGTGCAGGTCGGCCATGGCCACAGAGTCGACGAGCACCATGGACAATTCAGCAGCCGGGTGCACCTGCATGCGAGCAAGGGCAAACGTGGCCACGCTGACCAGCTCGACCTCAGCGACGTCCACATCGGACTCGTTGGCCACCTCGATGCTCATCGCGATGATCCACGGCGCTGGTGCCGCCGCACCGACTGGTGGTCCAAGCCAGTGTCTTGAGCTTCGAAGCGCTCGTAGGCGTCCACGATGTCGGTGACCAAGCGGTGGCGCACCACGTCATTGCTGGTGAGCAAGGAGAAGTACACGTCGTCGACGCCCTCCAGGATCTCGCGGACCACCCGCAGACCAGAAGCCGAGCCGCCCGGCAGGTCCACCTGGGTGACGTCTCCGGTGACCACGATCTTGGAGCCGAACCCGAGCCGGGTGAGGAACATCTTCATTTGCTCGGCCGTGGTGTTCTGCGCCTCGTCCAGGATGATGAACGCGTCGTTCAGAGTGCGCCCCCGCATGTAGGCCAGAGGTGCCACCTCGATGGTCCCTGCCTCCATCAGCTTGGGGATGGCCTCACGGTCCATCATGTCGTGCAGTGCGTCGTAGAGCGGGCGCAGGTAGGGGTCGATCTTCTCGTTCAAGGTGCCGGGCAGGAACCCGAGGCGCTCCCCGGCTTCCACTGCCGGCCGGGTGAGGATGATGCGGCTGACCTGCTTGGTCTGCAGCGCGTGCACGGCTTTGGCCATGGCCAGATAGGTCTTTCCGGTACCGGCCGGACCGATCCCGAAGACGATGGTGTGGGTGTCGATGGCGTCGACGTAGTGCTTCTGGTTCACCGTCTTCGGGCGGATGGTTTTGCCGCGGCGGGACAGGATGTCCAAGCTCAGCACTTCTGCCGGCGAGGCGCCGCTGTCCCGGGTGAGCATCCCGACCGTGCGCCGCACCCCCTCGGGGGTGAGCTCCGGGTTGCGACGGGCCATGGCGATGAGCTCGGTGACCGCGCGCTCCGCGAAAGCGACCTCAGCCGGCTCACCGGACAGGCGGACCTCGTTGCCCCGCACATGCACATCGGCGCTCAGCAGCTCCTCGATCACGCGGAGGTTTGCGTCCGCGGAGCCCAGGAAGGCCAGGGCATCGGCGTCGGGAATGACGAGGGTGGAGGTCACGTGGTCCATTACGTTCCCATCCTACGGCGCCAGCAGCGCGTCGCGGCAGTCTGCCCAGGCCGGCGTTGACGGGTCGATCAGCGCAAAATGGTCGGCTCCGGTTACCGATACGAGGGTCGCACGATCCCCAGCGGCCTGGGCCGCGCTGACGTAGTCCGCGCTCTGGCTGGGGGGAACATTGGTGTCGGCGGTGCCGTGCACGCAGGTGACCGGGACGCCAATCGGTAGTCGCTGCTGCGGGGAGGCGAGGAGGTAACGCTGCCGATCTGCGCTACTGGGCGCGCCCATCAGCGCTGCGGCCGACCCGTCACCGAGACCGTCCTGCTCAGCGGCCAACAGATCAAGCACCCCGGCTTGGGAGATCACGCGCTGCACTTGGACCCGCGGGTTGGCGCCGGGCGTGCCGCCGGGCAGGGTATGGCGACCGGCCAGCCACACCGCCAGTTGACCGCCCGCGGAGTGTCCGAGCAACCGCACCTGGGCGAGGTCGAGCCGACCCTGCGCGGCGTCCTGCACGGGACCCGACAGCGCATCGGTGGCCGCGGCGACATCGTGGAAGGTGTTTGGCCAGCCACCGCCGTTCTCGATCCGACGGTACTCGATGTTCCACGCGGCCACGCCGTGCGCAACGAGGTCCGCGGCCAGTGGCGCGCCAAGCTCGAGTCCGTACTGCGCGTGCCAGTACCCGCCGTGCAGTACCACCACCACGGGAACCGCCTTGTCGGTGTCCGGCGGCAGGTACAGCTCGCCGAACTGGGATGCGTCGGGGCCGTAGGAGATGCGCACTGGTGTCTCCGTTCGTGCTGGGGAAGTTGCGCGCGAGCGCCCCGCGCATGCGCTGACCGTAGTCACGACGGCGCCGACCAGCAGGACTCGTCGGCTGAGCCGCTGCTCAGACACCGGGTGCGTCCCGCCAGCGCGGAGTGAGTACACCGAGCGCGCCGAGGGTGACGGCGGCGGCGGTGGAGGTGCGCAACACGGTGGGCCCGAGGTGCACGGCTGTCGCACCCCGCGCGGTAAGTGCACTCAACTCGTCGTCGTCGATCCCACCTTCTGGTCCGACCATTACCAGCACAGCCGGTACGGCGAAGGACAGCGCGGCGAGCGGGGTCCGAGCCGACTCGTGCAGCACGAGCGCCCGCCCGCCCGTAGCAACGGTGTCCCCCACCAGTGCGGCCACCTGGGCCGTGCTGTGCAGGTCGCCGACCTCGGGCACATAGGCCCGTCGGGACTGCTTCGCGGCCTGGGCTGACGTCGCCTGCCACCGTCGGACGCCCTTGGCAGCCTTGGGCCCCTCCCAACGGGCCACGCAACGGTGCGCCTGCCAAGGGATGATGGCGTCGGCCCCCGCCTCGGTGGCCAGCTCGACCGCCAGGTCCGAGCGCTCGCCCTTGGGCAGCGCCTGCACCACCGTCACTCTGGGCTTCGGCTCGGCCACCTCACGCCGCTCGTTGACCAGCAGCTCGAGGGCGTCGCGCGCGGTGGCGGTCACCGTGCAGTCGGCGATGCCGCCGTGTCCGTCGGTGAGCAGCACGCGCTCGCCTGCTCGGATTCGTCGAACCGTAGCGGCGTGGCGGCCCTCCCCACCGTCCAGCGTCACGCCAGCACCACTGCCGGGCAACGGGGTGAAATGAAATACCGGGGGCGCCACTACCGACCGCTGAAGGTGTCCCGCAGCCGGGAGAACAGCCCACCGCTCTGCTTGGAACCTGCGGTGACCACCTCGGCGTGGTCGCGCGGCCGCAGCTCGCTGAACTGGCGCAGCAGATCGCTTTGCTTGTGATCAAGGCGGCTGGGGACCACCACATCCAGGTGCACGTGCACGTCACCGCGCACCCCGCTGCGCAGCCGGGGCATGCCATGGCCACGCAGGGTGCTGATCGTACCGGGCTGGGTGCCGGCCTCGACCGCGATATCGGCGTGACCGTCGATGGTGTCCAACCCGACCTTGGTGCCCAGCGCGGCGTCGGTGATCGGGATGCGAATGGTGCAATGCAGGTCGTCGCCGTCGCGCACGAACACCTCGTGCGGCTGCTCGGCGATCTCGACGTACAGGTCTCCTGCCGGTCCCCCACCGGGGCCGACCTCGCCCTGGCCGGACAGCCGGATCCGCATGCCGTCCCCGACGCCGGCAGGAACTTTGACGGTGATCGTCCGGCGGGAGCGAATCCTGCCGTCGCCGCCGCACTGCTGGCACGGGTCGGGAATCGTCTGCCCGGTCCCGCGGCAGGTCGGGCAGGCCCGGGCGGTGACCACCCGGCCGAGGAAGGACTGCTGGATGGACTGCACCTCGCCGGCTCCGCCGCAGGTGTCACACCGCTCGGCGTGCGTTCCCTTGGCGGTACCCGCGCCCGTGCACTCGGTACACAGCACCGCGGTGTCCACGCTGATCTCGCGGGCTACGCCGCTGGCGCACTCCGCCAAGGTCAGCTCGGCACGGAGCAACGCGTCGGAACCCGGCTGCACCCGGCTGCGCGGTCCGCGTCCACCACCACCGCCGCCCGCGCCGCCTCCGCCGAAGAACGCGTCCATGATGTCGCCGAACCCGAAGCCCTGACCGCCGAACCCGCCGGCACCGTTGCCGCCGCCTGCGCTCTCCATCGGGTCGCCGCCGAGGTCCACGACCTGTCGCTTCGCCGGGTCCGACAGCACCTCATAGGCCGTCGTCACCTCACGAAAGCGCACCTGGGCGGCCTGTTCGGGGTTGACGTCAGGGTGCAACTCCCGCGCCAGCTTGCGGTAGGCGCGCTTGATCTCCTCGCCGCTGGCCTTGGTGCCCACACCGAGTGTTCCGTAGTAGTCCCGTGCCACGTCTGCTCTGCATCCTCACTGCTCGCTCGTGCCTGTACCGCCTGGTCGAACTAGCGCCCCGCCAGCACTTCGCCGACGTACCGGGCAACCGCGCTCACCGAAGCGATCGTTCCCGGGTAGTCCATCCTCGTCGGTCCCACAACGCCCATGCCGCCCAGAACTGTTCCAGTGGCCCCGTACCCGACGGACACCATCGACGTGGCACGCATCTCCTCGGCCTCGTTCTCGTGACCGATCCGAACGGTGACGGTACCGGAGTCCTGCGCGGCGGCGAGCAGCTTGAGCACGACCACCTGCTCCTCCAGTGCCTCCAGCACCGAGCGCAGCGCGCCGGGGAACGCCGTGAAGTCGCTCGCGCTGGTGAGGTTGGCGGTGCCACCCAGCACCAAACGTTCCTCCCGATGCTCGACCAGGCTCTCCACCAACACCGTGGCGGTGCGGAGCACCGGGTCACGCAGATCAGCCGGCGCTTGCTCGGCCAGCTCGGTGACCGCGATCGAGGCGTCGGCGAGCCGTTTGCCCTCCAGCGCCCCGCCGAGCAGACCGCGAAGCCGCGCCAGCGCTGCGTCCGCGATCACATCGCCGAGCTCGACGATGCGCTGATCGACGCGCCCGGAGTCGGTGATGAGTACCAGCAACAGCCGGGCCGGCGTGAGGGCAACCACCTCGAGGTGACGGACGGAGGACACCGACAGAGTGGGGTACTGCACCACCGCGACCTGGCGGGTGAGCTGGGCGAGCAGCCGCACGCCCTTGCGCAGCACGTCGTCCAGATCGACGCCGGTCTCCAGGAAGCCCTGGATGGCGCGGCGCTCGGCGGCCGAGAGCGGCTTCACCGAGGCGATGCCGTCGACGAACTGGCGGTAGCCCTTGTCGGTGGGGATGCGGCCCGCGCTGGTGTGCGGTTGCGCGATGTAACCCTCATCCTCCAGCGCCGCCATATCGTTGCGGACCGTGGCACTGGACACCCCGAGGTTGTGCCGGTCGACCAAAGTCTTCGAGCCGACGGGCTCCTGCGTGGAGACATAGTCGGCAATGATCGCGCGGAGCACCGCAAAACGGCGGTCGTCGGTACTGGACATCGGTCATCACCTCCGGTTCTCAGGGTATGCGCTGCGCGCCTGTGCGCGATTTCTGTTCACCTGTGGGCCGTTTTCACGCACGGGTGCGAAGCACCCCCCTCACCACTGCGTCAGCGAGCAGCCGCCCCCGGGCGGTCAGCACCAGCCGGTCACCGTGTTCGGTCAGCAAGCCGTCCCGCACCGCGGTTTGCCCGGCCGCCAGCTCGCCACTATCCAGCTCGGCTACCGGCAGCCCGGATCGCAGCCGTGCGGTGAGCATCACCCGCTCGGTGTGTTGCTCTTCCGGTGTGAGCACTTCACGACCGACCGCGGGCGATGCGCCCGCCGCCAGCAGACTGCTGTACTTGGCTGGCGCCTTGACGTTCCACCAGCGCATTCCGCCGACGTGGCTGTGTGCCCCCGGACCGGCGCCCCACCAGTCCCCGCCGTCCCAGTAGCCGAGGTTGTGCCGGCAGCGGGCGTCGTCATCGGCTGCCCAGTTGGACACCTCGTACCAGTCGAGCCCGGCCTTGCGGAGACCCGCGTCGAGTTGCTCGTAGCGGTCGGCCAGCACGTCGTCGTCGGGCATCGGCAGCTCGCCGCGGCGCACCCGCCGGGCCATGGCGGTGCCGTCCTCGACAATCAGCGCGTAGGCGGAGACGTGGTCCACCCCGGCGTCCAGCACGGCCGCGAGCGATCCGGCGAGGTCTGCGTCGGTCTCCCCCGGGGTGCCGTAGATCAGGTCCAGGTTCACGTGGTCGAACCCGGCCGACCGTGCCTCGCGGGCTGCAGCCACCGGACGGCCAGGGGTGTGCGTGCGGTCCAATACCCGCAGCACGTGCGCCGCCGCCGACTGCATGCCGAGCGATACCCGGGTGAAGCCGGCGCCGCGAATACCGGCGAAGAAGGCGGGCGAGGTCGATTCTGGGTTGGACTCCGTGGTCACCTCTGCACCGGGGGACAGCCCGAAGGAGCCGCGGACGGCCTCGAGCACTGCGCTCAGCCCGTCGGCGCCGAGCAGTGACGGGGTACCGCCCCCGACGAAGACGGTGTCCGCCGTCGGCGCGGTACCGAGCACCGCGGCCGCAAGGTCGAGCTCGGCCCGCAACCCTTCCATCCACGACTGCGGTGAGGCGGCGCTGCCCAGTTCCTGCGCGGTGTAGGTGTTGAAGTCGCAGTAACCGCAACGGGTGGCACAGAACGGAACGTGCACATACACCCCGAACGGCCGCGAGCCCAAGCCGCCCAACGCCGAGGCCGGCAGCGCCCCGTCGACCGGGGGCGGTTCTCCGTCGAGCGGTGCACCGGCCATACCTCCAGTGTCCCAGCCGCGAGGCAGTGGCCCAGGTCACTGCGACTGGCCTCCGCCCGGCGGGTCAATCGTGGCAGACTGTCGGTCATGATCGGTGCAGGAGTTCAGCTCGTGGCGCGTCGTCACGTCGACCTGCAACGTGTCTCCAGCGCGATCTGCCGCTGCATCCCGCTCTCTCGCCGCTGACCAGCTGACCCCTGCCGGCGCCGGAAGCGCCTTGCTGGGTCTCGCCTGTCAATGTTGCCTCTGGTGCCCACCTCCCGGAGGAACACCCGATGACCGTCACCACCGATCGCCCGGCACCGCCTCGCAACCGGAAGAAGTCCGAAGGTCAGTGGGCCAAGGGCTACCGCGAGCCGCTGAACGCCAACGAACGGACCAAGAAGGACGACGACGCACTGAACGTGCGCGAGCGGATACTGAACATCTACGCGCACCAGGGTTTCGACAGCATCGACGGTGGAGACCTGCGCGGCCGCTTTCGGTGGATGGGCCTGTACACCCAGCGCGCCGCCGGCCTGGACGCCAGCTTCACCGGCATGGAGGACGAGGACCAGCTCGACGCTCGGCACTTCATGCTGCGCGTGCGTACCGACGGGCAGCGGCTGAGCCGCGAGCAGCTCCGGGTGCTCGGCGGAATCTCCACCGAGTTCGCCCGCGATACCGCCGACTTCACCGACCGGCAGAACCTGCAGCTGCACTGGATCGACATCGAGAACGTCCCCGAGATCTGGCGTCGCCTGGACGCCGTCGGCCTGCAGACCACCGAGGCCTGCGGCGACTGCCCCCGCGGCTTCCTGGGCTCCCCGCTGGCCGGCATCGCCGTGGACGAGGTGCTCGATGCTTCGTCGGCGATGAAGGTGATCGCCGACCGCTACATCGGCAACCCCGAGTTCTCCAACCTGCCGCGCAAGTTCAAGACCGCCATCTCCGGGCTGCAGGACGTGGCCCACGAGATCAACGACGTGTCGTTCGTCGGCGTCAACCACCCAGAGCACGGGCCCGGACTGGACCTGTGGGTCGGTGGCGGACTGTCCACCAACCCGATGTTCGCCCAGCGCCTTGGCGCGTGGATTCCCCTCGACGAAGTCCCCGAGGTATGGGCCGGCGTCGTCTCGGTGTTTCGTGACTACGGCTACCGACGGCTGCGCTCGCGTGCCCGAATCAAGTTCCTCATCAAGGACTGGGGGGCCGCCGAGTTCCGCCGGGTACTGGAGGAAGAGTTCCTGCACCGTAAGCTCATCGACGGGCCGGCCCCGGAACCGCTCGCCAAGACCCGTGATCACGTCGGGGTGCAGCGCCAGCGAGACGGACGCAACGCGGTGGGGGTCTCGCCCATCGCCGGGCGGGTTTCCGGCACCAAGCTCACCGCCGTGGCCGACGCCATGGAGCAGGCCGGATCGGACCGCGCGATGATCACCCCGTACCAGAAGCTGGTGCTGCTCGACGTCCCAGACGAGGCGGTGGAAAAATTCATCGTCGAGCTCGACGAGCTGGAGCTGCCTGCGCGCGCGTCGTCCTGGCGCCGCAATGTCCTGGCCTGCAGCGGGCTGGAGTTCTGCAAGTTGGCGTTCACCGAGACCCGGGTGCGGGCACAGACATTGGTCCCCGAGCTGGAGCAGCGCCTGGCCGACCTCGAGGCCGAGCTGGATGTGAACGTCACCGTGCACATCAACGGCTGCCCCAACTCGTGTGCCCGCGTGCAGGTCGCCGACATCGGTCTCAAGGGCGTGCTGATGAGCAACGCGGCCGGGGACACCGTCGAGGGATTTCAGGTACAGCTCGGCGGCGGCCTGAACGCCGACCTGGGCCTGGGCCGCAAGCTTCGCGCCCACAAGATCACCGGTGACGAGGTCGGTGACTACGTCGAGCGGCTGACCCGCAACTTCGCCAAGTACCGCGAGCCGGGTGAGCGCTTCGCGCAGTGGGTAAAGCGCGCCAACGACGACGACCTGAAATGAGCGGAACAGAACAAAGAGCGACCCCGTTCTACTGCCCGTACTGCAGCGACGAAGACCTCCGGCCCGACGCTGCTGACGGTGCGGGTCTATCGCCGGGAACGTGGCGCTGTGCTGGTTGTTCTCGCGTATTCAGCCTGCGTTACGTGGGTGCCGGAAACCAAACTCGAGAGGTGAGCTGAATGAGCGTCTCGACCGACCTGGACCTCCGCGCGGTAGCCGAACGCGGCGCCGCCGAACTGGCCGACGCCAGCGCCACCGAGGTGCTGGAATGGACGGCCACCACCATCGGTGAGCGGTTCATCGTGGCCTCCAACATGCAGGACGCAGTGCTCGTGCACCTCGCCACCCAGGCCCGCCCCGGCGTCGAGGTGCTGTTCCTGGACACCGGCTACCACTTTGCGGAGACCATCGGCACCCGTGACGCAGTGGAGCAGGTGTACGGCGTGCGCATCGTCAACGCGAAGGCAGAGCTGAGCGTGCCCGAGCAGGACGCCACCCACGGCAAGAACCTGTTCGCCACCGAGCCGGACCGCTGCTGCGCCATGCGCAAGGTGGCGCCACTGAAAAAGACTCTAGCCGGCTACGACGCCTGGGTCACCGGTGTGCGCCGCGTCGAGGCACCGACCCGCGCCAACACCCCACTCGTCACCTACGACGAGGCGTTCGGCCTGGTGAAGGTCAACCCGATTGCCGCGTGGAGCGACGAGCAGATGCAGAACTACATCGGGGAGCACTCCATCTTGGTGAACCCGTTGGTCGACGCCGGTTATCCCTCCATCGGCTGCGCACCGTGCACTATCAAGCCCCTGCCCGGCGCCGACCCGCGCAGCGGCCGCTGGGCAGGCAAGGCCAAGATCGAGTGCGGGTTGCACATGAGCGAGCGCAGCGAAGTGGGGGTTGCGCAGTGAGCGCGCCGACGGCCGAGAGCCCGATCAGCTACGCCGCGCAATTGACGACTCTCGAGGCCTTGGAATCCGAGGCCATTCATATCTTCCGGGAGGTGGCCGGCGAGTTCGAGCGGCCGGTGATCCTGTTCTCCGGCGGCAAGGACTCCACGCTGCTGCTGCACCTCGCCATCAAGGCGTTTTGGCCTGCGCCGGTGCCGTTTGCCCTGCTGCACGTGGACACCGGACACAACCTGCAGGAAGTGCTGGACTTCCGCGACAAGGTCGTCGCCCAGCACAACCTGCGGCTGCATGTGGTCAAGGTGCAGGACTACCTCGATGACGGTCGTCTGGCTGAGCGGCCCGACGGTATCCGCAACCCGTTGCAAATCACCCCGCTGCTGGACGGCATCGCCGACGGCAAGTTCGACGCCGTGTTCGGCGGGGCCCGCCGCGACGAGGAACGCGCCCGCGCCAAAGAGCGGATCTTCAGCCTACGCAACGCGTTTGGTCAGTGGGACCCGAAGCGGCAGCGCCCCGAGCTGTGGAATCTGTACAACGGCAGGCACGCCCCGGGCGAGCACGTCCGGGTGTTCCCGCTGAGCAATTTCACCGAGCTCGACGTCTGGCGCTACATCGCCCAGGAGAACGTCGAGCTACCCAGCATCTACTACGCCCACCAGCGCGAGGTGTTCCTGCGCGACGGCATGTGGCTCACCGAGGGGCCATGGTTCTCCGCCCGCCAGGACGAACAGCTACGCACCATGTCGGTGCGCTACCGCACTGTTGGCGACGGCTCCTGCACCGGTGCCGTGGAGTCCGACGCCGCCGACGTTGCCGCCGTGCTGGCGGAAGTATCGGCCTCGCGGGTGACCGAACGGGGTGCAACCCGCGCCGACGACCGGGTCTCTGCGGCGGCCATGGAGGACCGCAAGCGAGAGGGCTACTTCTGATGGCTGCACAGCTACTTCGCCTGGCCACGGCGGGCAGCGTCGACGATGGCAAGTCCACACTGGTTGGCCGTCTGTTGTTCGACACCAAGTCGGTGCTCGCCGACCAGATCGACGCGGTCACTCGCGCGTCCGTCGACAAGGGACTGTCCACACCGGATCTGTCGTTGCTGGTGGACGGTCTGCGCGCCGAGCGCGAGCAGGGCATCACCATCGACGTGGCCTACCGCTACTTCGCCACGCCCGCACGCTCGTTCGTGCTTGCGGACACTCCCGGTCACGTGCAGTACACGCGCAACACCGTCTCCGGTGCGTCCACGGCGCAGCTCGTCATTCTGTTGGTCGACGCCCGCAAGGGCGTGGTATCCCAGACTCGTCGGCACGCCGCGGTGCTGGCGTTGCTCGGGGTGCCGCGGCTGCTGCTGGCCGTGAACAAGATCGACCTCGTCGATGACGCTGCTTCGGTGTACGCCGAGATCGCCACGGAGTTCACCGCGCTCACCGCGGCCCTGGGATGGTCGCAGGATGCAGTGCAGACCATTCCGGTCTCCGCGCTGCGGGGCGACAATATCGTCCACCGTTCCGAGCACACCCCGTACTACGACGGCCCCACCCTGGTGCAGCACCTCGAGCAGGTTCCCGTGGACGCGGAGCCACCCCGGGTGGGGTTGCGACTGCCGGTGCAGTACGTGATCCGTCCGCGCACAGCCGAGTTCCCCGACTACCGGGGTTTCGCCGGGCAGATTGCCGCAGGCACGGTGTCACCCGGCGACGAGGTGGTGGTGCTGCCCTCGGGCACGCGCAGCACTGTGTTGCGCGTGGATACCGCGGACGGCGAGCTGGACACCGCCGAGGTCGGCCGCAGCGTCACCGTGGTGTTGGCCGACGAGGTGGATGCCTCCCGTGGCGACCTCATCGCCTCCCCCGCCGACGCCCCGACACCGGTGGCCGAGCTCGAAGCCACCGTGTGCTGGCTGGCCGAGCAGCCGCTGCACCCGGGGGCGCGATTGCTGATCAAGCACGGCACGCGGACCACCCAGGCCATCGTCACCAGCATCGACGAACGCTTCGACGAGCAGGCCCTGGCTGCCGTGCCGAGTCCAGACTCCCTGGAGCTCAACGAGATCGGCCGGGTCAGCATCCGGACGGCCGAGGCGCTGGCGGTGGATGACTACGCGCTGAACCGGCGCACCGGCAGCTTCCTGCTGATCGACCCCGCCGCGGGCAACACCCTTGCCGCCGGTCTGGTGGGGGACGCGCTGTCGGCCGTGGAGCTGAACGCTGCCGCCCTGGTGTAGACCTCGATCTCTGCCAGATCTCCTGGCGGGTGGACAGTGTGGAGGCACTGCTGCGCTACTTCACCGTGCTGACCGAGTACGGGGCGCAGCTCGATCGGTGCTGGATCACGGCAACGCGATCGCGATCTATTTCCTCGACCCGCAGGGCAACAAGCTCGAGGTCGTCCGTGGTGGCCATATCTGCTCCTCGCTCCAGAATTCCGTCTGACCTAGGCCAGTGACGCCCCGGTGGCGGCGCGTACCTCGTCTTCGCTGACTCCCGGCGCGCACTCGACCAGGGCGAGTCCGTCAGCGGTGACGTCGATGACGGCGAGGTCGGTGATGATTCGGTTCACGCAGCCCAGACCGGTCAACGGCAGGGTGCAGTGCTCGAGGATTTTGGGCTCACCGTCGCGGGAGACGTGTTCCATCATCACGATCACCCGCCCAGCCCCGTGGACGAGGTCCATTGCCCCGCCCATCCCCTTGACCATTTTCCCCGGCACCATCCAGTTGGCCAGGTCACCGGTGGCGCTGACCTGCATACCGCCGAGCACCGCCACGTCCACGTGCCCGCCGCGGATCATCCCGAAGGAGGCACTGGAGTCGAAGTAGGAAGCGCCCGGGCGGATGGTGACGGTCTCCTTCCCGGCGTTGATCAGGTCCGCGTCCAGCTCGTCCTCGGTCGGATACGGTCCGACACCGAGCACCCCGTTCTCCGAGTGCAGCACCACCGTCACGCCATCGGGCACGAATCCGGGAACCAGGGTGGGCATGCCGATACCGAGGTTGACGTACTCCCCGTCCTGTAGCTCCGCGGCCACCCGCGCCGCCAGCTGGTTGCGGTCCAGGGTCATTGCTCAACCCCCACGTCGCTTCGCTCGCTCATCCGCGCACCGTCCTCTTCTCGATCCGCTTCGGTGCATCGGGCGCGTGCACCACGCGCTGCACCATGATGCCGGGGGTGTGCACCTGCGCGGCGTCGATCTCCCCGGGCTCGACCAGCTCCTCGACTTCGGCGATGGTGATCCGTCCCGCCGCCGCGCACACCGCGTTGAAGTTGCCCGCCGTGTGCCGGTACACGAGGTTGCCGTGCCGGTCGCCCTTCCAGGCGTGCACCAACGCGAAGTCGGTGCGAATCGCCTCCTCCAGCACGTACATCTGCCCGTCGAACTCGCGGGTCTCCTTCGGCGGGGAGGCCACCGCAACGCCCCCGGACCCGTCGTAACGCCACGGCAGGCCGCCCTCGGCAACCTGGGTACCGACCCCGGCCGGGGTGAAAAACGCGGGTATTCCCGCACCACCCGCCCGCATCCGCTCGGCCAACGTCCCCTGTGGAGTGAGCTCGACCTCCAGCTCGCCGCCCAGGAACTGCCGAGCGAACTCCTTGTTCTCACCCACGTAGGACCCGATGGTCCGCCGAATACGGTGCTCACCCAGCAAAGTGCCTAACCCGTAACCGTCCACCCCGCAGTTGTTGCTCACCGTCTCCAAATCCGTCGCCCCCTGCTCCAGCAGAGCCTCGATCAACGCCTCCGGAACCCCACACAACCCGAAACCCCCCACCGCCAACGACGACCCGTCCGCGATATCGGCCACCGCCTCAGCAGCACTCACAACAACCTTGTCCAACATCAGACCGCCCCCAGACCGTGGGCGCCGGGAGCCGAGGGCACAGCGATCTGTACCGCCTGACGGTGCGCGAGCATCGGCGTGAGGATCTCCCGGACGATGCGCACGTGCTCGGGATGCTCGAGGTAGTCCGGTAGCTGTTCCGGGGTGTCCAACGTCGCGACGACCGCGTAGTCGGCGTTGCTGTCGCGCAATCGCATATCGCGACCATGCCGGTAGGACCGCAACTCGGGAACAAGAGGCACCAATGCATCCAGCGCGTGGGTGAGCTCGGTGACCTGGTCGTCCGTGGTCCCCTCGTGCCAGCTGAAGGTAACGATATGCATGATCATGCCTAGAGAATCCGATCTGTTCGCCGGTGTGACTCAGCGCGCGCGGCGCGCGCCCGCGCGGTGGAGTCTATTGCGGCATAGGCGCCGCCGCGTGGCCGACCCGGCGGCCCTGGACTGGCTTCCGAGAGCGGGTCGTAAGGTCCCCTCATGACCGATACCGACTCGGAGCTGGTTCACCTCGCCATCGTCACCGGCGTCGCCACCATCACGCTCGACTCACCGAGCAATCGCAACGCCCTCTCCACCCGGCTTCGCCGGGAGTTGCTAGCCCACCTCCGGCGCTGTGCACAGGACGACGCCGTGCGCGTGGTGGTACTGACACACACCGGGACCGTGTTCTGCTCGGGCATGGACCTGAAAGAGTCACGTGGTACGCAGGCCAGCGATCAAGGCGTGAACGAGTTTCCACACATTCTGCAGACGATCTGGCAGCACCCCAAGCCGGTTATCGCCCGTGTCGCCGGGCCGGCGCGTGCGGGCGGCATCGGCCTCATCGCGGCCTGTGACATCGCGGTCGCAGGAGCCCGCGCGACCTTCGGATTCAGCGAAGTGCGCATCGGCGTCGTACCGGCGGTCATCTCGGTGACCGTGCTGCCCAGGATCACCCCCCGAGCCGCGCAAGAGCTTTTCCTCACCGGGGAGGTGTTCGACGCAGCGCGCGCAGCGGAGATCGGGCTGCTCACCGCGGCCGTTGCGGACGCCGACCTGGACACGGCTGTGGCCGCGTACGTCAACTCGCTGGCCAAGGGCGCCCCGCTGGCACTTGCGGCGACGAAGGCGATGCTCACCGCCAAGGACCAGGACCTCGAAGGCCAGTTCGCAGACAAAACGGCGCTCTCGGCGTCCTTCTTCGCCTCCGCCGAGGCTCAGGAGGGTATCCAGGCCTTCGCCGAAAAGCGTTCGGCTGTTTGGGTTCCCGCAATCTAGGTTGCGTGCCGACAGCTACCCAGAGCAGTACTCAAACCCGGGGATGCCGCCCACGACCGGCGGCCCCACCGTGTTCCCCTTGATCGGAATTCCGATCAAGCCGCCCGGATTCCCGAACCCAACCCGGCTGGGATCGCCCGTCGTCACATAGATGGCCCCCCGCCCCCGCCTGGGTCGAGTCCTGCTTGACCGCGTGATCGCGCGAGTAGGCAGCAATGACCTGTGTGGTCGTCGAGCCATCGCCGGCACCGCGGTCCGTTTTCGTCCCCGACGGTGTGGTGATCTGGATGACCGCGGCTTCTTTGTCGTGCACCGTGGCTGAGGCCTGAGCGCCGTTGACGTTGTAGGTGACGGTCTTGCAGTGTGGGCTGGTGCCGAGGCCCGCAGTGGCGGTTGATCCGACCGCCGCCTGCGCCTGAGCAAGTGTCATCCCCAGCCGCACGGGTCCGAAGGATCAGCAGTTGCGACGGCACGGCTCGGGGCTGCAGGTGTCGTCACCGGTGGCGGCTTCCTCGGTAAGCACCGGCACAGCACGATGGTCTTGATGGTGCCGGTTTCGGCGGTACCGGCCAGCAGCATGCGGTACGCAGTACCGGCGGATTGGTCGGCGGCGTAGACGGTGGTGCTGGTGCCGTCCTTGTTGTCTGTGGCCGTGACCGGCGTCCCATACAACGCCGTGGCCTTACTGGCGGGCATGCCGGGACCGACGCCGTCGACGGCGCGTCCGCCGTCGGCAGGGGCAATGGAGGTGAGTACCCCGTCGACGAAGCCGAAGTCGCAGTTGCGCCACACCACCTGCGCCGAACCCTGCGCGGCCACGTCGGGGAAATCCGCGTGCGACGACTTGATGTCGACGATCGCCTTGCCCTGCTTACCGTCCGCCGGGAGCAATTCGGCGGCTCTCTGCAGCGCCAGGCTGATCGGGTGTACCCGGAAGGGCGCAGGCTGTCGATCCGCTGGTGCGCCTGTCCTCGATCCATCATCCCTAGGTTGATGAGGGTGCTGACGTCTTGGCAGCCCGCGGACTTCTCGGCATCCGTGCTCCCAGTGCCGGTGCCGTAAGTGACCAAGCCAAGCTGGGTGTTCGCAGGAAGAGCGTCCACCAACGTGGACGCCGCCCGCTGCGCCGCCGCTATCCGCGGGCCGGGTGCATCGGTGGTGGTCATCGACCCGGAGGCGTCCAAGACGAGCACTGTCGGTACCGACGCCGCCTGCGGTGCAGGGCCGGGGGCGGGTGCTCTGGACGCACTCGGTCCGCTGGCGGGTGACCGGGCGGGGCAGCGGATCCGCTGGTCGCCGTGCTGGACGCCGCCGCAGTGACGGCAAGAACCGACCCAAGAACGGCTACGACTGCAGGGTGCCAACTAACCCGGAGCGAAGTGCCACCGCACGTTACGGTTCGCGGCGCCGCCCGGATAGTCGTGCAAACAGGACGGCGTGGCGGTCCACCTTCGGCAGTACCCTGGGCGCGTGCCGATGCGCTTCCTGTTTTGGCCGGCGCACTGATGGCCGATAGCACCAGCGTCCGAGTGGACAGCTGGACTTGGGCAGTGCGGCTGTTCAAGACCCGCTCTATTGCGGCTGCGGCGTGCCGGTCCGGGCATGTTCGGGTCAACGGCACCTCAGCCAAAGCGGCGCAGCAGGTGCGCGTCGGCGATGAGGTCCGGCTGCGTGCCGGGGGGCTCGAGCGCATCGTGGTCGTCGCGCGGCCGGTTGCGAAGCGGGTCAGTGCCGTGGTCGCCGCCGAGTGCCTGGTGGACCACAGCCCGCCCCCACCACCCCGCGAAGTCCTGGCTGCCGTGCCCCACCGCGACCGCGGTGCCGGCCGACCCACCAAGCGCGACCGGCGTGACCTGGACCGTCTGCGGGAACGCTGAGCAGGCACGGCCGCGCCGTCAGGAAGTCATTACCGGCTCGGTCGTTTCCCGTTCCAGGTCGCGCCGTTCTCGGTCGCGCGCGGGCGGACGGCCAAGAACGTACGTACCCGCGGCCGCAACAGCGGACGCACAGACCAGCACCGGCATGGGCACCGATAGCAGGGCGAGCGCGGAACCTAGCAGCACCGCCGAGAGCACCGGGCGGGTGAAGCCGGCCGGTGCCTGCGCCGAGAGCCGCGCCCCCACATAGACCCCCGGCAACGCTCCGACCAGCAACGACGCGGTGACTCCGAACTGCACATCGCCGAACAGCAGATGCCCTAGTGCGGCGGCGCCGACCAGCGGAATGGCCTGCACGATGTCGGTGCCCACCAACTGCGCGGGCTTCAGTCGCGGATAGGCCAACAGCAGCAGGGCGATCACCAGCGAACCGGCACCCACCGAGGTCATCCCCACCGCGAACCCGCCGATGACGCCGATCGCGACGGTCCGCCCCGGCCGCACCGCGAACCGTGGAGCCTCGCCCCGGTTATCCGCCCGTCGGTCGAGGAGCAGGCGAATCACCGTGGAGGCCACAGAGCCCACAAGCGCCACGCCGATGGCGATCTTCAGGTCGTGTTGCACCGCGGCCGAGTGCCCGATACGGCCGATGATCATCGCGCCCAGGAACCCGGCAGGCACTGCACCCAGCGCCAGCCACCCGAGCAGGCCGGTCTGCACGGTCCGTCGGCGCAGGTGGACCACGGCTCCCACCGGCTTCATCACCAAGCTGGTGACGAGGTCACTGGAGATGGCCGCCAGCGGCTGCACGCCGAAGACAAGAACCAGCAGCGGCGTCATCAGGGCGCCGCCGCCCATGCCGGTCAGACCGACGAGCAGTCCGACGACGAGACCGGCCACCGAGAGCGCGGGATCAATATGCATTGGGAAACCTGTTCTGCTGGGTTGGCCTTGTGGCACAACGCAATCCGGATGGAGACGTCACATTCCGGAGGGACAGCAGCAACTCTGCCAGCGCATCAGATCCACATGCAGGCGCCGGACGAGGACATCCTCGTCGGGCAGCACGCAGTCCGATGGGCGAGACATGGACCCATCGTGGCATTGTTGACCGAAACTGTCAACAAACCGGTGGGGCAGGATCAGTGCATGCAGATCACGGCCAAGTCGGACTACGCACTCCGTGCGATGTGTGTCCTCGCCGTCGCCGATGCAGGTGTGTCCGTCAAGGCGGCAGACATCGCTGCCGGGCAGGACATTCCGCCCACCTTTCTGGACGGCATCCTCGTCCAGCTGCGCCGCGGCGGGATGGTCAGCAGCAGGCGCGGTCCGGGCGGTGGCCACCAACTGGCCCGTCCGGCCTGGTCGATCACTGTGGCCGACGTCGTCCGCGTGATCGACGGCCCGCTCACCCTCATTCACGGCCAACGCCCGGAGGAACTGGCGCACGACGGGCCTGCGGCTCGGCTGCAGGACGTGTGGGTCGCGGTGCGCGCCGCGTTGCGGGCCATCATGGAGGAAACCACGTTGGAGCAGGTGGTCACCGGTGCGCTTCCGCCGGCAGTCGCGGCGCTCGCCGAGGACAACCGCTCGTGGACCTCGATCTGGCCGCTGAAGTCTTGAACCGCGCAAGCATTGGACCCTGCCCGTCAGATCAGGCTGATGAGCCACGCCAGCAGCACCAGGACGAGTAGACCGACCAGCGCGGCGTTGATCCTGGCGGCCGGGCTCATCCGAATACGCTTCATCAGCTTGAGCCTAGTCAGCGAGGTCAGACGTCTCTCTGGTGGACGCATCGGCCCGGCGGCAGAGCAGGCGGGCGCCGACCAGGGCCGAGACCGCACTTACCACTCGGTCGAGAACTCTCGCCGCCAGCGCCGCTAGCGGGAGCGCCACCAGCATCACGATGGCGACCTGCGCAGCGAAGGGCAGACCAACGAGCCAGAGCTCGATCCCGTCCCAAGTAGTGGCCACTGTGTGCACCGGCCCGATGCTAGTCGGACTAGGTTGTTCAGCATGTTTGCTGTCTACGCCGCCGAACCGAATTCCGACGCACCGCTGGACGCATTGCGCGTCGGCGAACGCGATGCCCCCACCGCCCCCGAGGGCTGGGTACGGGTCAACGTCCGTGCGGCCAGCGTCAACATGCACGACCTGTGGACCTTGCGCGGGGTGGGGATCAAAGCGGAGCAGTTCCCGATGACGCTGGGCTGCGACGGTGCCGGAGTGCTCGACGACGGCACCGAGGTGGTGATCCACTCCGTCATCGCCACGGACGGGTGGATGGGGGATGAGACGCTGGATCCCAGACGGACACTGCTCACCGAGAAGCACCAGGGCACCTTTGCCGAGCACGTGATCGTGCCTGCCCGCAACGTGCTGCCTAAGCCGGCCGAGCTGAGCTTCAGTCATGCGGCCTGCATGGGTACCGCCTGGCTCACCGCTTATCGGATGATCTTCGTGAAGTCGGGTCTACGCCCCGGGCAGACCATGCTCGTGCAGGGCAGCTCCGGTGGGGTTTCCACGGCCTTGATCCAGCTCGGTCGGGCGGCGGGGCTACGGGTCTGGGTGACCGGGCGTTCCGAGGCCAAGCGGGCGTTCGCCGAGTCACTGGGAGCGCACGCCAGCTTCGAGTCCGGAGCCAGGCTGCCGGAGAAGGTGGACGGGGTGTTCGAGACCGTGGGCAAGGCTACGTGGGGGCACTCGATGCGCTCGCTGAAGCCCGGCGGCGTCATCGTGGTCTCCGGCTCGACCAGCGGACCTGACGCCAACGCCGACCTGCAGCGCTTGTTCTTCCTGCAGCTCCGCGTCGTCGGCTCGACCATGGGCACCCGCGACGAGCTGGCCGACCTGCTGGCGTTCTGCGCGTTGACCGACATCACCCCGGAGATCGGGCTCGAGCTCCCGCTGCGCGAGGCCGAGCAGGGTCTGCGGGCGATGCTTGATGGTGACACCGCCGGCAAAATCGTGCTCACGCAGTAGTTCCTGGCTTCGCGACCACCTGGGCGGCATGATTCATCCATGCCCGAGCCCCAAGCACCGGCCCAACACCCGAACGGCGTGGTGAGTTCGCCGACGCGCAGTACGTTCCCGCCCATCGCGGACTACGCGTTCCTGTCCGACTGCGAGAACACCTGCCTCATTGCACCCAACGGTGCCGTGGATTGGATGTGCCTGCCGCGCCCGGACTCCCCCAGCGTGTTCGGCGCGATCCTCGACCGCAGTGCGGGTCACTTCCGGGTCGCCCCGTACGGGGTGCACGTCCCTGCCGCGCGGCGGTACCTGCCTGGCAGCCTCATGGTGGAGACCACATGGCAGACCGCCACCGGCTGGATCATCGTCCGCGATGCGCTGGTGATGGGACCATGGCACAACACTGACGCCCGGTCGAGGACGCACCGCCGCACACCCGGCGACTGGGACGCTGAGCACATCCTGCTGCGCACGGTGCGGTGCGTCAGCGGCACCATCGACCTCGAGCTGAGCTGCGAGCCCGCCTTCGACTACCACCGGCGCGACGCGAAGTGGGAGTACACCGGCGACGCCTACGGCGAGGCAGTGGCCCGCTGCGTGCCCGCTGCTGCACCGAAGGGTGGTCAACCCGCGACACCCGAGCTCACGCTGACCACCAACCTGCGCCTGGGGCTGGAAGGTCGCGAAGCCCGAGCCCGTACCCGGCTGCGCGAGGGCGACGACGTCTTCGTGGCCCTGTCGTGGTCGGAGCTGCCGGCACCGCAGACCTTTGCGGAAGCGGCGGAGAAGATGTGGACGACCGCGGAGTGCTGGCGTCAGTGGATCTCCGTCGGCAACTTCCCCGACCACCCGTGGCGGGGCTACCTGCAGCAGAGCGCGCTTGCGCTGAAGGGCCTCACCTACGCACCCACCGGTGCACTGCTCGCCGCCTCGACCACTTCGCTGCCGGAATCTACTGGTGGACAGCGCAATTGGGACTATCGCTACGCCTGGGTGCGCGACTCCACCTTCGCGCTGTGGGGGCTGTACACCCTGGGCCTGGACCGCGAGGCCAACGACTTCTTCGCCTTCATCGCCGACGTGTGCGGGGCGGCCAGCGGTTCCTCCCATCCCCTGCAGGTGATGTACGGCGTCGGTGGCGAACGCGAGCTCACCGAGGAGGAGCTCGGTCACCTGTCCGGGTACGGCCACGCCAAACCGGTGCGCATCGGCAACAGTGCGCACAACCAGCGCCAGCACGACATCTGGGGCACCGTGCTCGACTCGGTGTACCTGCACACCCGCTCGCACGAGCAGGTTCCCGAGTCGCTGTGGCCGCTACTCAAGGCGCAGGTGGAGCAGGCGATCGAGCACTGGCACGAGCCGGACCACGGTATCTGGGAGGTGCGCGGCGAACCGCAGCACTTCACCTCGTCGAAGTTGATGTGCTGGGTGGCACTCGACCGTGGCGCCAAGTTGGCCACGTTGCACGGCGAGGACGACTACGCCGAGCAGTGGGCCAAGATCGCCGCCGAGATCCATGCCGACATCTGCGAGCACGGAGTGGACGAGCGGGGCGCTTTTGTCCAGCATTACGACACCACCGCGTTGGACGCCTCGCTGCTCCTGGTGCCGCTGCTGCGTTTCCTACCCGCCGACGATCCCCGGGTGCGGGCTACCGTGTTGGCCATCGCCGACGAGCTGACGGTGGACGGCTTGGTGCTGCGCTACCGCACGGACTCCACCGACGACGGACTCGCCGGCGAGGAGGGCACGTTCACCATCTGCTCGTTCTGGTTGGTCTCGGCGCTGGTGGAGATCGGCGAGCTGCGCCAGGCCAGGCACCTCTGCGAGCGGCTGCTGTCCTACGCCAGCCCGCTGCAGCTCTACGCGGAGGAGATCGACCCGAAGACTGGACGGCACCTGGGCAACTTCCCGCAGGCCTTCACCCACCTGGCGCTGATCAACGCGGTGGTGCACGTCATCCGGGCGGAGGAGCGCGACGGCGGCGGGTTCCAGCCGGCGCACAGCGGGCCGTGAGACGCCGCCGCTACCGGGGACGCGTGTCCGCCAGCAAGCCTGCGGGGCTGAGTGTTACGGGAAACGGCCGCTCGACGACGAGTGGCTGCTCGCCGACCACGCTGGCAACCTCGCGGTACTTACCGCTGCCGTCCTCCTCCAGCACCGTGATTGCGCCGCCCTCCGCGGGGTCGAGCAACCAGTACGAAGCCACACCCAGCCGCTCGTAGGCCGCACGCTTGGTGTGCCGGTCGAAGACGGACGTGCTCGGCGAAGCCACCTCGGCCGCCAGCAGTGGCGCTGTGGGCAGGTTCTTGGCCGTGAACTGTTCGAAGCGGGCGACCAGCACGTCAGGCTGCAGCTCGATGTCTATACTCGGCTGAAAGCAAAGGGCGCCAGGAGCACCCGGAGGTCATCCGGGCATGCCTCGCGTAAAACCGCCAAGAGCGCTCCTGCCATCACCTGGTGGTACCAACCTGGTGCGGGCGTCACGACCAGCACGCCGTCGAGCAGCTCGTAGCGATTGCCGTCATCGGGGATCTCCTGCAGGTCGTCCACCGCGAAGGGACGCCCCGTCGGCAACCTGAAGCCTGCCGATGCGATCGGCGCGTGCGCTGTGCTCACCGCCACCATGGTGCCCCTCCATCCTGTCGATGCCAACCATGGCCGTCGGCACCGACAGTTCCGCACCGGTGTCCCTGTTGTGGGGGGCTAGCCGAGCGAGACAGCTCCGAGGGCGGCCCGGGCCTCGGCGAGCAGGGTGGCGACCAGCTCGGCGGCGGGCATCTCCCGCGACAAGGCGTGGGTCTGCCCGGCCCACAATGACATCGCCGCGTCGTCACCGGCCGCCTTGGCCGCGGCGCGGATGGGCTTGCTGGCGTTGTTCAGCTGTGGGTAGGCGGCCGGTGCCGCCGGGCTCAACTCGTCCAGCCAGGCGTTGCGCACCCCCCGGGCAGGGCGGCCGGAGAAGGCGCGGGTCGTGGCCGTGGCGGTTGAGGAAGCGACGGCGGCACGGTGCGGTGCGCTGGTCCCGGCCTCCGGGCAGCGCAAGAATGCCGTGCCCAACTGGGCCGCGCGGGCACCTGCGACAAGCACCGCGGCGACGTCGGCCCCGGTGATCAGTCCGCCCGCCGCTAACAGGGGCAGCGCCACCGCATCGTGGACCAGCCGCAGCAGCGCCAGCAAGCCGATATTCTCCGGCTCACCGACGTTGGTGAAAGTGCCGCGGTGCCCACCCGCCTCAAAACCCTGCACCACCAGCGCATCGGCACCCGCGGCCGCAGCCATCCGAGCGTCGGCCACGCTGCTGACGGTCACCCACGCCTCGCTGCCGGCCCCCTGCAGCGCCGTAATGGCCGCCGCGTCCGGACAGCCGAAGGTGAACGACACCACCGGTACCGGGTGCTCGATCAGCCACGCGAGCTTCTGCGGGTACTGGTCGTCGCTGTAGCTCGGCTCCCCGCGCTGCACGCCGTAGCGGTCCGCCCACTCGTCCAGCGCAGCAAGGTGGTCCGAAAGGTCCACAGTAGACTCTGTGGTGGGCATGAAGAGGTTGACGCCGAAGGTGAGCCTCGTACCCATCGCCGCGACCTCCGCCGCCAGCCCGTCCAGGCTGAGCAGCGCTCCGCCGAGGAATCCCAGCGCCCCGGCCCCACTGACGGCGCGGGCGAGCTCGGGGGTGGACGGTCCGCCCGCCATCGGCGCGGCGACGACAGGCATCGCGAGACGGTCCAGCACGGCACTCACTTCTTGCCGCCGGTGGAACCGATCGAATCGGAGGACAGCGCCGCGACGAACGCCTCCTGCGGCACCTCCACCCGGCCCACCGTCTTCATTCGCTTCTTGCCCTCCTTCTGCTTCTCGAGCAGCTTGCGCTTGCGGCTGATATCACCGCCGTAGCACTTGGCCAGCACGTCCTTACGGATCGCGCGGATGTTCTCCCGGGAGATGACCTTGGCGCCGATCGCCGCCTGGATGGGCACCTCGAACTGCTGGCGCGGAATGAGCTCGCGGAGCTTGCCGGTCATCCGGGCGCCGTAGGAGAACGCGTAGTCGCGGTGCACGATGGCGGAGAAGGCGTCCACGGCCTCGCCTTGCAGCAGGATGTCCACCTTCACCAGGTCGGCGGCCTGCTCGCCGGACTCCTCGTAGTCCAGGCTGGCGTAGCCCTTGGTGCGGGACTTGAGCGCGTCGAAGAAGTCGAACATGATCTCACCCATCGGCATCGTGTAGCGCAGCTCCACCCGAGTCTCGGACAGGTAGTCCATCCCGCCGAGCGCACCGCGCCGCTGCTGGCACAGCTCCATGATCGCGCCGATGTACTCCGAGGGCGCGATGACGGTGCATTTCACCATCGGCTCGTACACCTCGCGGACCTTGCCCTCGGGCCAGTACGACGGGTTGGTCACGTCGTGCTCGGCGCCGTCCTCCAAAACCACCCGATACACCACATTGGGGGCGGTGGAGATCAGCTCAAGGTTGAACTCGCGCTCCAGGCGGTCGCGGGTGATCTCCATGTGCAGCAGCCCGAGGAACCCACAGCGGAAGCCGAAGCCCAGCGCCACGGAGGTCTCCGGCTCGTAGGTGAGCGCCGCGTCGTTGAGCTGCAGCTTGTCCAGCGCGTCACGCAGCACCGGGTAGTCCGAGCCGTCCATCGGGTACAGGCCGGAGTAGACCATCGGCTTGGGGTCGCGGTAGCCGACCAGCGGTTCGGTGGCCCCTTTGCGGGTGGTGGTGACCGTGTCCCCCACCCGCGAGAGCCGGACATCTTTGACACCCGTGATGAGGTAGCCGACCTCACCGACCCCGAGTCCTGCGCTTGCCTTGGGCTCCGGGGAGATGATGCCGACCTCGAGCGCCTCGTGGGTGCTGCCGGTGGACATCATGGTGATCTTTTCGCGCGGGGTGATGCGTCCGTCGACCACCCGCACGTAGGTGACCACGCCCCGGTAGGCGTCGTATACCGAGTCGAAGATCATCGCCCGGGCCGGGCCGTCCGCGTCGCCAACCGGCGGCGGCACCTCGCGGACGACCTTGTCCAGCAGTTCCTTGACGCCCGCGCCGGTCTTACCGGAGACCCGCAGCACGCTGTCCGGTTCGCAGCCGATGATGTGCGCGATCTCCTCGGCGTAGCGATCCGGGTCGGCCGCGGGCAGGTCGATCTTGTTGAGCACCGGGATGATGGTGAGGTCCTTGTCCATCGCCAGGTAGAGGTTCGCCAGGGTCTGCGCCTCGATCCCCTGGGCGGCGTCGACCAGCAGCACCGCCCCCTCGCAGGCTTCGAGCGCGCGGCTCACCTCATAGGTGAAGTCGACGTGGCCGGGGGTGTCGATGAGATGCAGCACGTGCTCGGTCTCGGGGCCGTCCACACCCGGCGCCACCCACGGCAGGCGCACGTTCTGCGCCTTGATCGTGATGCCACGCTCCCGCTCGATGTCCATCCGGTCCAGGTACTGCGCGCGCATCGCCCGGGGGTCAACCACCCCGGTGAGCTGCAGGATGCGGTCGGCCAGCGTGGACTTCCCGTGATCGATGTGCGCAATGATGCTGAAGTTGCGGATCCGCTCGGGTGGAGTGAACGTCGTGTCGGCGAAGCTGGAAATGAGACGCTCCCTGATCAAGGTGGTGGTGGCCGGTCTCCATGGTCCCACGCGGACGGATCGGCATACCGGTGCCGCCGACCCAGGACGTAAAGTCGAGCCCCGTGGCAGGCATCTGGAACACGGTGGGACGGCAGCTGGGCAGGCTCGCGGTGCAGCAAGGGCCGCGCTTGCTGCGTCAGCTGCAGAGTAGCTCCAGCTCCGGCGGTGGACGCCCGGTCGCCGCCCGCGCCCGGCCCAGCTCCGCCCGCGCCCGTCGCGTCGACTACGCACCGTCCTTGGACGGCAAGGCCGACCCCGGTGAAGTGGTGTGGACCTGGGTCACCTTCGAGGAAGACCCCGGCCAAGGTAAGGACCGCCCGGTGCTCGTCGTCGGCCGCGAGGGTGCCACTACCCTGCTGGGATTGATGCTGTCCAGCCAGAGCAAGCGCAACGGGGACCGGGATTGGCTGAGCTTGGGTGCGGGCGCGTGGGATCAGGAGCAGCGCCCGAGCTGGGTGCGCCTGGACCGGGTGCTCGACGTGCCGGAGGAAGGGATCCGTCGCGAGGGCGCGATCATGGATCGTGCATCGTTCAACCGGGTCGCCGAGCGGCTTCGCGTCGAACACGGCTGGCGTTAGAAGGACATCGCGATCTTCACCGCCAGAGTGACCGCAAGCACGCCCGCGACGACCAGGAACACCCGACGGACGAACATCGATCCGAGCCGAATCGCCAGGCGGGCGCCGATGGACGCCCCGGCCAGGTTCCCGAGCGCCATGCAGGCTCCCACGCCCCAGACCACCAAGCCGTGCGGCGCGAAGTACGCGAGCGCACCCAGGTTGGTCGCGACATTGGCGAGCTTCGCGGTCGCCGAGGCCGCCAGAAAGGCGTAGCCGATCCAACCGACGAGGACGAAAACCAGGAACGAGCCTGTACCCGGGCCCGCGATGCCGTCGTAGACCCCGATGCCCGCCCCGGTCAGTGCCATCGCGGTGAGCTGCTCGCGCCGGGCGAACCGGACGTTGTGGTGTACCCCGAGGTGCGGGCGCGCAAAGGTGTAGATACCCACCGAGACGATGGCCACCAGAACCAACACGTTGAGCACCATGGCAGGCAGGGAGTCGGCGAATGCCGCCCCGCCGACCGACCCGCAGGCCGCGGCGGCGGCCATCAGCCCGGCCGCGCGCCAGTCGACCGGCGTCCGTCGGGCGTAGGTGACGGTGGCTGCGCTGGTCCCCACCACCGACGCCACCTTGTTGGTGGCCACGGCCATCACTGCCGTCCCGGGCAACAGCAACAGCAGCGCCGGAAGTTGGATGAGCCCTCCCCCGCCGACCACGGCATCGACCGCCCCGGCCAGGAACGCAGCAACTACCAGCACGAGCAACACCGTGAGGCTGATGCCGGCAAAACCGGGCCAGCTCAGTGCACTGCTCACGTGTGCGTACGGTATCGGCAGCCCTGCGGTTTGAGGATCTGGGTGCAACGCTGATAACCTTCGTGGTCGGCGCTGCTCAGTTCAGGCTGTAAGCATCCAGTGCCCGATACTTTCCCAACTCGAGTGATCAGAGGGCGTACGCGTGGCCAACATCAAGTCCCAGGTGAAGCGGATCCGCACCAATGAGCGGCAGCGGCTGCGTAACCAGTCGGTGAAGGCCGCTTTGCGCACCGCCATCCGCAACTTCCGCAGCGCCGCGGCGAGCGGCGACAAGGAGAAGGCGGCCGAGCTGCTCACCGCGGCGTCCCGCAAGTTGGACAAGGCGGCCGGTAAGGGCGTCATCCACGCGAACCAGGCTGCCAACAAGAAGTCGGCCATGGCCGTGCAGGTCAATCAGCTCTGAGTTCTGCCCGCTCGGTTACCGCCCAGGTCTGGTCGACCTGGGCGGTTTTGTCGTTCGTCGAGCGCGTCAGGTGCGGTGCAGGTTGATGACGCCGAGGACACCGCGCTCCACCGCGTAATCGGCGTCCGCCGAGGCCCCCTTGACGTCCGCGTTCAGCGAGGCCACCACTTGAAGCGCCGCACCCAGGGCTTGAGCTGACCATCCCCGTGACTGGGCAGCCGCCTTCTTGATCTTCCAGGGCGGCATCCCCAGCTCACCGGCCAGCCGGTACGGGTCTCCACCGCCCATGGCGCTCACCCTGGCGATGGTGCGAATCGCATCAGCGAGCGCATCAGCCAGCAGTACGTGCGGCACGCCCCGATGCGTCGCCCAGCGGAGCGCCTCCAGGGCCGCCGCCCGATCACCGGCCACCGCCTTCTCGGCGACGTCGAACCCGGTCACTTCCGCGCGGCCACGGTGATAGCGGTGCACCGCGGCGGCGTCGATCGTGCCGGGTGTGTCGGCTACCAGCTGTCCGCACGCCGCGGCGAGCTCACGCAGGTCCGAGCCGACCGCGTCGAGCAGTGCGGTGACCGCCTCCACGCTCGGCCGGGCTCCCGCGGCACCGAGCTCGGCCCGCACGAAATCCGCCAGCTCGGCGGGACGGGTGATCTTCGCGCAGGTGTGCACCTCAGCATCCGCCTTACGGAGCGCGTCGACCAGAGCTTTGCCTCGGGCGGCTCCCGCATGGGTAAGCACCAGGACCACCGCGTCCGGGAGGTCAGTGGCCGCGCTCAGGATGAGCGCCGAGGCGTCCTTGCCCGCCTCGTGCGCGGCTTCCAGGACCAGCACGCGCGCCTCGGCGAACAACGAGGGGCTCAGCATCTCGGCGAGCTCGGGACCGGAGGTGGTACCGGCGCGGACCCGCTGCACATCGGCACTCGGGTCCGCTGCCCTGGCCTGCTCGACGATGCCGGTGACGGCCCGCTCGACCAGCAACTCCTCCTCACCCAGCACCAGGTGCAGATACTGCTGTGTTGAAGCCGTTGCCATGGGCTGGATCGTCGCACGGGGAGCCGACACCGCAGCGTGCCGGGTCGTCGTGTCGTAGGCCTGCGTGCTTGGTGGTCACGGCGCGGGACGCGGATCGCCCCTGGCCACCAGTGACGGCCCGTCCGGACCGGGGAACAACGCAAGGTCACCGCGCTGATCGGTACGCGCCACGGTGGTGCCTGCAGCGGCGAGATGGTCGAGCACGCCCGCGTTCGGGTGCCCATACGTGTTCCCCTTGCCCACGCTGACCAGCCCCACGCGAGGTCGGACCGCGTCCAGGAACTCCGGCGCGGAGAACCGGGAGCCGTGATGGGGCACCTTCAGCACGTCTGCATGCAGGTCAACACCGGTCTGCAGCAACTCCTTCTGCGCGTCGACTTCCACATCCCCGGTGAGCAGCACCCGGCCGATCGCGGTTTGTGCCGCCAACACCACGGAGTTGTCGTTCAGCTCGGTCCCGATGTCACCGCCGAGCACGGTGGGCACCGTGCCGACCGGGCCCAGCACGTCCAGCCGCAGCCCGGGCCACTGCAGGGAACCGCCCGGGTCGAGCTCCACCATGGGTACGCCGTGCCTGGACGCCACCGTCTGCACCCGCCGGAGGGTGTCCGCGGGCAGGTGCAGCGGACCGAGCGCCACCGCACCCACGCTGCGCCCGGCCAGCACACCCTCCAGGCCGTCCACGTGATCGGCATGCAGGTGGGTCAGTACAACCAGCGGGATCTCGCGGATGCCCAGCCGGTCCAGGCACCCTGCTACCGCACGCGGATCGGGCCCGCTGTCCACCACCACTGCGCGGTGCTCCCCCACCGACAGCGCCAACGCGTCGCCCTGCCCGACGTCGCAGGCGACCATCGCCCAACCGGTGGCGGGCCAGCCCGGCGTCAGTACCTTGGTGGGCACCCACACCAGCCCCGCGCCGAGCAACACCGCCAACGCCAGGCACCGCAGCACGACGCTGCGGGCCAGCACCAGCACGACCGCGGTCACCCCCGCCATGCCGAGGGCACCGGGAACACCACCGGGAACCGCTACCGACGCCGACGGAATCGCCGCGCAGCGGTGCGTGACCTGCACCAACCACCACACCTCTGGCCCCGCCAGCCGCACCACCAGCTCGCCCGCACCTGGCCAGAACGACAACAGCACGGTGGCCAGTACCCCGAGGACCGTCGCCAACGCCACCACCGGCGCCGCCACAATGTTTGCCAGCACCGCAACCAGACTCAGCTGCGCCGAGAGCCCGGCGATCACCGGCGCAGTGACCACGTGCGCGGCAAGCGGCACCGCCAGCAGCTCGGCCACCCCCGCGGGGACACGTCGTTTTCGTAGAGCGCGCACCCATCCCGGTGCAAGCAGCACCAAGCCGGCGGTCGCCAGCACCGAGAGGGCAAAGCCGGCGTCCACCGCGAGCTGCGGGGAGACCATCAGTAACACGATGACCGCGCTGCACAAGGCAGGAAGGGCCTGCCGACGGCGTCCAGTGACCAGGGCGAGCAAGGCGATTGCGCCCATCACGGCGGCCCGCAAGACGCTGGGCGAGGGTCGAGCCAGGACGACGAAGCCCACCAGGGCGACCGCGGCCAGCGCCGCGCACGTACGTGGGCCGGCGCCGGCCCACTGAGCGAGCAGGAGGATCGCACCGCAGATGATGGTGATGTTGGTGCCGGAGACCGCGGTCAGGTGCGTGAGCCCGGTGGTCTTGGAGTCTGCGCTCAGCTCAGGAGTCAGTCCCGAGGTGTCCCCGACCACCAGACCCGGCAGGAGTCCGCCGGGTTCACCGCCCAGCACCCGGGATGAGGCCTGATGCAGCTTCGTGCGCAGCGCTCCCGCCACACGCTGCAGCCACGACGACTCACCGATGAGGGTGGGCGGTCCCCGCACCTGGACTGCGGCCACGGTGAGATCGGCGCGCTGGGGTGGTCCCAGACGACCGAACAGCGCGACTTGTTGACTCGGTAGCAGGCTCGCCCAGTCCTTGGCGGGCGCGAGCAGCACGACCGCGCCGTGCAGGCTTCGGTACCCGTCGGCGGCGCGCAGGTCAGCGCGCACCAATACCTGTTGCGGCGCACCTGGTATCGCACTGTGCAGCAATTTCGGGTCGTCGGTGAGCTGCACGCGCATCGACACAGCGGCGCCGTCGCGCACGGCAGCGTGCAGCGGGTGGGTGGCCACGGCGTGCGCCCGCAGCGCGGTGGCCAGTGCGAACCCACTCGCCATGACGAGGCAGACAAAGAGTCCGGCGGCCACTGCGCGGTTGTCCAGGCGGAGCACCAGGGGCAGGCCGGCCAGCGCACCACCCGCCACCGCCGCGGCAAGGTGCCAGCCGCCGAGCAACCCGAGCAGGACAGTGCCCCAGGCCAGCAGTGCAGCCGGGACCAGTCGAACGTCCATCCGGTCGACCGGCTGCACGAGCACGCTCACACGGTCACCAGGTCACGCAACTGAGCGAGGCGGGCCGGGCCGATCCCGCTGACATCGGACAGCTGGTCGACGGTGCGGAAGCTGCCGCTCTTGGTGCGGTGGTCCAGGATCGCCTTAGCCATCACCGGGCCCACCCCTGGCAACGCCTCCAGCTCTGCGGCGGTGGCCGCATTGAGATTGACCTTGCCGCCGGCATGCTCGGCGGCCGGGGCGCCCGGGGGCGGGGAGCCGGGCGCAGAGGTGCCACCGCTGACCGGCGCCGTGCCCGGCGGCGCCTGGACGCCGACGAGAATTTGCTGTCCGTCCGAGAGCGGCTGTGCCATGTTCAGGGTCAGCAGGTCTGTGCCCGGGCTAGCACCGCCGGCCGCCGCCAGTGCATCCGCGATGCGGGCTCCGCTCGGCAGCGTCACCAGACCGGGGTTACGGACCTTCCCCGCGACACTCACCACCAGCGTCTTGTGCTCCGCGGGCACGTTCGGCGGGTTGGCACCCGCAGCAGGCGTGCCGGAGAGCGGCACCAGAGACACCGCGGGCAGGGGCGGTACGGGTTGGGCGACAGGGCGATCCCGCCACACCGTGGTGGCCGCAATGATGGCCGCCACCGCAGCTACCGCGGCGAGCGCCAGCGCGCCATGTCTTCCCGGGTCCAGCCGGGCTCCTCGCCAGCGGGCGGGTAACCACCGTTCACGCCACCCCCTGGCGGGCGGCAGCATCTCGGTATCGGCAGAAACCTCGGATCCGGACGAGGGCTCTGCCGCGAGTTGGGACAGCCGGTGTCGGCTGCGCTGGGCTCGATCGCTGGACTGCACAGTGGCCGACGCTAGGGTGCGCGCGATGGCGTGATCGGCGGCAAAGGCCTTCCTGTGGACAACTCGACACCATGTGGACAACAGCGTGATCTCGTGCCGCGCGGTCGGGCCGGCGGAGCGTTTGTGTCGGAGTCAGCACCTACTGTCGCTCACACGCGTTGATACCGAGCAGAGTGGAGATCATCATGAACGAGGTCGAGGTGTTCGTCTTGGCTGACCGCACGCTCAGCGGCGTGGTCGCTCAGCTCAGGGACGAGCAGTGGTCGATGGAGATGCCAGCCAATTTCGCCACGAGGGTCGCCGACCACATCCCGACGCTGCAGGAGGTGATCAAGTACCACGCCTACGACGACGCCTGGGTCCCGGACATGTTGGCCGGACGCACGATGGACGAGTGTGGCAACGGCCGGTTCGATGGGGATCTACTCGGCAGCGCACCGCGGGAAAGCTTCGCCGCCATCGTGGAGACCGCCTGTGCGGCGGCCCTGGAACTCACCGACTTCGACCGTGTCGTGCACTGTTCCTTCGGCGACTTCACCGCGCGGGAATATCTCTGGCAGGTGAACTCATTTCGAGGACTCCGTGCGCACGACATTGCGGTCGCCGTCGGCGTGAACGCCACCCTGCCTGCTGCGCTGGTGCAGGGACTGTGGGACGAGTTGAGTCCGCACGCTGAGGAATGGCGGGAGATCGGGGTCTTCGGGCCAGCGGTGCCGGTGGCCGAAGATGCCTCGCTGCAGGATCGGCTGTTGGGCCTGACCGGACGCCAACCCTAGGCGACCGGGTCCCCCGCGCCGCCCGGACAGACGACAACGCCGACCATGCCGGGCCCGAGATGCGCACCCACGACGGCGCCGACCTGCGAGACGTAGACCTCCGTCAGCGCGGGGATGCGTTCCTGCAGCTCGGCGACGAGCCGGTCGGCCCGCTCGGGGGCACCCAGATGGTGCACCGCCACCGCCGTGGGCTCAGCTGCTGCCGCCGCCACGGCGATGTCCGCTAGCCGCGCGAGCGCGCGGGAAGAGGTACGCACCTTCTCCAGCACCTGGATGCGCCCGTCGACCACGTGCAGCAACGGCTTCATCGACAGCGCCGTACCCAACAGTGCTGCAGCTGTCCCGATGCGACCGCCGCGTCGGAGATGCTCCAAGGTGTCCACACAGAGCACTGTGCGGCATCGCGCAGCGACGTCGGCGGCGGCCGCGTAGGCGGCGTCCAGATCGGCACCGGCTGCAGCCTCGCGCGCCGCCGCCAGCACCGGAAACCCGAGTCCCATGGCGGCGGAATGTGAGTCGACCACCCGAACCGCGCCGTTCGAGCCCTCCGCCCGCATTTGCTCCTCGGCCAGGCGCGCTGCTTCCCAGGTTCCGGAGAGGTGGCGCGAGAGGTGCACCGCCAACACGCCGCCGCCGGGTGCTGCTGAGCGCGCCATAGCCTCGGTGTACGCCGCCCGCAACTGTTCCGGTGTACACCGGGACGTGGTGATGCCTGCCCGTCGGCGCACACCGTGGCGAGGCTGGCTCAACGCGGCGGCCAACTGGTCGGCAGTGACGTCCACACCGTCCAGCGCGTCCCCGTCCTCGCTGGTCAGGTGCAGGGGGACCACCGAGATGCCGTGCTCTGCCGCGACCCCCGGGGGGAGATACGCGGTGGAGTCGGTCACCACCGTCACTTGCACGTTCTCAGCCGGCACGAACCGCTCCCGGGCAGCGTCGCGTTACTGCTGCCACCACCGCGTCGGCGACCGCGCGGTGGCCCTCCCAGCCCCAGTGCATGCCGTCGGGGTTTCCGTGGCCCGCCGCCATGTGCGGGCCGACCGCGGCGGCCAGGTCCACCATCGGAACGTCCCGCTCGTGCGACCACGCGCGTAGCGCCCGCTCCGCCGCCGGGCGTCCCTTGTGGACGGAAGCGTAGGCCGCACTCGAATGAACCGAGGGCAGCGTACCGATCACCGGGAGGTCCGGGCGCAGACCTTGCAGAGCCGCGCGACACTGCTCGAGGTAGTCCACGCCCAGCTTCGGTGGCAACGCCACAGGCCTGCCCAACGGCGCCAGCCGCGGCTGTGCGGACAGGTAGGCACGGCGGACCACCCGGCGCAGCGCCGGCGGACGCAGGTACCGCAAGCCCTCACGTAGCGCGGTGGGCAGCGGGGACGGCAAGCTGTCCATCCCCCCGACGGCCAGCACTGCCGCACCCGCGTGCGGCACAGCCGACCACACCCGCGGATCCTGGGTCAGCGCCCACCAGGCATCCCGCGACGTCCAGCCGATGCGCGCGACCAGCTCCAACCGCCACCCCAGCTGCTCGGCGGCCAGCACCGGCCAGATCTGCGGATGATCCACCGGGTGCGCGCGCACCGGTCCGTGGTGCGCCAGCGAGTCGCCCAACACCAGCAGCACCGGAGCCTCCGTCACGGCACGCCCGCGTTCCAGGCGTCTAAACGCCAGCCGAGGGAACCGTTGCTCAGCTCCACCCACCGGGTGTTGCCCAGACTGCCGAGCCGCACCCACCGCGCCAGTGGCATCTCGAGCAGCGTGGCGGTGACGGCCGTGATCAGCCCACCATGGGCCACCAGCACCACCGGACGTTCGGGCCAGCCCTGCTCGACCAGCTCGTCGACCACAGCAACGCCTCGCTGCCCGATAGCCACCTTGATCTCCCCACCCGGCGGACCCCACTGCGGTTCGGTGCGCCAACGGTGCAACCCGCCCGGCCAACGCTGCTCCACCTCGGAATGGGTCAGTCCCTGCCATTCGCCCAGGTGCGTCTCGCGGAGCCGGGCATCGTGGCGCACGGGCACGCCCACCCGCTCGGCCAACGCCCGCGCGGTCACGGCAGCCCGAGACAGATCCGACGCAACGATGAGCGCGGGCTTGCGCTCCGCCAAGATCGCTGCCACCGCCGCCGCCTGCTCACGCCCCCGGCCGTTCAGCTCCGTGTCCAGCTGGCCCTGCATCCGGCTCGTCGCGTTGTAGCTCGTCTCACCGTGGCGCAGCAGGATCAGCCGTCGCGCACTCATTGCCCGTTGAGCAGCTCGTTCAGCCGCTGCGTCTCGGTGAGCTCTTCGGAGGGCTCCGGCTCTGGCTGTGCAGGTGTGTGGGCGGCCGCGTCGAAGGCGATGCTGGGGCAGTCCTTCCATAGCCGTTCCAGCCCGTAGAACACGCGCTCCTCCACGTGCTGCACGTGCACCACGACGTCCATGAAGTCCAGCAGCACCCAGCGACCCTCGCGGGTGCCTTCCCTGCGGACGGGCTTGGTGCCGTGCTGACGGAGCTTTTCCTCGATCTCGTCCACGACGGCATTGACCTGTCGCTCGTTGCGCGCCGAGGCAAGGACGAAGCAGTCGGTGATGACCAGCTGCTCGGACACGTCGAGGATGACGATGTCGGTGGCGAGCTTGTCGGCGGCCGCAGCGGCGGCGACGAGCGCTACCTCGCGGGCAGAGTCGGTGGCGGTCACTGCGGAAGCTCCAGGGGGGTCGGTGCGATCGGAAGAGGGACGGGGTCGGACGTACGGGCTGTCCCATCGGCACGGGACGAGTCCGCCGGGCGGTACAGGTTGCGCTTGGAGATGTACTGCACGACACCATCGGGGACCAGGTACCAGACCGGACGCCCGGCGTTGGCCCGCGCGCGGCAGTCGGTGGAGGAGATGGCCAGCGCCGGGATCTCCACCAGGGTCAGTCCGCCCGGCACCAGGTGCTGCAGATGCATGGAATCCAGCTCGTAGCCCGGACGCGTCACCCCCACGAACTGGGCCAGATCGAACAGCTCGTCGACCCGGTGCCAGGAGAGAATCGCCTCCAGCGCGTCGGCTCCGGTGATGAAGTACAGCTGCGCCTCGGGGTGCTGGCCGTGCAGGTCGCGCAGGGTGTCGACGGTGTAGGTGACACCCGCCCGGTCCACGTCGACGCGGCTGACGGAGAACTGCGGGTTCGACGCGGTGGCGATCACCGTCATCAGGTAGCGGTCCTCCGCTGGACTGACGTCGGAGTGTTGCTTCTGCCACGGTTGCCCGGTGGGCACGAACACCACCTCGTCCAGCGCGAACCGTTCGGCGACCTCACTGGCGGCCACGAGGTGCCCGTGGTGGATGGGATCGAAGGTGCCGCCCATGACGCCGATCTTGCGCGGGGCAGGACTGCGGACGGGCACAACGCCACATGGTAGTGCGTCGGCGCACGCGATCAGACCGGCAGCAAGCGCGACACCACAGCGGCGAGCTGTTCGGCGGTGCGGCACTCGTGCATGGCGATCACCCCCGCATAGTCCGTCGCCGCAGAGTCACCGCTGCCCCACTGCGAGCGTGGCTCCGGGTTGAGCCAGTAGGCGTGCTTGGCCACCCCGGTGAGCCTGCGCAGCACCGCGAGATTGGGGTCGCGGTAGTTCGTCCGTGCGTCCCCGAGGATCAGCAGCGAGCTGCGTGCCGTCAGCGACTCTGCGAACCGCTCGGCGAAGGCGCCGAGGGCGTTGCCGTAGTCGGAGTGCCCGTCAAAGGCCACCAGCTCGGCCTCGTTCGTCATCCGGGTCATCGCGGCGGCCAGGTCGCCACCCGGCTCGAAATAGCGGGTCACCTCGTCGGTGGTGTCCACGAAGGCGAAGACCCGTACCCGGGAGAACTGCTCGCGCAGCGCATTGACCAGCAGCAAGGTGAAGTGGCTGAACCCGGCCACGGAGCCGGACACGTCGCACAGGATCACGAGCTCGGGACGGCCCGGCCGCGGCTTGCGCTGCACCAGGTTGACCGGGACGCCACCGGTGGACATGGAGCGGCGTAAGGTCCGGCGCAGGTCGATGCTCCCCCGCCTGCTGCGGCGCCGACGGGCCGCAAGTCGGCTGGCCAGGCGACGCGCCAAGGGCGTAACGGTGCGCCGCAGCTCGGCCATCTCGTCGCTGCGCGCCCGGAGGAAGTCCACCTGCTCGGCGATTCGCGGGACCGAGGATGCGGCGATCTTCTCCTTACCCACGCGTTCAGCGGTCCGCCTGCGGACCTCCTCCTCCACGGCACGGCGGAACTCCGCGACCCGCTCCTGTGCAGTCCGCCTGGCGATCTCCGTCTCGAAGTCGCTGGCCGTATCGGCGCCGTCATCTCCCCCGAGCAGACCGCGCAAGATCTTGGCCAGCAAGGTGTCCGGCGACACCTCGCGCAGGGCCTGGTAAGCGGAGTATGCGGGACCGGTCCGCGTCTCATAGCGTCCGAGCTGCTCGGCGACCTGCGCGGCCAGCAGCCGCATGAGCTCGCGGCTGGCCGGTGACCCGTCGGACAGGAACTCCGCGAGCAACTCACGCACGGCATCGATATCGACCTCGCCGTCCTCGCCGCGCGGTAGTTCGGTGTCTACGTCCTCGCGCGCCCGGTCACCGATGATGGCCGGAAACCACAGGTCGAACAGACTGTCGAAGGTGCGGCGGTGGGTCGGGCGCCGCAGCAGGCAGGCGGCCAGACCGGCACGCAGCGCCTCCCGGTCCAGCAGATCGAGCACCGCCATGACCTGCCCGGCGTCCACGGTCTCCGAGGGTCCCACGCCAATACCTCTGGCCCGCAATGCCTCCACGAAGCTGACCAGGTGGCCGGGCAGCCCGTGCGGAGCGGCGGGGCGGTCCGCGGCGACCCACGGTGGACGGCTGCTCATGTCAGTTCAGTCTCAACTCACCGGCGGCACGCTGTTGGTCGCTCTGATGCTTGAGCACCACGCCCAGGGTGGAACGCACCGCCGCGTCGTCCAGCGTGTCGATGCCCAGCGCGAGCAGCGTGCGACCCCAGTCGATTGTCTCGGCGACCGAGGGCAACTTCTTCAGCTGCATCCCGCGCAGCACCCGCATGGTGCGGACCAGCTGCTCGGCCAACGCCTCGGGTAACTCCGGCACGCGGCTGGCCAGGATGCGCCGTTCCAGCTCGGCGTCCGGGAAGTCCAGGTGCAGGAACAGGCAGCGCCGCTTCAGCGCCTCGGACAACTCCCGCGTGGCGTTGGAGGTGAGTACGACGAAGGGTTTGCGGGTGGCGGTGATGGTGCCCAGTTCGGGGACGGTGACGGCGAAGTCGCTGAGCACCTCCAGCAGTAGCCCCTCAATCTCCACGTCCGCCTTGTCGGTCTCGTCGATCAGCAGCACGGTCGGTCCCTCGCGGCGGATCGCGGTGAGCAGCGGGCGGGACAGCAGGAACTCCTCGGAGAACACATCTTCGCGGGCGTGCTCCCAGTCCCCCGATCGGCCTGCCTGGATGCGCAGCAGCTGCTTGGCGTGGTTCCACTCGTAGAGGGCGCGCGCCTCGTCCACGCCCTCGTAGCACTGCAGCCGGATCAGCTCGGAATCCGTGGCCTGGGCAACGGCGCGAGCCAGCTCCGTCTTGCCCACACCGGCTGGTCCCTCGATGAGCAGTGGCTTACCCAGGCGATCGGCGAGGAACACCGTCGTGGCGGTCGCCTTGTCGGCCAGGTAACCCGTGGTGGCCAGCTGCGCCAGCACGTCATCGACGGTGCTGAACAACGGCGGTGTGCTCGGCAGTACGCGGTCCACGCGGTTCCTCTCGTCGGGGTGATGCACACGTCGCTCGACAAGCTATTCCCGGACGTGCCCGTCGCCCCAGACGATCCACTTGCTCGACGTCAGCTCCGGCAACCCCATCGGCCCGCGAGCGTGCAGCTTCTGGGTAGAGATACCGATCTCGGCGCCGAACCCGAACTGTTCCCCGTCGGTGAACGCGGTAGAGGCGTTCACCATCACCGCCGCCGCATCGACCCGAGTGGTGAACTCCCGCGCCACCGCCAAGTCGCTCGTGACGATCGCTTCGGTGTGCCCGGTGCCGTAGCGATCGATATGCGCCACCGCGGCGTCGAGGTCATCCACTACGGCCAGCGCGATGTCCATGCTCAGGTACTCCCGGGCCAAGTCCACGTCGGCCCCGTCACTGTGCACGGCCACCCCGGCGGCCTTCAACGCTGCCACCAACCGGGGCACCGCGACCTCGGCGATCTTGCGGTCGACCAACACGGTTTCCGCCGCGTTGCACACGCTGGGCCGTCGCGTCTTGGAGTTGAGCAGGATCTGCTGCGCGAGCGCAAGGTCGGCGGACGAGTGCACGTAGACGTGACAGTTGCCGACTCCGGTCTCGATGGTGGGCACCGTGGCCGCGCGCACCACAGCGTCGATCAGCCCGGCGCCTCCGCGCGGGATCACCACATCGACCAAACCGCGCGCCTGGATCAGGTGGGTCACACTGGCCCGATCTTCGCTCGGCAGCAGCTGCACGGCATCCTCGGGCAAGCCCTGCGCGGCGAAGGCACCCCGCAGCGCGACGACGAGCGCTGCGTTGCTCCTCGCCGCTGACGACGAACCCCGCAGGAGCGCGGCATTCCCCGATTTCAAGCACAAGCCAGCGGCGTCCACGGTGACGTTGGGGCGCGCCTCGTACACCATGCCGACCACCCCCAGGGGCACCCGAAGCTGACGCAGCTCGATCCCGTTGGGCAACCTCGACCCCCGGAGCACCTCGCCGATCGGGTCGGGCAGGCCAGCAACCTGGCGCAGACCGGCCGCGATTCCGTCCAGCCGCTCCCGGCTCAGCCGCAAGCGGTCGAGCAGTCCATCACTCATGCCTGCGGCGACCCCGGCGGCCAGGTCCTCGGCGTTGGCCTGCAGGACAGCCGGCACTGCGGCGAGCACGGCATCCGCCGCGGCGTGCAGCGCGGAGTTCTTCTCTGCCGTGGTGAGCAGCGCCAGCGCCCTGCTGGCCACCCGCGCACGCCGGGCGGCGTCGTGGACGGTCTCGCGCAAGGTGTCGATGGCTGCGGTCATTCCACCAGGGTAAAGCAGCCCGATCAGGGCGCCTGTGGACAACCTCCGTCGGACCACTCCGCACGACGGACCTGCGCCCCTACACTTCATGCCTGACCGTTTCGCCGGAGCTCGAACGCAAGGTCCGCCAGCTCGACAACGAAGTCGCGGCGACCGACACCATGATCGCCGAGCTCGCCGGCACCCAACGACGTCACGGCACCCAGTTGGAGGAGATCTCCGCCATGCAGACAGAACACAGTGGGTCGCTCGCGCAACATGGCGTCAAGCTGGACGCGATCCTGGAGATCCTGCGCGCCCGTTGAGCAGGACTGTCGGACCGACCATGCACCATGGCGGCATGACCACCGTCACCACTGACTTGCGCCCCCGCGCCGAGCAACTGCTGCGTCAGCTGGCCGGCGACGCCGCCGTGCTCCGCGATGACCAGTGGGCGGCGATCGAGACTCTCGTCGTGCACCGGCGTCGGGCGCTGGTGGTGCAGCGCACCGGGTGGGGCAAGTCCGCGGTGTACTTCATCGCGGCGTCGCTGCTACGCGCGGCCGGGTTGGGGCCGACGGTCATCGTGTCGCCGTTGCTCGCCCTGATGCGCAACCAGGTGGCCGCCGCCGAGCGTGCCGGGGTGCGAGCGGCCACCATCAACTCCGGCAACGTCACCGAGTGGGACGAGGTGCACGCCCAGGTCAACGCCGGCGAGCTGGACGTTCTGTTGGTCAGCCCGGAACGGCTGAACAACCCGGACTTTCGCGAGCGGGTACTGCCGTCTCTCGCTGCGGATGCCGGCTTGGTGGTGGTGGACGAGGCCCATTGTGTGTCGGACTGGGGTCATGACTTCCGGCCCGACTACCGACGGATCCGCACCCTGCTCGGCGAGCTGCCCGCGGGTGTTCCGGTGCTGGCCACCACCGCCACCGCCAACGACCGGGTGGTCACCGACGTCGCCAGCCAGCTCGGCGTGGGCGGCGGTGACACCGTGGTGCTACGGGGAGGTCTTGACCGACAGTCGCTGCACCTTTCGGTGGTGCAGGTCGACGGCTCGCAACGCCGGGCAGCGTGGCTGGCGCAGCACCTCGAGGAGCTGCCCGGTTCCGGAATCGTCTACACCTTGACCGTGGCCCAGGCCGAGGAGCTGGCGGGACTCCTGAACGAGCAGGGCCACACCGTCGCGGCGTACACCGGACGCACCGACCCCGGCGAGCGTGAGTCGCTGGAATCGGATTTGCTCGGCAACCGGGTCAAGGCCCTGGTCGCGACCTCGGCACTGGGCATGGGCTTCGACAAGCCAGACCTCGGCTTTGTCGTGCACCTCGGCGCGCCCGCCTCTCCCATCGCCTACTACCAGCAGGTGGGTCGCGCGGGCCGAGCGTCCGAGCGGGCCGAGGTGGTGCTGCTGCCCGGCCGCGAGGACCGGGACATCTGGGCGTACTTCGCCTCTCTCGCGTTTCCTCCCGAGCCTGTGGTCCGTTCAGTGCTCGCTGCTCTGGCCGAGTTCAGCAAGCCGCTGTCCACCGCCGCCCTGGAGCCGACGGTCGAACTCGGGCGCAGCCGGCTGGAGATGGTGCTGAAGGTGCTCGATGTGGACGGCGCGGTGCAACGGGTACGGGGCGGCTGGCAGTCCAGCGGCGCAGCGTGGGACTACGACGCCGACCGTTACTCCCACCTAGCCGCGGCCCGCGGTGCCGAGCAGCAGGCCATGCTCGACTACGAAGAGACCACGGGCTGCCGCATGGAATTCCTGCGCCGTCAGCTCGACGACCCCGAGCTGGGCGCCGACCCCTCCCCGTGTGGACGGTGCGACAACTGCGGCGGATCACGGTGGTCCGCGGACGTCGCAACGGCCGCTCAGGATGCGGCGCGCAGGCGCTTGGACCGGCCGGGGGTGGACGTGGTGCCTCGCAAGCTCTGGCCGACCGGGATGGCGAAGCTGGGTGTGGATCTCTCCGGGAAGATCACCGATGGCCCCGAGCCAGGCAAGGCCTTGGGCCGGCTGACCGATCTCGGTTGGGGGCAACGGCTTCGCCCCATGCTCAACGGCACTGATGCCGAGGTGTCCGCAGAGGTGGTGCGCGCTTGCGTACAGGTGCTGGCTTCCTGGGCGTGGGCGCAACGCCCGGTCGCCGTCCTCGGTCTCGCATCCAGCCGGCGTCCCCTGTTGATTCACAGCCTCGCGGAACATCTCGCGGAGGTCGGACGACTGTCCTTCCTGGGAACGATGCGCTATCGCGACGGTCATGTCCCGCCGTCGGCAGCGAACTCCGCGCACCGCGTGGCCGGCCTGCGCGACGCCTGGGCGCCACCGGATCTCCTCGCGCTCACCGGACCGGTGCTGCTGGTCGATGACGTGCTCGATTCCGGCTGGACGATGACCATGGCCGCCCGCGCCGTGCGCCACGCGGGGGCGCCCGCGGTACTGCCGTTGACCCTCGCGACCGTGGCCTGATTCCGAGCAAGCTCAGGCGCGGACGTTAGGCGCGAACATTGGACAGTGCCATGTTTGCCACCGCCGCGGCACTGCCGATGGCCGCGTCCGGGCTGAAGCTCGTCGCGCCGAGCGTGATCGTAATCGAGTAGATGCCCGACGACGCGATCAACAGGGGACCGTCACGCAGCGGCAGGTACATCCCAGTGATCGCCCCGACGGGAATCGGAATCGGGTCGACGCCCGGAGTGCGCAGCGCCTCGACATTCAACGGCACCCGGGCGGCGGCAGACGCTTCGTCACGGTAGGAGGTAAGGCTCAGTTCCAGCGCATAGGAGTTCGCCTGGGAGGCAATCCCGTAGCTGCAGCTCAGCCGACCCGTCTGCCCCACCGATGGGCTCGGTTGTCCGACCACCGACTTCACCACCGCCGAAAGGGGCAGACTCAACGCCTTGTCGAGCTGCGCGCCGTCGATGAGATCCTTGCAGTTGGTCGGCAGCGATGCCCTCGTGCCGGTCGCCGCGGGCGGCGCGGTCGTGGCTGTGGCCGGGAACGTCGGTACGACAGGCGCGGCGACGGGTGAAATCACCGAACAACCGGCGGCCACCAAGACAACCGCACCCACTACCACCCCTGCCCGCATGGCGCCGATGGTAGCCGGGCTCCAGACCCGATCACCCCTTCGACGCGAGCCGACATGCACTCCGTGACAAGGCTGCAACAAATGCCTACGCAGGCACGAGATCATCGGCATGCACCACCGGGCGGCGCAGCTCAGCGGGTAGCTGCGCGGAGTGCAGGCCGAGCGATCCGGCGATCTCGGCGGCATCAAAGGCGACAACCCCACGCGCAACGACGACGCCGTCCGCGCTGAGTAGCTGGATTACGTCGGCAGCATGGAAGTCGCCGGCCACCGCGGTCACCCCGGCGAGCAGCAGCGAGCGCCGCTTGCCGACCACCGCCTGCACAGCCCCGGCGTCGAGCGTGAGGCTGCCCGCGGTGTCAGCAGCGTGCCGGACCCAGAACCTGCGTGCGGACAGCCTGCTCGCTCTCGCCGCGAAGGCAGTGCCCACCAGTGCCGGCCCGAGGGCATCCGCCGCGTCCCTAGCCGCGGCCAACAGCACCGGCACCCCGGCGTCGGCCGCAAGGCGGGCGGCGGAGAGCTTCGAGGCCATGCCGCCCGTCCCGAGCACCCCGCCGCTGCCCGCCTGCACCCCGACCAGCTCCGCGCCGTCCTCGGCGACCTCACCGACCAGCGCTGCGGCGCGTCGGCGTGGATCGCCGTCGTAGAGTCCGGCCACGTCGGAGAGCAGCACCAGGGCGTCGGCACCGATGAGGTGCGCCACCAGCGCGGCGAGCCGGTCGTTGTCTCCAAAGCGAATTTCCGCGGTGGCTACCGTGTCGTTCTCGTTCACGATCGGCACGACCGCCAGTGCGCGCAGCCGGTCCAGGGTCCGTTGTGCGTTGCGATGCTGAGAGCGGTTGGCGATGTCGTCCGCGGTGAGCAGCACCTGGCCGACCGTACGCCCGTATCGGGCGAACGAGCTGCTCCATGCCTGCGCCAGCGCCAGTTGCCCGACGCTGGCCGCGGCCTGTTGGGTGGCCAGATCGCGGGGGCGCGCCTTCAACCCCAACGGGGCGATGCCGGCAGCGATGGCGCCGGAGGACACCACCACCACGTCAGAGCCCGTCGCGAGGCGCCGCTCGACCGCGTCGACCAGGGCGTCCAGCCGGGCGCGGTCCAAGCCACCGCCGATGCTGGTCAGCCCCGACGAGCCGATCTTCACCACCAGACGGCGGGCGGCGGCGATCGTCGTGCGGGTGGGGCTGGCTGGCACGCTCAGCTCATGTCCTCGACGTCCAGGCCACGCCGAACACGATGGGCCACCTTGCGTTCCGCCGCACCGATCCGCTCGTCGGCATCGATCCGGATATCCGTGCCGCGCCCCGTGCGGGTCATGGCGATACCCGCCGGAGTGGACGGCTCCCAGTCAAAGGTCATCCCCCGAATGGTCACCGGGGTGCCAGGCATGGCGCCCATCTTGGCCAGCTTGTCCTCGACGCCAAGACGGGCCAGGCGGTCGCCGAGATAGCCCACGGCCTCGTCGTTGTCGAACTGCGTCTGGCGGATCCACCGCTCAGGCCGGGCGCCCCGCACGATGAATCCGCCCTCGATTTCCGGATCGTGCTCGACGGTGAACCCAGCGTCATCCACCGCCACCGGACGCAACACTGTGCGGGTCACCGCGGCGGGCGGGTGCGCCAGGCGGTAGGCGCGGACCGCCGCGCCGATGGCGAAGGTGAGCGGACGCAGCCCCTCGTGGGTGGCCGAAGAGATGGTGAACACCGGCCAGCCACGATCACGGAAGTCCGCAGTCACCAGCTCGGCGAGCTCGGCGGCCTCGGGCACGTCGGCCTTGTTCAGGACGACCACCCGCGGGCGGTCAGCAAGGTCGCCAAGGCTGGCGTCGGCCGAGAGCGCCGGACGATAGGCAGCCAGCTCTGCTTCCAAGGCATCCACGTCGGACAGCGGGTCGCGGCCGGGCTCCAGGGTGGCGCAATCGACCACGTGCACCAGCACCGCGCAGCGCTCGATATGGCGGAGGAACTCTAAGCCCAGTCCGCGCCCGGTACTGGCACCCGGAATGAGCCCCGGGACGTCGGCGATGGTGAAGACGGTCTCTCCGGCCGTCACCACACCGAGGTTCGGCACCAAAGTGGTGAACGGGTAGTCCGCGATCTTTGGCTTCGCCGCGGAGAGCACCGAGACCAACGAAGACTTGCCGGCGGACGGGAACCCGACGAGCCCCACATCGGCGACCGACTTCAGCTCCAGCACCAGGTCGCGAGTGATGCCGTCCTCGCCGAGCAGGGCGAAACCCGGTGCACGCCGCGCCTTGGACGCCAGCGAGGCATTACCCAGGCCACCGCGCCCACCGGATGCGGCCGTGTAGCGGGTGCCTTCTCCCACGAGATCGGCCAGCAGGCGCCCGTCCGGGTCGAGAACCACGGTTCCGTCGGGCACGGTGAGAATCAGGTCGCCGCCCTGCGCACCGTCGCGGTGGCTGCCCATCCCTTGCTTGCCGCGTTCGGCCTTGGCGTGGGGGTGATGATGGAAGTCCAGCAGGGTGTGCACGCCCGCGTCGACCACCAGCACGACATCACCGCCGCGCCCGCCGTTGCCGCCGTCCGGCCCACCGAGAGGCTTGAACTTCTCCCGATGCACCGAGGAGCAGCCGTTGCCACCGTCTCCGGCCGAGACGTGCAGGACTACGCGATCAACGAAGCGGGACATGGCAACCTCCTAACCGGGTGATATGCCGCCAATGGATATGACACGGCGGGGACGGGCCGGGTTGAAAAACCCAGCCCGTCCCCGCCGTGTCAGGACGTGTGCTGCGCGAGAGTTCAGCTGGCAGTCGCCTGGAGCTGCGCCTCAGCAGGCACGATGTTGATCGTCTTGCGACCCCGCTTACGACCGAACTCGACGGCACCGGCAGCCAGCGCGAACAGGGTGTCGTCGCCACCCCGGCCGACGTTGAGGCCCGGGTGGAAGTGCGTGCCACGCTGACGGACGATGATCTCGCCGGACTTCACGACCTGCCCACCGAAGCGCTTGACGCCCAAGCGCTGCGAGTTCGAGTCACGACCGTTGCGGGAGCTGGAAGCACCCTTCTTGTGAGCCATGGAGCGTCCCTCCTACTTGGTGATGCCGGTGACCTTAAGCACCGTCAACTTCTGACGATGGCCCTGGCGCTTGTGATAGCCGGTCTTGTTCTTGAACTTGTGGATCCGGATCTTCGGGCCCTTGGTGTGCTCGACCACCTCGCCGGTGACCGAAGCCTTAGCCAGCGCGTCGACGTCGGTGGTCAGTTCGGCACCATCGACGAGCAGCAGCGCCGGCAGGGCAATCTCCACGCCGGGAGCTCCGTCAACCTTCTCGACCTCGACGAGGTCACCTACAGCGACCTTGTACTGCTTGCCACCGGTCTTGACGATCGCGTACATCGGAGGGATTCTCCTGTTGCTCGTTCGAACTCTGGCCGCGCATACCCGAACGGGTTAAGCGCGTATCTGGGTCAAATGCCGGTCATCCTCGGGTCATCGAGGCCTCAAGGACGACGGCGCCCTGGAACAGTACAGACCAACGATGCCACCGGGTGGCGACTGGTCAAGGTTACGGGTCGCCGCGCTCGGTGGTCAAACCGCGCGCTCATACGCCAGCAATCACGAGGCAGCGTCGTCGATCGGCGGACCGGCCGGTCGGGCGGCCGCGCGTCGTCGGGGTGGACGTGTCACCACCGGTACTGGTGTGGCTGCCAGTACCGGTGTTGCTGCCAGGACCGGTGGTGCCGCCGGCTCCGGTGCTGCTGGCGGCGGGATCTCTTCTGCAACCGGAATGCGCACCGGCTCGGGAGCAGCAGTGGGCCGGGACGCGCGGCGGGCGCGGGCCTTGCGCGGAGCCTGCTCTGGCGGGATGGTCTGCGCTTCCTTGACCGTCTGCGGCTCGGGTGCCGGGGACGCCTCGGATTCCACAATCACCGGTTTGATCGTTGGGGCTGCGACGGATGCTGCATCGCCGCTGGCTGCGGACGGGGCCGCGGCCGGCCGGGAGGCTCTCCGCGAACGGGTGCGCGGCGGTGCAGCAGTATCGGTAGGCGCCTCGGAGGTGGGCGCCACGGAAGCGGGTGCATCGTCCGGTCGAGGTCCTTCCCGCTCGGGCGAGTCGAGCCAAGGGGCCTCCGGCTGGGGCGCCACCGCTTGCGCCGCAGTGGCTCGCGCAGCCGCGGACGATGCGGGGATCAAAGCGGCGGGCCACGGCTCCTTGACCGGCTCGGCCTTCGGCACTGCCTTCATCGGCGCGTCGCCACGCGGGCGGCGCGATCGTCGAGAGGACTCGCCGTGTGATTGCGCGTTGTCCTGATCGGAGGGGGCGACCGGCTCATCTTGCACCAGCACGCCTCGTCCATGACAGTGTTCGCAGGGGGTGGAGAACTCCTCGATGAGCCCGGCCCCCATGCGTTTACGGGTCATCTGTACCAGCCCCAGCGAGGTGACCTCGGAGACCTGGTGGCGCGTGCGGTCGCGTCCCAGGCACTCGGTGAGCCTGCGCAGCACCAGATCCCGGTTGCTCTCCAGCACCATGTCAATAAAGTCGACGACGATCATCCCGCCGATGTCGCGCAGCCGCATCTGCCGCACGATCTCCTCCGCGGCTTCCAGGTTGTTGCGAGTGACGGTCTCCTCGAGGTTGCCGCCCGCGCCGGTGAACTTGCCGGTGTTGACGTCGACCACGGTCATCGCCTCGGTGCGGTCGATCACCAGGGTACCGCCCGAAGGCAGCCACACCTTGCGGTCCATGGCCTTCGCGAGTTGCTCGTCGATGCGGTACGTGGTGAACACGTCGACGTCGCTCTCGTAGCGTTCCAGCCGTGCCACCAGCTCGGGCGCCACGCCGTTGACATAGCCCTGCACCGTCTCCCACACCTGATCGCCCGCCACCACCAGCGAGCTGAAGTCTTCGTTGAACTGGTCACGGACGACTTTGACCAACAGGTCGGGCTCTTCGTATAGCGCTACTGGGTTGCTGGACTTCGCCGACTTGGCCTGCTCGGCTTTCGTCGAGATGTCCTCCCACTGGTCCTGCAGCCGGCTGACGTCCCGCTCCAGCTCTTCCTCGCTCACGCCCTCGGCGGCGGTACGAATGATCACCCCAGCGTCGGCGGGCACGATCCGCTTGAGGATCTCCTTGAGTCGCTTGCGCTCGGTGTCCGGCAGCTTGCGGCTGATGCCGGCGGAACCGCCGCCGGGTACGTACACGAGGAAGCGGCCGGGCAGGCTGATCTGCGTGGTGAGGCGCGCACCCTTGTGTCCCACCGGGTCCTTGCTGACCTGGACCAGGACGCTGTCCCCGGAGTGCAGCGCCTGCTCGATCTTGCGGGCCTTGCCGCCGAGTCCCGCCGCATCCCAGTCGACCTCACCCGCGTAGAGCACTCCGTTGCGCCCACGCCCGACGTCGATGAACGCAGCTTCCATGCTCGGCAACACGTTCTGCACGCGTCCGAGGTAGATGTTGCCGACCATCGCGGTGGAACTGGAACTGGTCACGAAGTGCTCGACCAGTACATCGTCCTCGAGTACGGCGACCTGGGTCTGCTGGCCGCGCTGACGCACGACCATCTTGCGGCTGACCGCCTCACGGCGCGCCAAGAATTCCGACTCCGAGAGAATCGGCGGTCGGCGGCGTCCTGCGTCTCGGCCGTCCCTGCGGCGCTGACGTTTGGCTTCCAAGCGGGTGGAGCCGGTGATGCCCTGGACCTGATCACCTGCGTTGTCCGTGCCCTGATCCTTGCCGGCCTGACCCTTGCCGCCCTGCCCCTTGGCGCTTTTGCCCCGGCTGCGCGCCTCCCGCTCGTGCACCACGGTGTTGGGCGGATCGTCCTCGCGGTTCTCAGCCGAGTCGTCGTCGGCGGCCTCGGCTCCACTGCCGCTCTTCCGGCGACGCCGCCGCCGGCGCCTGCTTCCGGTGGACGTCTCCGCAGACTGGTCGGAGTCGTCGGTACCCGGCTCATCCTCGGTTGTCGCGTCCGCGTCGGTACTGGCCGTATTGGTGCTGGCCGTGTCGGTGTCCTCGGTGGCTTGCTCCGCTGCTGGACTTGCGTCCTCGGTGTCACCTTCCTCGGTGTCACCGCCTTGGGTTCCATCGCTCAGGTTCTCGTCGTCGCCCTGCTGGCCCCGGCCGCGTCCCCGCCCGCGTCGTCCCCGGCGACGCCGCTTCGGGGCGTCCTCATCGTCCTCGGCCGCCTCATCCGGCGCGGGCGTCGCAGTGGCGTCATCCACGGCAGGTTCGGCGGGTATCTCCTGCGGTTCGGCAGCCGCCGCAGGCCTGCTGGCCCGCCGACGCGGCGGCGGAGTCACCACTTCGGGCTGCAGAAACAGCGGCACCCCCAAGGCCGGCGCGTCCGGCGATGGGTCCGGGGAGGTCGTCGGCTCGGGCGGGGTTGCGTCGGCGGGCGCGGCCAGCGCCGTGCGCACCTGCTCCGCCAGCTCCTTGTCGATGCTGGACTGCACCGATCGGACCTCGGCGCCCAGCTTGGCCAGCTCGGCTACTACGGCTTTGCTCGTCACCCCCAGCAGTTTTGCCAGGGCGTGCACGCGCATCCGCGCGGGAAGCTCATCGGACTTTGGCACTGATGCGGTCTGGGGCGGCGCGTTATCGGCCACGTGGTCTCCTCAACCCCCGGGCGCGTGCACCAAGGTGTCACGCGGCCACGCAGGGGTTACTCGTCCGTGTGTTCCGACACCTTGAGGGGTGCCGGCCGTGCTGTTAGATCGGGTTAAGCAGTTGGAACAGCAATGCTTTCGTCGCACGCTCGCGATTCCGTGCCGGTCGCCCGGTCGGGAGCGAGAGGATCACCGAGCAAGCCGTCGTCGTCGAGCGGGCCCTGCGCGAGCCGGGTTGCCCTCACGGGCACGGCGGGCACCAGGTCAGCGACGACGAGCAGCGCACTCATGACGTCATCCGGTCGTACCGCAGGACTTGTCTGCCGTACGACTGCCCTCAGTGTTCCACACCGTCCAGCGGACGCGGTTCCACACCGTCCAGCGAACGCGATGTCAGCAGCCGGTGCGGTGGGCGATTCGTCGGTCGCCACCACCATGCTGATGACGGCCCCACGGGCGTCGAGCTGGCGACGTCCGTCCTTGGTGAGCCGTTCCACCATGGCGGTTTCCAACGCCAGGAAGACCGTCACGGCACGCTGCAGCTGCGCCGGATCAACTCCGTCGATCACGATCTCCCAGAGACTCGCGTGGATGCGCTCGGGCAGGGATCCGGTGGCGGCGGTGACGGCGTCCACCACATCCAGCCCGGGGGGAAGGGCCGCGTCGACCTCACGCGCCAGGACCAGCGGGTCGACCGCGCGTACCAGCGACATCTCGACGTACTCGGCTTCGCTGGCCACCCCGGTCGGGGCCGCGCCCACCCAGGAGATCTTGGGGTGCGGGTTGAAGCCCTGTGAGTAGGCCATCGGCACCCCGGCGCGACGGATCGCCCGCTCGAACGCACGGGCCACGTCGCGGTGCGAGGTGAACCGCAGCCGACCGCGTTTGGTGTAGCGCAACCGCACCTTTTGTACCGGCGGCGCGGACGGATTGGGCTCGTGCTGGAGCGCCACCTCAGCCGCCGCCCAATGCGGGGTTGGTGATCGGGCTGCCCACGCTGACCGGGGCGATCGGGATGAGGCTGCGCCCGGTCGGGCCGACCTCGATGTCGGTGCCCATCGACGGGCACACCCCGCAGTCGAAGCACGGCGTCCAGCGGCAGTCGTCCTGCTCCTGGGAGTTGAGCGCATCCTCCCAGTCGGTCCACAGCCATTCCTTGTCCAGCCCGGAGTCCAGGTGGTCCCAGGGCAGCACCTCGGTACGCTCACGCTCCCGGGTGGTGAACCAGTCCAGGTCCACCCCCAGTGGCGGGAGTTCCTTCGCGGCGGCGTCCACCCAGCGGTCGTAGGAGAAGTGCTCGCTCCAGCCGTCGAACCGACCGCCGTTGCGCCACACCTCCTCGATGACGGCGCCGACGCGTCGGTCGCCTCTACTCAACAATCCTTCGATGAGGCTGGGCTTGCCGTCGTGGTAGCGCATGCCGATGGCCCGACTCATCTTGCGGTCCGAGCCGACCTCGGCGCGCAGCTTGCGCAAACGGTCGTCTACCACGTCGGGGTGGCACTGCGGCGCCCACTGGAACGGGGTGTGCGGTTTCGGCACGAAGCCACCGATGGAGATGGTGCAGCGGATGTCCTTGTGCCCGCTGGCTTCGCGCCCGGCCTTGATCACCTCGCGCGCCATCCGTCCGATCTGCAGCACGTCCTCGTCGGTCTCGGTGGGCAGGCCGCACATGAAGTACAGCTTCACCTGCCGCCACCCGTTGGCGTAGGCCGTGCTCACTGTCCGGATGAGGTCCTCCTCGCTGACCATCTTGTTGATCACCTTGCGGATGCGCTCGCTGCCGCCCTCGGGGGCGAAGGTCAGCCCGGAGCGGCGCCCGTTGCGCGAGATCTCGTTGGCCAGGTCGACATTGAACGCATCCACCCGGGTCGATGGCAGGCTGAGCCCGGTACCGGTGCCCTCGTAGCGGTCGGCCAGCTGCTTGGTGACATCGGCGATCTCGGAGTGATCCGCGCTGGACAGACTCAGCAGACCGACCTCGTTGTAGCCGGTGGCCTCCAAGGAGGTCTGCACGATAGCGCCGATGCCCTCGATGCTGCGCTCGCGCACCGGTCGGGTGATCATCCCGGCCTGGCAGAACCGGCAGCCCCGGGTGCAGCCACGGAAGATCTCCACGCTGGCCCGCTCGTGCACAGTTTCGGCCAGCGGCACCAGGGGTTTCTTGGGGTAGGGCCAGGCGTCGAGGTCCATGGTGGTGCGCTTGAACACCCGGTAGGGCACGCGCGGGTTGGACGGGGCAACCCGTTGGATCCGGCCGTCGGGCAGGTAGTCGACGCCGTAGAACTGCGGGACGTACACGCCGCCGGTCTCGGCCAGGCGCAATAGCAGCTCTTCGCGGCCGCCGGGGCAGCCCTGCGCCTTGTGTGCGCGGATGATCTCGGTGATCTCCAGTACCGCCTCCTCACCGTCACCGAGCACGGCGGCGTCGACGAAGCTCGCGATGGGCTCAGGGTTGAACGAAGCATGTCCCCCGGCCAGCACGATCGGGTGGCGCTCGTCGCGGTCTTGGGCGTGCAACGGAATACCGGCGAGGTCCAGCGCGACCAGCAGGTTGGTGTAGCCGAGCTCGGTGGAGAAGCTGACCCCGAGCACGTCGAAGTCGATCACCGGGCGGTGGCCGTCCACGGTGAACTGGGGAACACCTGCTTCGCGCATGAGTTTTTCCAGGTCCGGCCATACCGCGTAGGTGCGCTCGGCGAGGACGTCGTCCATCTCGTTGAGCAGCTCGTAGAGGATCATCACGCCCTGGTTGGGCAGACCCACCTCGTAGGCATCGGGGTACATCAGCGCCCAGCGCACGGCGGTTTCGTCCCAGTCCTTGAGGGTGGCGTTGAGCTCGCCGCCGACGTACTGCACGGGCTTGGACACCCGCGGCAGCAGCGGCTCCAGCTCGGCGAACACGGATGCGCCGGGGGTACGGGTGGGGGCACTCATACCGTCCAGGGTAGTTGGGCTGTCTGCAAGTACCACCAACTACGGCGGCGGCGGTCTGTAACCGCTACCAACCGGGGGCAGCTCAGGCCGCGGCGCGCAGGAGCGCAGCCCTGACGGTGGCCACGAAGCGCTTCGTGTCGTGCACGACGTCCCACCAGGTGAAGCGCAGCACCCGCCAGCCCTCCAGCTCCAGCAAGTTCTGCCGGCGTCGGTCCCGGAACACTGCCTCGGGTGCGGAATGAAACGACTGCCCGTCGAACTCAACGGCCAGCCTGCGTTCTGGGTATGCGCCGTCGAGCCGCGCGATCAGACGACCAACGTCATTGTGCACCTCGAACTGCGCCTGCGGCAGCGGCACTGCGCCGTCGGCCAGCGCAAGCCGTCCGATCGTTTCCAGCATCGACTCCGCCACCCCGTCCGCCTCTGCGATCCGCCCTCGGGCCAGCGCATCTCCGCGACCGCCAAGCCTGCGCTCTCCCATCTGCATCAATGCCGACGGTGTCGTCACATTTCGCCTGAGCGCATCGTCGACACACCACACAGCTTCGCGCCGGGGAAGGTAGGCGGCGAGGTCGAACACCGTCCGCGCCGGACTCGTCAGCGCAACGCCGTCCCGCGGCAAAACGTCGCCGAGAGCAAGCGCTCTGCTGTGGAAGTGCAACTCACGTCGGCGAACCCGGCGCAGCTCGCGGCGCACCGTTAGGTGCTCGACCGCCGGTCGATCAGGCACCGCCAGCCCGAATACCCGCCCGGCGGTGTGGTGGCTCGCAACTGCGTCGAGCACCCCGCTCGAGAGCACGGCGGCGCGGGCGCGCGGCAGCGGTCCGGGCTGTGCAGCGCGCGCACCATAGACACCGCGCTGTACCCGGAAGAGCCGCCCCGTGCGCAGGGCGATCACCAGCTGGTCCGGATCCACCCCGGCACTGAGGACACGGTCGCGAAGAATCAGTCCGTCGTACTCGGCCAGCGGTTCCCACCAGGTGTCCATACCGGCGACAGTTGCATTGTTGGACGGTCCGCGGAGGCGCGCTCGCTCGCATTGTGGACAACCTCGCGGTTACCCACAGGGCAGTTGGTGGCGGTTACAGACCGTCCAAAGCCTAGTTGGTAGTACTTGCAGTACGCCCGAGGTCGGGGAACCACAGGGCGATCTCGCGCGCCGCCGACTCCGCCGAGTCCGAGCCGTGCACGATGTTCGACTGCGTCTCCAACGCCAGATCGCCGCGGATGGACCCCGGCGCGGCCTTCTCTACCGGATCCGTGCCCCCAGCCAGCTGACGGAACGCCGGAATCGCCCGCAGTCCCTCGACGACGGCGGCCACCAGCGGTCCGGAGGTGATGAACTCGAGTAGCGAGGGGTAGAACGGCTTGCCCTCGTGCTCGGCGTAGTGCTGCTCGGCCACCTCCCGCGGCGTCACCTCCAGCCGCAGCGCCACCAGCGTCAGGCCTTTGCGCTCGATGCGCGCCAGCACCTCACCGGTGAGCCCACGGGCCACCCCATCGGGCTTGATCAGAACCAGGGTGCGCTCGCTCACGTGCTGCTCTCCTCGAGTAGGTGATGACGCGGAAAGACTAGCGGCCAGCGAGATTCACTCCTGCTGACTGGGCAGCCTGCCGGTGGCGATCCGCCGCTGCATGTCACGCCGCAGGTACAAGATGTAGCCCCACACCGCAGCAAAGATCAGTCCCATGCCCCCCAGCGCCGGGTGCACGAAGAACCCCAGAATCATCGCCAGCTGCAGCCCGAGCGAGAGCCACAACGCCCACGGACGCCGCTGCAGGCCGCTGCCCACGATCATCAACACCGCCAGCAGCACGATGTACCCGCCGGACAGCCACGAAACACCGCCCCCCAGCTTCGCCACCACCGGCAGCGCCAACAGCACCACGATCGCTTCGAGCACCAGGGTCCCGGCCATCACGCCGCGCAGACCCTTCCACGGGTCCCTCGCCGGCGGTCGCACGCCGGCAGTCATCGATCTCTCCCCACGTCGCTTCGCTCGCTCACTCCGGAGCCTTCCCCAGCAGCGTGCGCGCCTCGCCCGCGGTGACCACGGAGCCGGTGACCACAACACCGGCGCCGGACACCGACTCCCCGGGCTCGCCTACATCTTCGGCCATCGCAATGGCCGTCTCCAAGGCATCCGCCAGGCTCGCCGCCACTACCACCCGCTCGTCTCCGAAACGGGCGACTGCGTGTCCGGCGAGCTCCTCGACGTCCATGGCCCGCGGCGAGCTGTTCTGGGTGATCACCACCTCGTCGAACACCGGTTCCAGCGCGGCGATGAGCCCCGCAGCATCTTTGTCCGCCATCACCGCGACCACCCCGACCAGCTTGCGGAAGTCGAACTCATCAGCCAATGCCGCTGCCAGAGCTTGCGCGCCGTGCGGGTTGTGCGCGGCGTCGATGAACACGGTCGGCGCGCTGCGCACCCGCTCCAAGCGTCCCGGTGAGGTGACGGACGCGAACGCCTCGCGCACCGCATCGACGTCGAGCTGACGCTGCGGGCCCGCGCCGAAGAACGCCTCCACCGCGGCGAGGGCCAGTGCCGCATTGCGCGCCTGGTGCGCCCCGTGCAGCGGCAGGAAGATGTCGTCGTAGACGCCGCCGAGGCCTTGCAGCTGCAACTGCTGGCCACCCACCGCGACCTGCCTGCCCAGCACCGCGAACTCGGCGCCTTCCCTGGCCACCGCGGCGTCCACCTCGACGGCGCGCCGCAGCAACACCTCAGTGACCTCCGGGCTCTGCTCGGCCAGGATCACCACGCTGTCCGCCTTGATGATCCCGGCCTTGGCCGCGGCGATTCCCGCAATCTCGGTACCCAGGTACTCGGTGTGGTCGGTGGCGATGGGCGTGATGACCGCAACCTGTCCGTTGATGACGTTGGTGGAATCCCACGTGCCGCCCAGTCCAACCTCGACGATGGCGACGTCCACCGGGGCGTCGGCGAAGGCGGCGAAGCCCATGGCGGTGAGCACCTCGAACTTGCTCAGCACCGGGCCACCCTCGGCGGTCGAGCTGTCGTCGACCATGCGCAGGAACGGGGCGATGTCGGTGAAGGTGTCGGTGTAGCGTTCGGCGCTGATCGGTGTGTTGTCCACGCTGATGCGCTCGGTGACGATCTGCAGGTGTGGGCTGGTCATCCGCCCGGTGCGCAGCTGCAGCCTGCTGAACAGCGCGTCGATCATTCTGCTGACGGAGGTCTTGCCGTTGGTGCCCGCGATGTGCACGGCCGGATAACTGCGCTGCGGCTGACCCAGGATGTCCATCAGGGCGGTCATCCGCGCCAGCGTGGGATCGATCCTCGTCTCCGGCCAGCGCTGGTTCAGCTCAGCCTCCACCGCGGCCAGCGCAGCCAAACCTTCCCTACTCACTCCATCTCCTGCAGCCGGGCGTTGATCCGCGCGACCTCCGCCCGTGCGGTGTCCTGCCGGGCTTGGATCTTGGCGACGACTTCCGCGGGCGCCTTGCCGACGAAGGCAGCGTTGGCCAGCTTGGCAGTGGTGCCGGGCAGTTCTTTCTCGTTCATCGCCTTGTCCTTCTCCAACCGGCGTCGCTCCGCGGCCACGTCCACCGTGCCGGAGGTGTCCAGCTCCGCGGTCACGGTGGCACCACCCAACCGGATCTCGATCGAGGCGGTGGGGGTGAAGACGCCGTCCGGGTGCTGCAGCCGTGCCAGGGCGAACACCTGCCCCGTCATAGTCCCCAGCTCGGCGGACTCCACTTCGGACAGTCGCGCGTCGACCTTCTGGGAGGGCCGCACCCCCTGGTCGGCACGGAAGCGACGGACCTCGGTGATCAACTTCTGGGCATCGGTGACCCGTCGGGCAGCAACAGCATCCGGCGCATTACCGGAAACAGTGGGCCAGTCGGCCACCACCACCGAAGCACCACCGGTCAGCGCCGTCCACAACGCCTCGGTGACGAACGGCATCACCGGGTGCAGCAGGCGCAGCAAGGCGTCCAGCACATGGCCGAGCACGGCACGCGTGGTGACGTTGTGGTCCCCGGCCAGCTGCGCCTTGGCCAGCTCCAGGTACCAGTCGCACACTTCGTCCCACGAGAAGTGGAACAGGGTCTCGCAGGCGCGGCCGAACTCGAAGTGCTCGAAGTAGCCGTCGACCTCGGTGATCACCGCGTCGAGCCGGTCCAGGATCCACCGGTCGGCGTCGGTGAGCTCGTCGCGGGAAGGCAGCTCGCCCACCGTGGCCTCGTTCATCAGGGCGAGCTTGATGGCGTTGAACAGCTTGGTTGTGAAGCGCCGCGAGGCCTCCGCGTGCTCATCCCCTACCGAAAGATCGGCGCCGGGGTTGGCACCGCGGGTGAGGGTGAAGCGCAGCGCGTCGGCCCCGTAGCGATCCACCCAGTCCAGCGGATCGATGCCATTACCGCGGCTCTTGGACATCTTCTTGCCCTCGGCGTCGCGCAGCAGCCCGTGCAGGAAGACATCACGAAACGGCACAGCATCGACACCCAGCCGACCATCGCCCTCCGCGGCGTACAGCCCGAACATCATCATCCGGGCGACCCAGAAAAACAATATGTCGTAGCCGGTCACGAGCACACTCGTGGGGTAGAACTTCGCCAGCTCGGGCGTCGTTTCAGGCCAGCCCATGGTGGAGAAGGGCCAGAGGGCGGAGGAGAACCACGTGTCCAGCACGTCCGGGTCCTGCGTCCACCCCTCGGGCGCCTGCTCGTCCGGACCCACGCACACCGTCGCGCCGTCGGGTCCGTAGAAGATGGGAATGCGGTGGCCCCACCAGAGCTGCCGCGAGATGCACCAGTCGTGCATGTGGTCCACCCAGCCGAACCAACGGGGCTCCAGGCTCCTCGGATGAATGGTGGTGCGCCCGTCCCGCACAGCGTCACCGGCGTCGTGGGCGAGCTTGTCCACCGCGACGAACCACTGCAGGCTCAGTCGCGGCTCGATGGCCTCGCCGGTGCGCTCGGAGTGCCCGACGCTGTGCATGTAGGGCCGGACCTCCTTGACAACCCGACCCTGCGCGGCCAACGCCTCGCGCACCGCCACCCGCGCCTCGAAGCGGTCCAACCCGTCAAACTCGGTGCCACTGTCGGCAATTCGGCCCGCGGTATCCATGATGGACGGCATCGGCAGCTGGTGGCGACGGCCCATCTCGAAGTCGTTGGGGTCGTGCGCCGGGGTGATCTTCACCGCGCCGGTGCCGAACTCGGGGTCGACGTAGTCGTCGGCGATGACCGGAATCTGCCGGCCGGTGAGCGGGTGCTCCACAGTGGTGCCCACCAGGGCGCCGTAGCGCTCGTCGTCGGGGTGTACGGCCACCGCGGTGTCGCCGAGCATGGTCTCCACCCGGGTGGTGGCCACGATGACGTACGGCTCGTCGTCGTGCAGCGACCCGTAACGCAGCGACACCAGCTCGCCCTCGACGTCGGCGTGGTTGACCTCGATGTCGCTGATGGCACTCTGCAGCAGCGGCGACCAGTTGACCAGGCGCTCGGCCCGGTAGATGAGGCCGGCGTCGTGCAGGCGCTTGAAGATGGTCTGCACGGCGCGCGACAAGCCGTCGTCCATGGTGAAGCGCTCGCGGCTCCAGTCCACGCCGTCGCCGAGACGACGCATCTGCGCGCCGATACTGCCGCCGGAGCTGCGCTTCCACTCCCACACCTTGGCGATGAACTGCGCACGCCCGAGCTCCTGGCGCGTCACACCGTCGGTAGCCAACTGCTTCTCGACGACGGTCTGGGTGGCGATCCCGGCGTGATCCATCCCAGGCAACCAGAGCACCTCATAACCCTGCATGCGCTTGCGCCGGGTGAGGGCGTCCATCACCGCGTGCTCCATGGCGTGGCCCATGTGCAGGTTGCCGGTGACGTTCGGCGGCGGCAGCACGATGGAGAACGGTGGCTTGTCGCTGTGCGGGTCAGGCGTGAAGTAGCCGGCGTCCACCCAGCGTTGATACAGCTCCGCTTCGACCGCTGCCGGCTCCCACTTGTCGGGAAGCTGGGCGGTTGATGCGGAGGATTTGGCGGGAGTCACCCGCTAAGTCTAGGAAACCTCAGCGGCGGCCAGGACCAGGCCGACCGCGCGGCAACCTCGCCGCGGTCCGACGCCATCGCCGATCTGCTCAGTGCGTGCGATCGAGGCTATGGTCCGAAGGGTGTTCGTCGACGCGATCGTGCTGGCCGGGGGGCGGTCATCTCGGCTGGGCTCAACACCCAAGGCGACGCTGACCTATGAACGCCACACGCTGCTAGCACGTACTGTCACCGCGGTGAGCTCGCTACGTCGCACGGTCATCGTCGGAGGCGCGGACCCGCTAACGTGTCCTGGGCAAGTTCTGCTGACCCGCGAGGACCCGCCGTACGGCGGCCCGGCCGCCGGCATCGCGGCCGGAGTCGCCGCCTTGGCCGCAGCGGACTCACACCCGAGCGACTACATCATCGTGCTGGCCTGTGATATGCCGCTCGTCGCGACGGCTACCGAGAAGCTCATCGACTTGCTCCCGGAATACGCCGACAGCGACGGCCTGATCGCCTCCGACGGCCAACGGCTGCAACCGTTGGTAGCGGTATACAAAACCACGAAGCTCACCTCCGCGCTGGCGACTCAGCGCCGGTCGGGTGGACTGGACGGACTGTCGGTAGTCCGGCTCATCGCCACGCTGAACCTCACGCCGGTCATCGCCCCCGACGGGTCGACGGATGACGTCGACACCTGGGTCGACGCCGCGCGTTTCGGGATCGTAGCGCCAGCGGCACAGTCCACAACAAGGAAGAAGTCATGACCTGTCGTGACGAAGAGGGCTGGCGGGCAGCTCCCGGTCACGACACTTCTCGTCGGCTACGCCGCGGCCACTGCCGGCGGAGCCGGGAACGTCACTTCCAATGCAGCCGTCCGTTCGGCGGAAGTTGTCACCTTCCCGTTGTGTCGGGACGCCGGGAAACTCCCGTCCGGCTCACGCGGTTTAACGCGGCACAGGAACAGTCAGCCCGGAGGGCCGCCCGATACTGCCTGGCTAGTTCACGTCGCGACAGCCTTACCGGCCGCATCAGAGGATTCCCCGGCGGGCTGCCCCTCCTTGGGGCGGGGCATTTTGGTGATCAGCGGCAGCACCAGGGCAACCAGCGCAATGATGCCCATCACGGTGTACCCCAGCGTGTAGGACT
>JAABUM010000291.1_pt1 | contig 96751 bp, 94 predicted proteins | sample 5559161 | NCBI WGS metagenome assembly JAABUM01 (sample SAMN10711868, study PRJNA513369) | rock metagenome | isolation source: Antarctica rocks | place: Antarctica: Victoria Land, Siegfried Peak nord
TGCGCGTCGCTGACCCAGCGCTGCTGCGCCTCGTCGAAGACCGCGTCGGTGTACTGGATCGTGGTCCAGGCGTCCTCGGCGATCCTGGCGATCGCCGTCCGGACCGCCCTGTCCTGGCGGGCGGTGACCGAGAACCGGGCACCGTGCCTGGTCGCGGCGGCGATCACGTCGTGGCCGTAGTAGGCCGAGTCCGCCCGCAGCACCAGCATCCCGGTCGCGCCGGCCCGCCTGGCCGTGAGAAGGGCGTCGGCGACGAACCGGGGCGCTCCGCGGGCGCTGTTGGCAGACCCCTTGCGCAGCCGGGCGGCGGCGACCACCGGCGCCGACGACGGCGTCGAGACGACCGCGAGCAGCGCGTTCAGGCCCTTGACCCCGGTGTAGCCGCGGCTGGCGCCCGCCTTGGCGTAGCCGTAGGTCTGGCGCAGCGTGTCATCGACGTCGAGGTAGGCCAGCTTGTCGGCGCCGGCCAGCAGCGGCACCTGTGCGGCCAGGGCGACCAGCAACCGGGACGCCACCGCATCGAGCTGACGGACGTGGCCGAAGGTGAAGCTGCGCAGGAACGTCCCCAACGTCGACGGGGCCCGCACCCCGGTGAACAACCGGCTCATTGCGCCGTGCCGCAGCAGCGCCATGTCCTCGATCGAGTCCGCCCCGGCGACCATCCCCGCAACCACAGACGCGACCTTCAGCTCCGCGTTGACCCCGCCGGGCCTGCCCAGCCGCACATGCTCGGCGACGAGCCGCTGCAGACCGGCCCGCTCGGCCAGCTGCAAGACCGGCGCCAGGCCCGGCGCACGACACCAGGTTCGAGTCATCGAAGACGGTCGACAAGCCGTGACAGACTCGCATCCAGCGGATGCCCTTCTGGTGCGGTGAACTGATCCCTAGACAAGATCGATTCTCCTGCAGCAGAAGGGCATTCCGTCGTCACGCCCGCCCTCGACGCCATCCGAGGCGGTGGATTCAGGCTTAGCGGGCTCGGGCGCCGGGTCGGCCGGCGGGGCTCCCTGCGCGTTCTTGTACTGTGCCACCACGTCGTCGGGAACCCGACCGCGGTTGGAGATCGATATGCCGTTCTGAGCTGCAGGCCCGCACGTCAGCAGCAGCGACGTTAGATGGCCGCCCCTGACGGCGCCTGCCGGCACCAGTACGGCGACTCGGACCGCTGGTCCTGCGGCCGCCGGCGACGAACTCAGCCAGAGCATCTCGCAGGCGTGCCGCGTGCTCAGCGGACAGGTCGATTGCGAAGCGCTGGCCGTACAAGGCGAAGTTCACCGACTCGGCCGCGGGCGAGCCGTCAATGTCGTCGGTGAGTTCCACGGTCGCCTGGGGCAATGGCTGCCGGAGGTCTCTGCCCCCGGGCACCGTCGATGGACTCCCTGAGCAGATCGAGATGTCAGCAGTGCCCGCCGTCTCCTCGACCTTGTGAGTGCGCGTGTAGCGGAGGGTGAAGGTCAAACCCTTCGATCGCGCGACCGCCGTCCAACTCGTGGCCCGCGACGGCTCGCTGCGACCGCCCACACTCCGCCTCGTGGGCGCTACGAGCCCTGTCGGCGTGCGGTTGTCGCCACGGTGAAGTCGCCCGTGCGGGTCGTCGTCGGTCCACGGACCGGGCAGTGGCCTGGACCCCCTGCCTGCGGTTAGCGTGAGCCCGACGTCGGCTCATCGAGGAGGTCCTGTGGCGACATCAAAGACCCGGGAGTGCAGCTGCTGCTGTCCCAGCAGCACAACCACGCCGTGGTCTCGACCAGCAACGATGACGGCTCCATTCACAGCACCGTCGTGTGGGTCGACATCGTCGACGGCCGCGTCGCCGTCAACAGCTCGGTCGGGCGCAAGTGGCCGACCAACCTGCAGCGCGACCCGCGTGTCACCGTGTGCGTGTACGACGAGTCGAACCCCTACGACTACGTCGAGATCCGCGGCACCGCCGAGTTGCGGACCGAGGGCGCCGACGAGCACATCGACCGCCTGGCGAAGAAGTACATGAACGCCGACAGCTACCCGTTCCGGCAGCCCGGCGAGCAGCGGATCACCTTCCTCGTGGAGCCGACGCTCGTCCGGCACCAGAAGCAGGCATAGCTCGCTCCGCTCACGACGAGAGCAGCTGCCGCAAGCGCACAGCGTCTCGGACTGCCGCTCCGCCGGGGTCATTGTTGGCAAAGGCGTACCCGGCCGGGAAGGTGTCGCGCAGCTGTGCCGCCCACCGGGCCAGTGCCGCATCCGAGTAGTCCCAACCTGGAGCACCGTGGTGCAGCCGAAGGTAGCCCCAGTCCGCGGTCGCCCATAGCGGGGTTACCGCCTGCTCGTCGCGGTCAGCCCAGACGAGAGCCGCCCGATGGGCCTGCAGGATTGCGCGCACGTGCTCGGACCACCACGAGGCGTGCCGGGGCTCGACAGCGACCCGAACGGACGGCGGGAACTGAGCCAGCGTCTGCTCGAGCCGCTCGGGAGCGGCGCGCAGCGTGGGCGGCAGCTGCAGGAGGACGGGGCCCAGCTGCTCGCCGAGGCCAGTCGCCCGAGCGAGCAGGCGGGCCACTGGCTCCTCGGGCTCCTGAAGCCGCTTGATGTGCGTGAGGTAGCGGCTGCCCTTGACGGCCACCACGAACCCGGGCCGCGTGCGGGCGGCCCAGCCCTCGAAGACGCTGCGCTCAGGGAGCCGGTAGAACGCATTGTTGACCTCGACGGTGTCGAAGGCGCCGGCGTAGTGCTCCAGCCAGATTCGCTGAGGCATCCTGGCGGGGTAGAAATCGCCCCGCCAGTCGGCGTACTGCCAGCCGGTCGTACCGACCCGCCAGGACACCGAGCCTGCTATCCCGGCGAGACGTGGAAGGTCGGGACGACCTGGCGGTAGAGGGATGGGGGGCTGGCGAACATCGTGTAGAGGCGACGGCCGACCACAACGGTGCGGTACCCAAGGCTCGCTTGCGGGCTCGTAACCATCGCCTCGCGACCCGGGTAGCGGCCGAAGGGCCGGTCGATGAACGAGGTGACAGTCCCCCCGACGCTGGTGGCAGACCCGTACACCGACCCCCGCATCCCTGCAGCAGCGTCGTAGCTGGTACCCGATGGCACGTCGATGTACAGGACCCCGACGAAGTGAGTGGCGTCCTTCTCCGCCGCGATCGTGTGCGTCTGCAGGACGACGTTGCCCACCTTCTCCATACCGGCCTTCTCGGCGGGCAGGACGGGCAGCTGGATGTCGAAGCGACCGGCAGCGGAGGAGTAGGGCAGCAGGTCGGACGAGCCCGGTGCCGGCGTCGTCGGTGCCGAGGAGGCCGGAGGCGCTGAAGTGGGGCCAGCCCCCGTACTCGAACTGGTCGATGCGGTGCCGCTTACCTGAGGGGGCCCTACCGGCGCCGAACCACCACCATCGCATGCAGCGAGCACGCCACTCAGGCCTAGGGCGCCAAGGCTAATGGCGTAGCGAGTCGGCATGACTCGTCGATGGGGCACGCGCCATCTTCCCACGTCTGAGCCCTGGCTGTGGCACCCGATCGGGGGCAAGATCGCCTCTAACGCCTGGCAGGCTTCCCGTGCGGTGGTTCCGGGTGAGTCGCGAGGGGAACGGCTCGCGAAAGTAGTTGTCGACGCAAGGGAGAACACATGGACTTCGGACGACTCGCCGCTAGGGCCATTATCGGAGGCCTGTTCATCGGGCATGGCACCCAGAAGCTCTTTGGCTGGTGGAGCGGCCCGGGCATCGCCGGCACCGAGCAGATGATGACCGCGCTGAAGATGCATCCCACCAAGCCGAATGCTTACGCAGCAGCCCTGACCGAGACAGTCGGCGGCTCCATGGTCGTCGCGGGGGCAGCCACGCCCCTAGCCGCTGCAATGCTTACCGGGACGATGATCACAGCGATTCGCAAGGTTCACCTGAGGAACGGTGTCTGGGCGGCGAACGGCGGCTGGGAGTACAACGCGGTCCTGATTGCAGCCCTGCTGGCCCTCGCCGACTCGGGACCGGGCAGTCCCTCCGTCGACTCGGCGACCGGAACCCCGTGGATCGGTCCCGGCTGGGCGGTGGCGGCGTTGGCGGTGGGTGCAGCTGCGTCGACCGCGGCCATCACCTCCGGCGGCCGGCAGGCACCCGCCATTGCCGCCCCCGCGGGCGGTGCCGTAGCCGGGGCGACGGGCGAGACAGCCGGCGACCCGACGACGGCTGACGGCTAACGGCTGACGGGAATTGGCTCTGGTAGGAGGATCTGATCCCGCCGCCGATCTGTAGCAAACACTGAGGCCCGCCCCGGCATCGGGGCGGGCGTCAGTGCATCGAGTTACCGGATGAGCCCCTCAGGCCGCGGGACCGCCCAGCCGCCCGTCGCGGTCCGCCTCGGTAGCAGGAGGGAGCTCCGTCGCTCCCGGGCTGACCGCCTCGACGGCCCCTGGGTCCTCATCCACCACCCCGGCCAAGGGCGAGCCACCGGCCGTACCAGGCGCCATCGTGTCGTCAATAGGCGCCGGGACACCCGGCACGCCGGTGGGAGGCGCCACTGGTTCGATGGTGCGAGCGCCTTCGGCGGAGGCACCCGGACCTGCGCTGGCAGGCCCGGTCGCCGCTGGCGGCACCGGAGTCGGCGTGGCCGTTGCCGACGACGGCTCGAACCGCGGAGCATCGGGCGCCGACCGGCTGCGTGCGGCTGCAGCGGCGGCGGTCCCACCCCCCACCAGCGCGAGCACTACCAGGCGCGGCACGTTGCGCTGCCGCCGTGGTGGCGCGACCCTGGCCGCGAGGGCAGATCCGGCGCCGGTCGCGGCGAACTTCTTGCCGGTCGGGGTGTCGAGCGCCGAAGCGAGCGTGCCCTCCGACGCCGACCAGGCCTTGGCGACCGCGGCGTCGAGCCCGACGCGCGCCTGCACGAGAGCCTGGCGGGCGGCCAGCCTACGCCGAGCCGCCTCGAGGGCCAGCGCAGCCGCCTGCGGCGAGGGCGTAGCCGGGCGCACCCGGCGCTTCACAGTGATGTCGACCGAAGTCGTGGGAGCTTGCTTGAGCTTGACCCGCCCGAGCTTGCGCCCCGGGGCAGGTGACGGCGCGGTCTGCACCGCCGACCGGCGCGATCTGCTAATGGCCGTGCTGGCCTTGCCCGTGGCTTTGGCGGCGCTGCTGGTTGCCTTGGCGGCTTTGCTGCCTGCCTTGCTGCTGGCCTTGCTGGTTGCCTTGCCGGCACGACCAACCGCCTTGGTGGTGGCCCGGCGCGCGGTGCGCGCTGTCCCGGCCGTGACGCGGGCCGCGAGGCTGCCGGTACTCGCTGCGGCGCCCGCCGCCCCGGCGGCCCCTACGGCCACGCTCGCGACACCCTCGACGGGGTCGTCCTTGGCCGCGAAGAAGGCTCCGCGCAGCTCTCGCTTGGCGCTCTTGGCCATGGTGGCACTGTCCTCTCGTCGGGTCCGCGCCCCCGCTGGGCACTGGGCCGGTGGTAGGGACGGGCCTGGGCCCATCTACGGTCCCGGCAATGTTCCCACCCTGGCCCGGGGAGGAAACCGACGGCCTGCTGTGGTCGCCCGTCGATCTCCCGCCGATACGATCGCAGGCGTCGAGTGGCACGCCAGTCGCCGCCGGAGAGGACACCATGGCCGAGGACCTCGTCGCCACAGTGCACACGAGCAAGGGCGACATCGAGCTCCGCCTGTTCCCCAACCACGCACCGAAGACCGTCGAGAACTTCGTCGGGCTCGCCGATGGGAGCCGGGAGTGGAAGGACCCGCGCTCGGGCAAACCTGTCGCGGGTCGGGCGCTCTACGACGGCACGATCTTCCACCGGGTCATCCCAGGGTTCATGCTGCAGGCCGGCGACCCGCTGGGCACGGGCACTGGCGGCCCCGGCTACCAGTTCAAGGACGAGATCCACCCCGAGCTCGCGTTCACCAAGCCCTACCTGCTGGCGATGGCCAACGCCGGCCCGGGCACGAACGGCTCGCAGTTCTTCATCACTGTCGCGCCGACGACCTGGCTCACCGGTAAGCACACGATCTTTGGCGAGGTCACGAAGGGCCAGGCCGTCGTCGATGCCATTGCCGCCGTCAAGACCGGGCGGCAGGACAAGCCGGCCGAGGACGTCGTCATCCAGTCGATCGATGTCGAACGGCGGCCCGGCTGAGCCAGCCCCTGGGGGGCCCACCGGCCGGTCCGGCGCCCCAGCATTGCTACCGGCATCCCGACCGCGAGACCTACGTCCGGTGCACCCGCTGCGACCGGCCGATCTGCGGCGACTGTATGCGACCCGCGTCGGTCGGCTTCCACTGCCCGGAGGAGGGCGGCGCAGCAGTCCGGCCGATGCGCCCCAGCGACGGCCGCGTCGTGGCCGCCGGCCAGCGCTCGCCGGTCACGCTGGTAGTCGGTGGGCTGTGCGTGCTGGCGTACCTGCTGCAGGGGCTGCCCGGCATCGTGCAGTCGATCGGCAACCCGTTCACCCAGCGGTTCGTCATGTACAACTACGCCGTCGCCCACGGCGAGTGGTGGCGCCTGCTGACCGGCGCGTTCCTGCACAACGGCCTGCTGCACATCGCGCTCAACATGATCGTGTTGGCCGTGCTCGGGCCGCCCTTGGAGCAGCTCCTCGGCTGGCGCCGGTTCCTCGCCCTCTACCTGCTCTCGGCCGTGGGCGGCAGCGTCGCCGTCTTCGCACTGCAGTCGGCCGGGCAGGCCGCGCTGGGAGCATCGGGCGCCATCTACGGCCTGTTCGGGGCGTACTACCTGATCGCGCGCCGTATGCGGCTCGACACCTCGAGCATCGTCGCGACAATCGGGATCAACCTGGTGCTCAGCGTCGTCATCCCCGGCATCAGCCTCGTGGGGCACCTCGGTGGGCTCGTCACCGGAGCGATCATCGGGCTGCTCTTCGGGCTGCCCGTCCTTCGCGGTGCTGCTCGGCAAGCGGCGGCGCTCGCCGGGCTCGCCGCGCTCCTCGTCGTCGTCGTGCTGGTGCGGACCGCCGCCCTCAGCTGAGCCGGCGGCGCATCGCCTCGAGCTCGGCGGCGACCGCGACCGGGTCGGTGCCCAGGCGATGCCGCGTGAGGACGACGAGGTCAGCAGCGGGCTCGTTCTTTACCGCTCGAGCAGTCAGCTCGAGCTCGAGGGTGGCCAGATGTACGAACCCCCGGTGGGACGTGGCGGCGGAGCGGACGGCGATCAGCTGGTCCCAGCCGGCCGCGTGCGAGCCCAGCCCGGCCCGCCAGCGCAGACCGAACACACCAGCTGACAGCGCGGGACGGAGCAGGGCATCGCGTGCCGCGAGGGCCACTACCAGCACGGCTACCGCAAGCGGGGCAGGGAAGGCGTCGCTCGGGGCGCCGGCCACGAGCACCGCCGATGCGACAAGGTAGGCGGCGATCCGCCACCACGGGGGTGACCACGAGCGGCTCGACGGTGCCGCAGGTGCCGCCGGTGCCGCAGCCACGGCGCTACGCTACGGCCAGGCTTCCTGCCCCGAGCCGGGCAGCCGCAGTTTTCGAGGAGGATGCATGCGCGACGCTGTCATCGTCGAGGCGGTTCGGACACCCGTCGGCAAGCGCAACGGCGCGCTGCGCGATTGGCATCCGGTCGACCTGTCGGGCCACGTCCTGCAGGCGCTGGCCCAACGGACCGGCATCGACCCGGCACTCGTCGACGACGTCGTCTGGGGCTGCGTGATGCAGACCGGTGAGCAGGCCGCCAACGTCGGGCGTAACGCCGTGCTCGCTGCCGGCTGGCCGGAGTCGGTGCCGGGGACGACTGTCGACAGGCAGTGCGGCTCGAGCCAGCAGGCGCTGCACTTCGCCGCAGCCGGCGTGATCAGCGGTCAGTACGACATTGCCGTCGCCGGCGGGGTCGAGTGCATGACGCGGGTGCCGATGGGCTCCACCGCCGTCGGCCCCGGCAAGCCGTTCGGCCCCAAGCTGCTCGCGCGATACGACGACGTCGTGTTCCACCAGGGCGTCGGCGCGGAGATGATCGCCCAGCGGTGGGGCCTCTCGCGCACCCAGCTCGACGAGTTCAGCCTCAGCTCCCACGCGAAGGCAAACGAGGCATTGAAGGCAGGCCTCTTCCAGCCCCAGTATGCCCCCGTGCCCGTCACCGACGGGGAGGGCCGACCCAGCCTCTTCGACGCCGACCAGGGCATCCGTCCCGGCGGCACGATCGAGGGGCTGGCCACGCTCAAGCCGGCGTTCGCCGAGGATGGCGTGGTGACTGCCGGCAACTCGTCACAGATCTCCGACGGAGCGGCCGCCCTGCTGGTCACCACCAGTGAGAGGGCGGCTGAGCTGGGCCTGCGGCCCCTGGTGCGCGTCCACACCAGCGTGCTCGCGGGGGACGACCCGGTCATCATGCTGACCGCCCCCATTCCTGCTACCGAGAAGGCCCTGAAGCGCTCCGGGCTGAGCATCGGCGACTTCGGAGCCTTCGAGGTCAACGAGGCCTTCGCCTCGGTGCCGCTCGCGTGGCTCGCCGAGACCGGCGCCGATCCGGCGCTGCTCAACGTCACCGGCGGGGCGATCGCGCTCGGTCACCCGCTCGGCGGGTCGGGCGCCCAGCTGATGACCCGGCTCGTGCACCACATGGTCAGCGGCGGCGTCCGCTACGGGCTGCAGACGATGTGCGAGGGCGGCGGCATGGCCAACGCAACGGTTCTCGAGCTCGTCGAGTAGTTTTTTCGCCGCCTGGGACCCCACAGCTCACCAAGGCAAAAGGACCACACCTCCGAAGGCACCCACGAGCCGGAGCCTGCCGATGACCCACCGGCTATCGATCAGGACAGTCCATACCGGGGTCAGTCGCACTGGGCCGGTATCCACATTGTGGATAACTGCTGGGGATGAATGACACGGGTGGAACTACAACCTGAATCGCAAGCTCAACATCATCGCCACTGGGTGGACAGCCCGAGCCCCAGCACGATGAACCCGAAGCCGATGCCGAGGTTGCCGCCGGCTCCGAGGTGCTCCAGCCCGAGGACGCCGCCGTTGGACATGTAATACACGAGCAGCCAGATGATCCCGAGCGCGAACGCGGCGAGGATCAGCCCGCCGTACCACGGCGGTGACGGCGCCGCTGTCTTCCGGCGTGGGGCGCTCGACGCGGCAGCCGCCTGCGGGACATTCTTTCTCTTGCGCCGGCGGGACTCGGGCACCTGTCCTCCGAGGCAGATCGTGTGGTCGCGGGTGCGCCAAGGGTAAGGGGTGAGCCTGTGTCCGGACGAGCGCAGGGCCTGCGGCGCTGGGCGCGTCCCCTCGTGCCGTTGGTGGCCGCGCTCGCCGGGCTGCTTGTCGCGACGGCCGCGGCATCCTCGGGCGGCCTCGACCTGCGCTCGGACCGCGACCGCCTGCCCGAGCTCGTCTACCGCGACCAGCAGCAGGCCGCAGCACTGTCCGCACAGGTTGAGCGCCAGCGGTTGGCCAACGACGCGCTCGCCCGCGGCAAGACAGTGGGTGCCGATGCCAGAGCCGCCCAGGCCGCGGCCGATGCGCTCGCTGCCCAGGTTGGGCTGACGCCCGCGCTCGGAGCGGGCCTGACAGTCACCCTTGACGACGCACCTCGCTCGGCCCGCCGCGCTCCAGGAGTTCCGAGCCCCACGCCGGACGACCTCCTGGTCCACCAGCAGGACGTCCAGGGCGTCGTCAACGCCTTATGGGCCGGCGGCGCATCGGGAATGACGATTATGAACCAGCGGGTCATCGCGACGACCGCGGTCCGCTGCGTCGGCAACACCCTGCTGCTGCACGGAGCCGTCTTCAGCCCGCCCTTCGTGGTGTCAGCGATCGGGGACGGTGCCCGGCTTCGGGCCGCGCTCGATGCCGCGCCCGGGGTGCAGATCTTCCGCCAGTACGTCGCGGCCTATGGGCTGGTGCTGCGCATCACCCCGGCCGCGGCGCTGCGGCTGCTGCCGTTCACCGGTCCGGTGGAGCTCACCGAGGCGCATCCGCTGAAGTAGGGCCCTGGTTGTCCCGTCCCCCGCCTTGCGCGGGCACCTGCGACGATGCGTGAGTGGCACGCATCCTGGTCGTCGACAACTACGACTCGTTTGTCTACAACCTCGTGCAGTACCTCAGCCAGCTCGGGGCCGAGACCGTTGTGCGGCGCAACGACGACGTGACGGTCGAGGAGGTCGGGCGCCTTGGCGTCGACGGCGTCCTGCTCTCGCCAGGCCCCAAGCACCCGGCCGACGCGGGGGTGTGCCTGGCGATGATCGAGCAGTGCGCCGAGCGTGAGGTGCCGCTGCTCGGCGTCTGCCTCGGGCACCAGGCGCTGGGGATGGCGTTCGGCTGCACGGTCGACCGCGCCCCCGAACTCCTGCACGGCAAGACGAGCCTGGTCCGGCATGCTGGCGAGGGTGTGCTGGCCGGGCTGCCGGACCCGTTCGTCGCGACTCGCTACCACTCGCTCACCGTGCTGCCGGAGACGGTGCCGGACGAGCTCGCGGTTACCGCGTGGACCGAGGAGGGCGTGGTCATGGGGCTGCGGCACCGCCGCCTGCCGCTCGAGGGCGTGCAGTTCCACCCAGAGTCGGTGCTGACCCAGGGCGGGCACCACATCCTCGGGCGGTGGCTGCGCGAGTGCGGTGACCCCTCAGCCATCGAGCGCGCACCGGTGCTCGGTCGTGAGGTGGATGCCCTGCGGGAGTCCGCCTTCGCCTGACCGACCCGCCGCGTCGGGGGCAGAAGCGCAGCGGCCTCCAACGGCATCAGGGCGTCGGGGCAGCCGACGCGCTGGCTGTCGGCACCACCACCACCGGTGCGGACGTGGCCGGCGCGGGTGGCCGCGTGGTGACCGGCGCCTGCGTGGGGACCGGAACCGGCGCCGGTGCCGGCGCTTGCGAGCTCGCGCTGGGGACGACCGGGACCGGGACCGGCACCGGAGCCGGGCCTGGGACGACCGAGGTGGCCGATGTCGGCTGCTGCACGGGCACCGAGGCAGCAGCAGCGGAGACGCCGAGCGTCACGGTGGAGCCGGCCGGAACCGGGGTCCCGGCGGGGGGTGAAACGGTGTCGACCTGCCCAGCCGGGAGGCTGCTGCCGGTGCGCGTCTCGACCTTGGGCACCAGCTGGAGGTCCCTGAGCTCGTTCTCCGCTTCGGCCTGCGTCTTGCCATGCAGGTCGCCAGGGACTCCGACCGTCCCGGGGCCCGAGGAGACGATGACGTCGACGGTGTCGTCCGAGGTCTTCTTGCCGGCAGCCGGAGACTGTTCGAGCACGACGCCCACCGTCTGTGGGCTAGCCCGCTTGGTCTGGGCGCCCAGCTGCAGCCCGGCTGCCTCCAGCTTGCGCTGCGCGTCAGCGACCTGCACCCCCGTCACGGTGGGGACCACCACCTGCTTGCCGACGAGCAGGTTCCGCGCCAGCAGGCCGGCGCCGGTGAGCAGGCCGAGCAGGAGCAGGAAGCCCAGCAGCACGGCGAGCGGCCGCCGGCTCCGCCGCGGCTCGGGGTCAGCCGGTGCCACCGGGATGGCACGGGTGCGCCAAGGCTCGGGTTCCTCGCGCAGCAGCGGCGTGGCGAGGACGCGCTCCCCCGCGATGGCGCGCAGCAGGTCGGCCCGCATCTCGCCGGCGTCCTGGTAGCGGTTGTCCGGGTTCTTCGCCAGCGCCTTGAGCACGACAGCGTCGATGTCGGGAGACAGGTCGGGATCGACCTCGGAGGGCGGCGGGGCATCCTCGCGCACGTGCTGGTAGGCAAGGGCCACGGCCGAGTCGCCGGTGAAGGGCGGCACGCCGGTGAGCAGCTCGTAGAGCAGGCAGCCGGTGGAGTAGACGTCGCTGCGGGCATCGACGGCATCGCCCTGCGCCTGCTCCGGCGACAGGTACTGCGCGGTGCCCATCACGGCAGCGGTCTGCGTGACGGTGGCGCTCGAGGCGGCCATGGCGCGCGCGATGCCGAAGTCCATGACCTTGACCGTGCCGTCCCGCGCGAGCATCACGTTGCCCGGCTTGATGTCGCGATGGACGATGCCTGCGCGGTGGCTGTACTCCAGGGCGGCGCATACGTCAGCGACGATCTCGAGCGCGCGGTCCGGGGTGAGCCGGCCCCCCTCATCGTGGAGCAGGTCGCGCAGCGTGGGCCCCTCGACGTACTCCATAACGATGTAGGGCAGCGGCGGGTTGTCGTCGTCGTCCTGGCCGGTGTCGTACACCGAGACGATCATCGGGTGATTCAGCGACGCAGCCGACTGCGCCTCGCGCCGGAAGCGGGCCTGGAACGTCGGGTCACGGGACAGGTCGCTGCGCAGCACCTTGACAGCGACGTCGCGGCCCAGCCGAACGTCGCGCCCGTGGTAGACCTCGGCCATCCCGCCGTACCCGAGCACCTCGTCGAGTTCGTAACGGCCGCCGAGGATGCGGGGCGCGGTTGGCTCAGCCATTGGAGCCCTTGCCCTTCTTGCTGTTGCCGTTCGTACTCCCCGCGGTGGCGGTGCCGCTCGGCGCAGCACTAGCGCTGGGTGTGGGTGCCGCTGTGGTCGGCGCCGTTGTCGGCGATGCGCTCGGGGCGATGGTGGAGACAGTGATCGTTGAACCCGCCGCGACTGACCCCCTCGGCGACACCGCGGTGACGGTCGCTCGCGGCAGCTCCGAGCCGCTGACCTGTACTCCGAGCCCCTTGGCCGCCAGGGCAGAGCGCACCCGCGAGAGCCGCTCCCCGACGTAGCTGCTGGCGTTGACCTGCACGGTGGGCGCGGCGCTCCGCGTAGCCGTTGATGGCGCGCTCGACGGGCGCGCGGAGACACTCGGTTGGGCCGTGCCCTGCCGGGACGAGGTCCCACGGTTGGCAACGATGGCCACGACCACCAGTGCCAGCAGGGCGAGCAGCCCCAGGAGCGGCACGCGCAGTGAGCCCCGGCGAGGTCCGGATGAGCGCGGCAGCGGCGCTGGGGGCACGGGCGGCCCGGCAGGGCGGCGCGGCGGGGCGGGTGCCCCGAGCCGGCGCGGCTGGGAAGCCCCGGCAGGGCGAGCCGCTCCCAGGGAGCGCGTCGGGGTCGAGGATGGCAGCACCGCCGTCCGGCCGCCGGGCCCAAGCGGCCGCGTCGCAGTCGGAGCGTCGGCGAGGCCGCGGGTCACGGCGAGTCCTGCCACGGCGTTCGTCCGGCCGGCGAGCAGGGCCTCGCGCAAGCGGAAGGCGCCGCGCGACAGGTCCCCCGCATCGATCGGCCGGTCCTCGGGGCGCCGGGCCATGGCGCGTGCGACGAGCTCACGAACGCCACGAGGGACGTCGGTGGGCAGCGGTGCCGGGGTGTCGCGCTGGTGGGCGAGCAGGACCGCTACCGGTGTGGGGCCGTCGAAGGGGCGCCGACCGGCGAGGCACTCGTAGGCGACCACGCCGAGGGAGTAGATGTCACTGGCCGGGCCTGCCTCCTCGCCCGAGGCCTGCTCGGGCGAGAGGTACCACGCGGTGCCCAGGACCGTGCCGGTCTGCGTGAGGGGCACGGCGTCGGTGGCGCGGGCGATGCCGAAGTCGGTCACCTTGATGACGGCGGCTCCCTGGGGTCCGCGGTCGGCGACCATGAGGTTGCCAGGCTTGATGTCGCGGTGCACCACACCCTCGCGGTGCGCCTCCTGAAGCGCAGCCGCCGTCTGCCCGACCAGGTCGAGCGTCTCCTCCGCCGACAACCGCTTTCGGCGGGCGAGGACGGCCGACAGCGGCTCGCCGCGGACCAGCTCCATCACGAGATAGGCCGACGAACCGGCGCTGCGCCCGCCCGGCACCTCGCCGTAGTCATAGACGGTGGCGATGCCGGGGTGGCTGAGCCGGGCGGTGTTGCGGGCCTCGGCCCGGAACCGCTCGAGGAACGCGGGGTCGCTCGCGTACTCGGCCTTCAGCAGCTTGATGGCGACCGGCCTGCCCAGGATGTCGTCACGCCCGCGCCAGACCTCACCCATGCCACCGACGGCGATGCGGTCCTCGAGCTGGTAGCGCTCCCCGAGCAGCACTCCTTCGCGCATCAGGCGGCCCCCATCAGCCGGCCCCCATCAGCCGGCTCCGAGAGCGGCCTGCATGACCTGCTGGGCGATCGGCGCGGCGACGGCCCCACCGGTGGCGGCCAGCTCACCACCGCCGTCCTCGACGACGACAGCCACCGCCACCCGGGGGGCGTCAGCGGGCGCGAACCCGATGAACCAGGCGTGCGGTGGCTGACCCACCGCGTGCTGTGCGGTGCCGGTCTTGCCCGCCACCGCGACGCCCGGGATCTGGGCTGCCGTCCCCGTGCCCCGCTGCACGACGGCCTGCATCATCTGCGTCAGCTCCCTCGCGACGTTGCCGTCGATAGGGCGCCCCAGCTCCTGCGGCGAGGTCGTCTCCAGCGGAGTCAGGTCGGGCGCGAGGGTCTGGCGGACGATGTAGGGCTTCATCTCCCGGCCGCCGTTGGCCACGGCGCCGGCGACCATCGCCATCTGCAGCGGCGTCACGCGGACCTCGTACTGGCCGATCGCCGACAGCGCGGTCTGGGGCGCATCCAGCCTCTTCGGGAACACGCTCGTCGCCTGTGGCAGCTCGAAACCATTGACGGTCGAGTTGATGCCGAACGCCTCGGCCTGGGAGCGCAACTTGTCGCCGCCGAGGCCGACGCCGAGCTTGGCGAAGGCGGTGTTGCAGGAGATCGCCAGCGCGTCGGTCAGCGTCTGCTGCCCGGTCGGGCTGCAGACCTCCCCGCCGAAGTTGTTGAGCGTGGCCGTGCTCTGCGGCAGGCGGAACGCGGGCGGGGCGTCGATCAAGGTGTCCGGGTTGGCGCCGTTGGCTAGGGCTGCAGCCGACGTAATGACCTTGAAGGTGGAGCCGGGCGGATAGGTCGCCTGCGTCGCGCGATCGAGCAGCGGCGCGCCCGCTTCGGCGTTGAGCGACGTGAACGCGCGCGTCGCGGCCTTGCCGTCGTGGCTCGCGAGCGGCGTCGGGTCGTACGAGGGGCTGGTGACGAGCGCGAGGATGGCGCCGGTCCGCGGGTCGAGCGCGACGACAGCGCCCTTCCTGCCGCCGAGGGCCTGGGCCGCGACCTGCTGAGCCGCCGACGACAACGTCAGCACCGCCGCCCCGCCCTTGGGCTTGCGGCCGGTGACCAGGTCCGAGAGGCGGCGTACGAACAGCCGGCCGTCGTCACCGGACAGCACGCCGTCCTCGGACTTCTCGATGCCCGTCGCAGTGAACAGGGTGTAGTAGCCGGTCACGGTGGAGTACAGCGATCCGCTTGGGTAGACGCGCTGGAACTTGTAGACGTCACTGACCGGGCGCGACTCGGCGACTGCTTTGCCGTCGACGACGATGGGGCCGCGCTCGCGGCTGAGGCGCGCTGCGATCTGCCGGCCGTTCTCGGGGCGCTTGCGCAGCGTGTCAGCCGCCACGACCTGCACCACGTTGTCGGCGAGCAGCAGCGTGAGGATCATCAGCAGGCAGGCGATGGCGACGCGGCGGATGGGCCGGTTCACAGCTTGACCATCTGGGTGGGGCTGTCGGCGACCGCGCCAGGGTCGTAGAGCGGCTGCGCCTCGCCACCCGTCGGGCGCCGGCCGGCATCGCTGATGCGGATGAGCAGGGCGACGACGACCATGTTGGCCACCATGCTGCTGCCGCCGTAGGCGACGTAGGGCAGGACCAGCCCGGTGAGCGGGATGACCCGCAGCACCCCGCCGGCCGTGACGAACACCTGAAGCGCGAGGCTGGTCGCCAGCCCGGCAGCTAGCAGCTTGCCGAACCCGTCGCGGACGCCGAGAGCAGCGCGCAGCCCGCGGGCGACAAGCAGCCCATAGAGGACGAAGACAGCCATCAGCCCGACGGCGCCGAGCTCCTCGCCCAGGCTGGACAGGATGAAGTCGGTGCGCGAGAACGGGACGACGTCGGGCCGGCCGCGTCCGAGCCCGGTGCCGAACAGCCCCCCGGTGGCGAGCCCGAACTGGCCCTGCACCAGCTGGTAGGCGCCGTGGGTGGGGTTGTCACCGCGGAACGCGTGCAGCCAGATGTCGACCCGCTCCCGGACGTGGCCGAACATCAGGTACGAGGCATATGCGCCGCCGAGGAACAGCAGCAGGCCCATCAGCAGCCACGACACCCGCTCGGTCGCGACATAGAGCATCGTCAGGAAGATCCCGAAGAACAGCAGCGAGGTGCCAAGGTCCTTGATGACGACGAGCATCCCGAGGCTGACGCCCCAGGCGACGAGCAGCGGACCGAGGTCGCGGGCCCGCGGTAGCGGCAGGCCGAGGAAGGACGAGGTGACGACCGACAGCACCTCGCGCTTCTGCACGAGGTAGCCCGCGAAGAACACCATCAGCAGCAGCTTGGAGACCTCGCCCGGCTGGAACGGGATGGGCCCGAGCCGCAGCTCGATCCGGGCCCCGTTGACGGTGCGGCCCAGGCCGGGGACCGCGAGCAGCGCGAGCATCAGCAGGGCGGCGAGGGCGGAAGTGTAGGTGAAGCGCGACAGCATCCGGTGGTCGCGGACGAGGGCGAGCACGACGACGAGGGCGACGAGGGCGATCAGCGTCCACATCAGCTGCAGCGGGGCGTCGGCGTGCGGCACGCTCTGCCCGCGCCGCGCTGCGTCGTCCGCCTTGGCGAGGTCGATCCGGTAGATCATGGCGAGGCCGAGCCCGTTGAGCACGGCGACGATCGGCAGGATCAGCGGGTCCGCCGTGGGCGCGAGCCGGCGGACGGCCAGGTGCGCCAGCAGGTACAGCCCGAAGAATCCCGCGCCGTAGTAGCCGACGGCCGGGGTCAGTTTGTTGCCTCGCGCAAGGACGATGACGGCGACAGCGCCGGCGGCGAGCAGGCCGGCGAAGACCAGCAGGGCGAGCTCGACGCCCCTGCGCGCCGGACGCGCGGGAGCGTAGGCGGCTGTGGTCATAACCGCGGTGCCGGTGAGCGGGTGGGTACGGCAGCCGGGGCGACGAGCTGCGCCGGCGCCAGCGTCGGTTGGGGGCCGCGCACCAGCTGCCCGGCCCAGTCCTGGGCCCGGCTCGAAGCGGACTGCCCCGGGCGGGGTGACGCGGGCCCGCTCGGCGCCCCTGGCGCCCCGCCCGCCCCTGGTGTCGCACCGGTCACTGACGGCCTCGGGCTCGGGCTAGGGCTCGACGTGACGGCTGCGGCCGGGCCGGGCGGCAGCGCAGCGGGTGCCGTCAACCGGCTGACGAGGCTCTCGGCAGAGGCCCGGTCATCCTGGGTCAGCCCGCGCTGCACCTGCTGGCGCTGGTACTCGGGCAGCTGGTCCAGGGACTGGTAGTGCTCGACCACGGAGGACAGCCGCACCCCAAGAACGCGCACCGGCACGCCGCGGAAGACAGCCACGCGTCCGGCATCGGCGCCCACGTACCACTGGGTGCGCGTGTAGGCGTAGGCGCTGCCCCCCAGTACGACGACGAGCACGAGTGTCCCCGCTGCGGTGACTGCAGTCAGGAAGCCGCGCGGGCGCCGACGCGAGGGCGCGATGGAAGCCGGACCCGCGCCGGCAGCGGGAGTCGCGCCGGCAGGGGGTGCCTCCTCCGCGGCACCCCCCCGTAGTCGCGCGGGCAACAGGCGGCGGGCCCGCGAGGCCGCAGAGGTCCGCAGGCCGCCCTCCTGGCTGACCCGGCTCGCACCCGGTACCGCGTCCTTCTCCGCAGCGGCGCCCGCGACCAGTGGCACATCGGACAGCCCGGGGCTGTCCTCCACCACGTCGGCCACCACGACAGTGACGTTGTCCGGACCACCGCCTCGCAGGGCCAGCTCGACGAGGCGCTCGGCCGCGGCCTCAGCCGGCTGCAGCGTCAACGCCTCGGTAATCGTCTCCTCCTGCACGACCCCCGACAGCCCATCGCTGCACAGCAGGTAGCGGTCGTTCAGGCGGCCCTCGCGCAGCGACAGGTCCGGCTCGACCCCCTCGTGCCCGTCGAGCGCTTGCGTGAGCAGCGCACGCTGCGGATGCACGTCGGCCTGCTCTGTGGTGATGCGCCCCTCGTCGACCAGGCGCTGGACCAGCGTCTGGTCACGGGTCACCAGGCTCAGCTCGCCCTCGCGCAGCAGGTAGGCGCGCGAGTCGCCCACGTGCGCGACACCGAGTCGGCTCCCTGAGGCCAGCAGGGCGGTGACAGTCGTGCCCATGCCAACCAGGGCGGAGTTGGACTCGACCATCTCCCGCAGGGTGGTGTTGGCCTCCTCGATCGCGGCTGACAGCTCGCCGAGCAGGTCGGTCCCGGCCTCGTCATCGTCGAGGTGCGCAAGCACGGCCACGACGGCCGAGCTCGCCACCTCACCGGCTGCGTGCCCGCCCATCCCGTCGGCGACGACGGCGAGCCGCGAGCCGGCGTAGGCCGAGTCCTCGTTGCCGTCGCGGACGTGACCCACGTGGGAGCGCACCGCGTAGCGCAGGCGAAGTGTCAACGCTGCAGCTCCAGGACCGTCTTGCCGATCCGCACCGGCGCCCCGAGGGCGACTGGCGTCGCCCGCGTCACCTTGTCGCGGTCGAGGAAGGTGCCGTTGGTCGAACCCAGGTCCTCGACCAGCCACCCGTTCTCGGTCGGCACCAGGCGCGCATGGTGTGAGGAGGCGAAGTCGTCGTCAAGCACCAGGGAGGAGTCGCTCGCCCGGCCGATAGTGACCGGTCCGCTGCCGAGCGGGACAGTCGTTCCTCGCAGGGTGCCGCTGACGACGACCAGCTTGGTGGGCAGGCGTCGGCGTGATGGCGGCCGGTTGGGCGGCGCAGCGGCCCGCGGGGGTGAGGACCGCTGCCGACGCTGCCGGGGAAAAAGGTCCGAGCGCACGACCCGCACCGCCGCCACGATGAAGATCCACAGCAGGGCGAGAAAGGCGAGCCGTACGGCGAGATAAGCGGCTTCGGTCATGGGGCTGCCCACGTCACGTCCGGCTGCCCGGTAGACAGTCTCGTCCGCTGGCCCATCCACTGCCTGGCCCACTGCTGCGTCCACGCCACCGCCGTTGCCGGCATGCCCGGCTCAGGCCTCGTCCGAGGCGCCGGAGCCCTCGCCACCCTGGCGCCCGGCATCGCGCCCCTGCCCGCGCGCGTGGTCCTCCTTGCGATAGAGCAGGGTGCTGCGGCCCAGCTCGAGCCGGTCACCGTCCTCCAGCCTCGCTTCGAGCACTGGCCGACCGTTGAGCAAAGTGCCGTTGGTCGACCCCAGGTCGCGGTAGACGTGCTGGCGGTGGTCCAGGAGCCGGATCTCGCCGTGCTGCCGGGACACGCCGGTGTCGGCCAGACGGATGTCGCAGTCGGCTCCGCGGCCCAGCACGATCCGGCGCTCGCCGAGCGGGAACTCCTCCTCCATCCCCGCTGCCGTTGTCGTGCCTGCTCGCGCCGTACCACCGGATGCGAAGACGAGATGCGCCCCGGCGTGGCCGGTCTGCACCGGCTCCCGGGTCGGCTGCCCGCCGTTGACGCCGGGCGGCGGCGCATCAACGGCCGCCCCGCCGTTGACGGCGCTGTGCACGTGGTAGACGCCGACTGCTAGCTCTGGTTCGTGCTCGAGCGTCACGACGACGGGGCCGACAAAGGTGTAGCGCTGGTGCTCGGCGTGCTCGCGGACGATGCTGGCCAGCTCCTCGCCGAGCGCCTTGCCGTAGGGCGCGAGGCGCTCGTAGTCGCTCGTCGACAGCGAGATCGCGAACTGGTTGGGGACCAGGCTGCGCGTGGCGCTGATGGCGCGCCGCTGGTCGCACTCCCGTGTCAGCGCACCGGCGAGCTCGACAGGCTCGACACCGCCCTTGAAAACCTTCGCGAAGGCCCCTTCGACGAGGCCGCCGAGCCGTTGCTCGAAGCGGGACAGGACGCCCATGTGATGCCTCCTCCCCCGAGCCGGCCGGAGCGATGCACTAGCCCCGCGCGACGAGGGTGGCGCACGCTCCGAGAACGTCTCATTCCGACGCTCGATGCACACGGTAACGGGCAGGCATCGAGGAGGCGTCGTCACGCGCTGATACCGCCGGCGAACGGGCGCCCGGGAGGGGCCGTCGTGGTAGTTTCGGGCTGCTTCTCGGGCGAGTGGCGGAATGGCAGACGCGCACGGTTCAGGTCCGTGTGTCCGAAAGGACGTGGGGGTTCAACTCCCCCCTCGCCCACCACTTCCTGAGAGGTCCGGTTTCCGAGCCCCTTCCCTCCCGGAGACTCGCAGAGCACTACCGGTAAGGCAGGTGTAGCGGCTCCGCTGCACTGCCCGGCGCCCCTGGTGGAGAAGACCTACCCATGAGCGACCTGGCTACGAGTACAGCCCCGGGCAGCGAGCACCACGCCCTCTTCGGCCGGGCACATCACGCTGGGCAGCGGAAGCTCACACTGCGGGGCGACGCCGCCGTGGCTCTCAGCCTGGCCGCCGTAGCAGTGCTGGCGGCCTGCGTACCGGCCGGCTACGGCAACTACTCACCTGCAGCCGGCCGGGCAGCGTCACCGGCAGAGGTGCTCGCAGTCAGTACCGCGGTGCACGCCAGCCCACTGACAGCCGGCGCCGGCACCCGGCCGTACCTGGTCGAGGCGATCCGGCTCTCCACCCGGACACCGGGGTACGCGTTCGCCACCCTCGACCCGACCACCCCAGCGCTCGACGGCGCCGCTCTTGCGCTCCGCGTGATCCCCAGCAAAACCGGACAGGTCAGCTGGCAGGTGTTCGACATCGGCAGCCTGCACGTCGGTTGCTCGGCTCCGTCACAGGTCCGCGTCGAATTTGCACTGCACTGCTAGTCGGTGAAGTTCACGGCGCCCATCAGCGGGGTGTCGAACGGGTAGCCACGGGCCGCGATCGGCTTCCCGTTGCCGAAGACCATCAGCGTCTCGATGTGCTCGCGCCGCGGTCACCGAACCCCTGGGTGCAGCCTCACACTCGACGGACGAGGCCGGCTGCCGCCCGGCCTGGCTCGCTCGCACGCAGACGCTTGGCCCCGTACATCGCCTCGTCCGCTCGCTGTAGGCAACTCGCAGCGTCCTCGCCGGGAGCGGCCAGCCACCGCCCGACGCTTCCCCCCACCTCGACGAGCCATCCGTGGATCAGGTGGGGCTGGCGGAGCTCGCGATCCACCCGCTCGACCAGCCGCTCGAGGTCGTCAGCGGTGATGCGGGGCGCGACGAGAGCGAACTCGTCACCGCCGAGGCGGGCGACCGTGTCGTGTGAGCGCACGAGCTCGCGCAGCCGGCTGGCAACGGCCTGCAGCACTTCGTCCCCCGCAGCGTGGCCGAACGTGTCGTTGACCGGCTTGAAGCCGTCGAGGTCGATGTACAGCACACCGACACTCGGGTCGGTGCCGCGGCCGGGGCGGGGCGTGAGGGCTGCTGTCAGCCGCTTCGTGAGAAGGGTGCGGTTGGCCAGCCCGGTCAACAGGTCCTGGGAGGCGCGGCGCTCCTGCTCCTGCTCGGCCAGCTTCTGCCGGCTGATGTTGACGTGCGAGACGAGCACGCGCGGCTCGTCGCCGGCAAGGGGCGTGATGCGGAGCATGAACCACCGACCCACGGACGGGGAGGGGCAGGGGTACTCCAGGTCGCTCTCGACCGTGTCCCCGCCGAGGACGGCACGAAGGCCGGCGCCGACTGCAGCTGCATCCGCGCAGCCACTGGCCGCCGCGCGGCTGCAGACGTCGAGGTAGTTGACTCCAACCCCGGTTGCGTCGGCGTCGCCCCCGTTGTCGAGCGAGAACATGCGCCAAGCACGGTTGACGGAAACGATGACGCCGGCCGCGTCGAGCACGGCAGTGGCGTCAGGTAGCCCGTCGAGCAGGGCTGTTGCGTCGAGGGCGACGCCCGCCAGCTCGGAGCCGTTCACCTCGGACGGGGCGCGTCGAAACGGCGGTTGAGCCGTCATCTTGCCTCGTTCGCCACGGGATCATCGACGCCCGTCCCCGATCTCTTGAGGTCCCGCACGGCGTCAGCTCAGGTACTGGGCTTGTCCGCGGGTGCCAGCACCCGGCTGTAGACGAGCGCGGCGAGTACCCCGCCGACGACAGGGGCCAGCAGGTACACCCCCCACATCGGGAACCGCCCGGCGACCAGCATGGGTCCGATCGCACGAGCGGGGTTGACGGCGCCGCCCGTGATCGGACCGCCGACTGCCACCGCCGCGAATAGCGCGAAGCCGACGGCGAGACCGGCGGCGGCCGCTGGGACGCGGTCGTCAGTGGCAACGGCCATGATGACCAGCACGAGCAGGAAGGTGATGGCGGCCTCGATCAGTCCGGTCCGCAGGATGGTGGGCCCAGCGGTTGGGTTGGTCACCGCGAGGTGCGCCTCGGAGCGGGCCCGGGCGCCGTATCCGGCCCAGATGGTCAACGAGGCCAGGATGGCCCCGAGTACCTGCGCGGCGATGTAGGCCGGGTCTTAGGCGAGCGGGAACTTCTTGACCGACGCCAGCGACAGGGTGACCGCCGGGTTGAGGTGGCAGCCGCTGATATGGCCGAGCCCAGTGGCGAGCGCCGCCAGCACCAGCCCGAACGCCGGCGCGACGGCGAGCCCGTCGTAGGACCCCTTGGCCAGGGTCGCGGCGACCGCGACACCGGTGCCGACCAGCACGAGCAGGTAGGTGCCGATCAGCTCGGCAGCAGCGGAGCGCACGAGGTTGCCGCCCAGCTCGGAGCCGTAGAGCCCGCCGGTGACGGCTGGGGGGGCAGCCTTGCCGGCCGGCGGACCACCCTCGGACCGGCGCGCTCCTGGCCTGCCGCTGACGCCGCCCATGTCTCTCCTCGCTGACGGACCCCTTGCAGGCCTCGCGCGGCGCCCACCCCGGCCCTTTACGCCGTACACGGCTGGTGTGTGTTTTGTCGCCCGCGATCAACGCCGGCCACCGTGCGCAGCCGCGTCGACCCCGCCACTACGCCGAACGCGCCAAACGATGGGGCCGTTTGGGTCAAGTCACCCGGTCCCCGCGACGACCCCCTAGTGACTGAGAGCAACTGACCTGACCCGTCGCCCCCTTTGGAATCCCCATGACTTCCACCCTGCCCCGTTCATTGCACCGCCGCCGCAACCGCCGCTTGACAGCTGCTGCCGCGGCCCTGCCGGTAACTGCCGCTGCCCTGCTCGGCGCCGCCGCACCAGCCCTGGCCAGTGCATCGACCGGAAGGCCGGCGAGGATGCCGCCGCCGGTGTCGCATCCCGAGGCCGATCACATGGGCTCGACGATCCGGGCGCACGAGAAGACCGACACCGGCAGCCCGGCGACCGGCAGCAAGACAACCGGCGGCCAGACGACGGGCCCGGTCACGACCGCCCCGCAGATGATGGCGCTGACGACCGGGCAGCCGCTCGGGATGGACGTCAGCAGTTACCAGGGCACTGTCGACTGGAAGCTGGCGGCCGCCAACGGCGCGAAGTTCGTCTACATCAAGGCCACCGAGTCGACGACCTACGTGAACGAGTACCTCACCCCCCAGTACACCGGCTCGTACGCGGCCGGGTTCATCCGAGGCACCTACCACTTCGCCCTGCCGGACCGTTCCAGCGGCGCCACGCAAGCCGCCTACTTCCTCAGCCACCTCGGCGGCTGGTCGCCCGACGGCAGGACGCTGCCCCCGATGCTGGACATGGAGTACAACCCGTACGGCGCCACCTGCTACGGCCAGACGCCCGCCCAGCTGACAGCCTGGATCGCGGACTTCTCGAACACCGTCAACGCCAGGACCGGGCGCTACCCGACCATCTACACCACGACTGACTGGTGGACGTACTGCACGGGCAACACGCCGGCGTTCGGGGCGACCAACCCGCTGTTCATCGCCCGGTACGCCTCGACACCCGGGACGATGCCCGCGGGGTGGCCGTACCAGAGCATCTGGCAGAACGCCTGGCAGGGCACCTTCCCCGGTGACCAGGACGTGTTCAACGGCTCGCTCACCCAGCTCCAGGCATTCGCGTCAGGTGGCCGCACCACGTCGACGGCTCCGACCCCGGTGCCGGCCCCGGTCGACCCGATCACAGCGCGCTACCAGCTGCTGGGGGGTGCGTCCTCGTTCCTCGGCGCAGCACTCGACACCGTCCACACCGTGACCGGCGGGCTCGCGCAGACGTTCCAGAACGGGATGCTGCTCTACTCGGCAGCAACCGGCGTGCACGAAGTGCACGGCGCCATCCTTGGCCATTACACCGCCCTCTCCGGCCCGAGCGGGCTGCTCCGCCTCCCGACCACCGACGAGACGCCCACCCCCGACGGCATCGGCCGCTACAACCACTTCTCCGGCTCGGGCGGCTCGATCTACTGGTCGCCCCTCTCCGGCGCGCACGAGGTGCACGGCACCATCGCCGCCCGCTGGGCATCGCTCGGCTGGGAGCGGGGCCGCTTGGGCTACCCCACCTCCGACGAGTCCAACATCGCCGGTGGCCGGGTCAGCTGGTTCGCCCACGGCGCCATTACCTGGAACTCGACGACGGGAGCCACGACCGTCTGGTACAGCTGACGCATGCCCGTCACCGTCAGCGACGCCCAGGACCTCGGCTCCGCCCCGCAGGTGAGCGTCACCCCCGACACGTCCCCGTCCGGGCTCGAGGTCGAGGACCTCGTTGTCGGCTCCGGCAAGGAGGCCGGCCCAACCGACACGGTCTCGGTGCAGTACCTCGGCGTGCATATCCACGACGGCAGCGAGTTCGACTCCTCGTGGAGCCGCGGCGGCCGGCCGGCGTCCTTCCCGCTCGGGCAGGTCGTCGCCGGGTTCCGTGACGGCATCTCCGGGATGCGGGAGGGCGGCCGCCGGGTCCTCGTCGTGCCGCCCGAGATGGGCTACGGCGCACAGGGCGCGCCGCCCGCGATCGGCCGCAACGAGCCGCTCGTGTTCGTCGTCGACCTGGTCTCGATCCGCTAGTCCGGCGCTCCCGTGCCGCCGGTAGTCGTGCCGTCGACCGTGCTCGTGCTCGGCGGCCGCAGCGAGATCGGCCTCGCTGTCTCCGTCCGCCTCGCCGCTCAGGGCGCCCGCACCGTCGTGCTGGCCGCGCGTCGCGCGGGCGACCTCGACGAGCAGGAACAGGCCCTGCGCGCCGCCGGCGTGAGTGCCGTGCACCGGGTCGAGTTCGACGCCGACGACATCGCCGGGCACAAGTCGGCCCTGGCGGGCATCGTCCAGCGCTGGGGTCCACCCGACGTGGCAGTCGTCGCGTTCGGGGTGCTCGGGGACCAGGCTCGCGCCGAGGTCGAAGCCGCTCACGCCGTCGACATCGCCCGTACGAACTACCTGGCGCACGTCAGCGTCCTCACCCTGCTGGCCGCGCAGCTGCGCAGCCAGGGCGGCGGCACGCTTGTCGTGTTCTCCTCCGTCGCCGGCGTGCGGGTGCGGCGGGCCAACTACGTCTACGGCTCGACCAAGGCAGCCCTCGACGGTTTCGCCACAGGCCTCGCCGATGCTCTGATGGGTAGCGGTGCCCGGCTGCTGCTCGTCCGCCCGGGCTTCGTGGTCGGGCGGATGACGGCGGGCATGGCGCCCGCACCGTTTTCCAGCACGCCGGACCAGGTGGCGGGCGCCGTCGTTGCGGCGCTGCGGTCCGGGCAGGGGATCGTCTGGGTGCCGCCCGTGCTGCGCTATGTCTTCGCTGTCGCCCGCGTCGTGCCGCGGGCGGTGTGGCGGCGCCTCCCGCGGTGAAGTCGTCTCCGCCGTCCGGGGCGCTGCGAGGCGCCTACCCTCGCACTGTGACAGCCCCGACCCCGACCCCGGCGGCCCCCCTCGACCCCGACGCCGCCGCCTTTCTCGAGCAGGTGCGCTCCGCCGGCGCCACAGCGGTGCAGGACGGCACTCCAGAGGACGCCCGCGCGGCGCACCTGGCGAGCGCCGGGCGCGTGGCCGGCCCGGGTGAGCACGTCGAGCAGATAAGCGACGGGACCGCGGACGGTGTGCCGGTGCGGCTGTTCGTCCCGGCCGGCGCCAGGGGCGTCACCGTGTACCTGCACGGCGGTGGGTGGGTCGTCGGCACCCTCGACACCTACGACACCGTGTGCCGGGCGGTCGCCAACCGCTCCCAGACGACGGTCGTCGCGGTCGGCTACGACCTCGCCCCCGAGGCGCAGCATCCGGCGCAGCTGCAGCAGGTGGCGCGCGTGCTGGAGTGGGTCCGCCGCGAGATCACCGCCGACGAGCCGCTCCTGCTCGCGGGGGACAGCGCCGGCGGCTACCTGGCAGCCCTCGCGGCAGGCGCAGCCGCGCAGCGAGGGGTGCCGGTGGCGGGCATCGCGCTCGTCTACCCGGTTGTCGCACCGCCCCCGCCCGATGGCACGGCGGCTGTGGGCGCTGTGGGCGCTGGGGGCGCTGGGGGCGCTGGGGGCGCTGGGGGCGCTGTGGGATCCATGCAGCAATTCGCGAGCGGGCACTACCTCGACGCCGACGCGATGCGCTGGTACTGGCAGGCCTACGCGCCGGATGGAGCCCCCGCCGCCTACGACCAGGAGCTGGCGGCACTGCCACCAGCCCTCGTCGTCACTGCCGGGCACGACGTCCTGCGTGACGAGGGCGCCGAGCTGGCCCGCCGCCTCGCCGTTGCCGGCGTCGAGGTCGAGCAGCACGAGTTCGCCGGCCAGATCCACGGCTTCATGCGCCTGACCGCGCTGGTCGGGCAGGCGCAGGACGTGCTGGACCTCGTCGGGGGCTTCCTGCTCCGGCGCGCGGCAGCAGGTGGCTGACCCCAAGGAGGCCTGGGCAGGCACCGGCATCGTCCTGACGCTCAGCTGCCCGGACCGGAACGGCATCGTGCACGCTGTCGCGACGTTCCTGCTCGTCCACGGCTGCAACATCACCGAGAGCCAGCAGCACCGCGAGGCCGACACCGACAGCTTCTTCATGCGCGTCGCGGCCGACCGCGGCGAGCAGGGGCACGATCTCGAGGCGCTGCGCCGGGCGTTCGAGGCGACAGCGGCGACCTACCGGATGAGCTGGCAGCTGGTCGATGCCGGGGACCGGCCGCGCGTCCTGCTCCTCGCCTCCCGCAGCGAGCACTGCGTCGCCGACCTGCTGTTCCGCTGGCGGACCGGGTTGCTGCCCGTCGAGCTCGTCGGCCTCGTCTCCAACCACAGCGACCTCGAGTCGCTGGCGCGCTGGCACGACCTGCCGTTCCACCACCTTCCCGTCGCCGCGGAGACGAGGCAGGAGCAGGAGACGGCGGTGCTCGGCATCGTCGACCGGGAGGCGGTCGAGCTGGTCGTGCTCGCGCGCTACATGCAGGTCCTGTCGCCAGAGTTCTGCCACCGCCTGGCCGGGCGGATCATCAACATCCACCACTCGTTCCTGCCGAGCTTCAAGGGGGCCGCGCCGTACCGGCAGGCACACGGGCACGGGGTCAAGCTGATCGGCGCGACGGCCCACTACGTGACGCCCGAGCTCGACGAGGGCCCGATCATCGAGCAGGACGTCGCCCGGGTCGACCACCGTGCCACTGTCGAGGAGCTGACGGGCACCGGGCGCGACGTCGAGTCGCAGGTCCTCGCCCGGGCCGTGCGCTGGCACGCCGAGCACCGGGTGCTGCTCAACGGCTCGCGAACTGTCGTCTTCTCGTAGTCGATACGTCAGCAGTCGAGACATGAGCAGCCGGCGTCCGTGCGCCCTCAGGATCGCACTAGCGTCAGGCGCACCACGACGAGAGGACGAACGATGCGGGCAGCCCGGTTCGACACCACGGAGCGCACCCTCGAGGTCGTCGACGTCCCCGTCCCCGAGCCGGGTCCGCTCGAGGTGCTCGTCAAGGTGCACGCGTGCGGCATCTGCCTGTCCGACGTGCACCTGCTCGACGGCTCGCTGCCCAGCCCGCTGCCGGCCGTGACCCCGGGGCACGAGGCCGCCGGCGTGATCGAGCGGGTGGGCAGCGAGGTCCGCGGCTGGACGCCGGGGCAGCGGGTAGTGCTCGCCGGGGGTCGCAATTGCGGCGAGTGCTGGTTCTGCGTCCGCGGCCGGGTCGAGGAGTGCCAGCAGTTCCAGATCATGGGCTTTGCGTTCGACGGTGCGTGGGCCGAGTACGTCGTCGTCCCCTACGGCGCCCTCGCCGAGGTGCCGGACTCGGTCCCTCTGGAGCAGGCCGCGGTCCTGGCCGATGCTGTGGCCACGCCCTATGCGGCGCTCACCGACCGGGCAGCGCTGCGCCCGGGGGAGTCGGTCGGGCTGTGGGGCATCGGGGGTCTCGGCGTGCACGCCGTGCAGATCGCGCGGATGGTGGGCGCGCATCCCATCATCGCGCTCGACCCGCTGCCCGCCGCCCGCGAGCGAGCCCTAGGCCTTGGCGCCGACCACGCCCTGGACCCCACCGACCCGGACTGCATCGCGAAGGTCTGGGAGCTGACCGGTGGGCGCGGGCTCAACGTCGCCGCCGACCTGGTGGGTGCCAATCGCGTTTTGGCCCAGGCCGACCTGTGCCTCGGCCGGGCGGGTCGGCTGCTCATGGTCGGGCTGTCGCCGGAGCCGGTCCAGCTCGGGATGGGGATGCTGTTCGGCGTCCTGTCCCACACGCTCATGGGGCACCTGGGTTACCGGCGCCAGCACCTCGACACACTGGTCGGCCTGGTTGCCTCGGGTCGTCTCGACGTCTCGGCGTCGGTCAGCGACGTCATCTCGCTGGAGGACGTCGCGCAGGGAGTCGAGCGGCTGACGAGCAAGGAGGGCAACCCCGTGCGCATCGTGGTCAACCCTCGGTCGACAGCACCGAGAAACTGATCCCGGCGGCCTGCAGCCGCTCGCGCAACGCCGGTCCCATGGCCACGGCTGTGGTGACCATCCCGGCCGTCTCCGGCAGATCGTCGTGGGCCAGGCACAGCGCCGACTCCGCCAGCATCTTCGACGTCTCGCCGTAGCCCGGGTCGCCGCCGCGCACCTCGGTGACCACGTGCCGGCCACCGCCGTCACCGACGAAGCGGACCCGGAACCACGCTTTCTCGATCTGCTCGGCGGAAGGCCCGTCACCGGAGGGGCGCAGCCTCAGCAGCAGCGAGCGGGCTGCCGGTAGCTGCGCGACGGCGACGAGGCCGCCGACGCCACTGGCGAGCGCAGCAGCCGTCGCGGGGTTGCTCAGCGCCAGCATGTGGCTGTAGGTGAAATCAGGCCCGTACCGCTCGAGGGCTGCTGCCGAGCGCAGGACCACCTGCGGGTCGATCGTCGGCATCGGCAGCACCCACTTGCCGACCTGCCCGTTGTACCCCGGCCGCCCGGGCGTCGCGCGCACCTTGCGGCCACCGGCGGGCGGCGGCTCCTGCGCCCGGCGCTCCCGGTGCGCCGCGCCGGCCTGCCGCAGCCGCGACATCGCTCCCACGGCGGAGGCGAAGGTGCCGCCGGAGAAGGTGCCGCCCGCAGTCACGAAACCGCCCAGCCGGATGGGCACACCCTCGGGCAGCTGCTCCACCGCGTGCTGGGCGCCGAGGTCGTGTGGGATGGAGTCGAAGCCGCAGGTGTGCACGATCCGCGCCCCGCTGCGCTCGGCCGTGCTGTGGTGCGCGAGGTACATCCGGTCGACGAACTCGGGCTCACCGGTGAGGTCGACGTAGTCCGTGCCGGCCGCGGCGCACGCGGCAACCAGCGGCTCGCCGTGCTGAAGGTAGGGCCCGACCGTGGTGATGACGACGCCGGCGGCCTCGGCCACGCGCTGCACAGACGCAGCGTCGGTCACGTCAGCCTCGAGGATCTCCAGCTGTCCCGCATCCGGTCCCAGTCGCTCGCGGACCGCCTCCAGCTTGGCCCGATTGCGGCCGGCGAGCGCCCACCGGACGCCGGCGGGGGCGTGCGCGGCGAAGTACTTGGCGGTCAGGGCGCCGGTGAAGCCGGACGCGCCGAACAGCACGACGTCGTACGGGCGGTCGGCGGAGCGCGAGGAGGCTGGCATCTGTCAGAGGCTAGAGACCCGGCGAGGGCGCTCTGGAGGCGGGGGCGGCCGGCACGCCCTGGTCAGCGCACGCCGGACAGCACTGCACCCCGTCCGGACGACCGGACGGGGTGCGAGAGCGTGAAGGGGTTAGACCCGTCCGACCATGTATGCGCCGGTCCAGATCGGGTCCAGTCGGACGTGGTTCCCCGGAGACGGGGAGTGCCAGATCATGTTGTTGCCGGCGTAGATCCCGACGTGGTACACCGCGCCTGGGTAGCCGAAGAAGATCAGGTCGCCGGGGACCTTGGCGCCCTGTGAGACGTGCGCGACGGCCCAGTACTGGGAGTCGGTGTTGTGCGGCAGGTAGCGGCCGAGCTGGGCGTAGGTCCACATGGTGAGACCGGAGCAGTCAAACGCCCACGGCCCGGCCGCACCCCAGACGAACGGCGAGCCGTTCCTCGACGCGGCAATGGAAACCGCGCTGGATCCCAGGCTGGAAGGTGCAGGAGCACTGCAGGCACCGACGGCGACGATGGCAGTCAGGGCGATCAGCAGGGCTGCGAAGCGTTGCCGCAGGTGCGGTAGACCGGTGGGGCGAGCCGTCTCCACGCTTCCTGAGGCGGGGGCTGAAGCAACTGACGGGTGCTTCAGGTCAGGGGTGTGCACGGGCACGGTTGGTGTCCTTCCCGACCGCCTGCGAGGTGAGCTGTCGGGTTCGGGCTGGGCTGCCCGGCCTCAGCGCGCGTTCGCGCTTCTGGCTTCACCCCAAGTGCCGGCTAGCCGGCACACAAGTGGTTCCCCCGCTCCTGCCCGGTGAATGATGAGTCGGAAGGTCTGAGGCGCGGGCAGGACTCGGCGTCCGCCCCAGACCGGGTGGCTGACGGCCTGAACATAGCCGGTTGCCCACCTGGACGGACAAGCAAATGCGAGGTTGCTCACAGTAGCCATGGCGCAGTTGACGGTCCTGCCTCGCGACGGAATGCGGGCTTGGCTATTACAGGGCGTCACGGTGATGACAGATCTGGGGACTGCCACACTGGAGCAGTGCCCGAGCTACCGGAGGTCGAGGCGCTCGCCGCGTTCCTGACCGAGCGAGCCGCCGGTCATGTAGTGGCCGCGGTGTGGCCGGTCGCGATCAACGTGCTCAAGACCTACGACCCGCCGCCAGCTTCCCTCGGCGGCTTGACTGTCGGCCGCACTGTCCGGCGCGGCAAGTTCATCGACATCGACATCGACGGGCTACACCTGGTGGTGCACCTCGCCCGCGCCGGATGGCTGCGGTGGAAGGAGCAGCAACCCGCCGTCCCACCACGCCCGGGCAAGGGGCCGCTCGCGCTGCGCCTGGTGCTCGATGACGGCAGCGGTTTCGACCTCACCGAGGCCGGTACACAGAAGCGCCTGGCCGTCTACGTGGTGCGGGACCCTGCCGAGGTGCCGGGCGTGGCGCGACTCGGCATCGACCCGCTCGACCCGACCTTCACGCCGGAGGCCCTCAAGCTCATGCTCGCGACCCGCCAGCAGGTCAAGGGGGTGCTGACCGACCAGGCCGTGCTCGCCGGCGTCGGCAACGCCTACTCCGACGAGGCGCTGTGGTCAGCCGGGCTCTCGCCCTTCAAGCCGGCGGCGAACCTCGACGACGAAGAGGTCGCTCGGCTTCACGCGGCGTTGGTCGGCACGCTCACCGATGCCGTCGAACGGGCCCGGGGGCTGGCCAGCGGCCAGCTCAAGGCCGAGAAGAAGTCCGGATTCGCGGTGCACGGCAAGGTGGGTGCGCCCTGCCCGCGCTGCGGCGACACCGTGCGGCAGGTGGCTTTCGCCGACAAGAGCCTGCAGTACTGCCCCACCTGCCAGACCAGCGGCAAGCCGCTCGCCGACCGCCGGCTCTCCCGACTGCTCAAGTAACGGGCGTCGTCCAGTAGCAGGTGTCACCGCGGAACGGGGTTGGGCAGCCCTGGCCGGGCCGGTCGGGCGTGATGGCCGCCGGCCCCGAACAGCAGCGCGGCGGCGACGCGTACGGCGATCGAGTACGTGGGGTAGGCGGTGATCGTCTGCGCCAGCCGCCCCGCCAGCATCCGGCTCCGCATGGCAAGTGCCCCGGCCTCGATGAGCTCGCCCCCGCTCGGGGCGACCACTGTCATGCCGACGACCTCGAGCAGGTAGGGCGAGCCGACCCGCGCGACGCGAGGGGCCGCGATCAGGCGGACGAAACCGTCGGTCTCGCCGGCACAGCGAGCCCGGTCGGTGATCGACATCGGTACCTGCGCCACCTTCGCCGCTGCCCCGTACCGGGTGTGGGCCTCGCTCTCGGTGAGGCCGACCCGCGCCACTTCCGGCTCGGTGAAGGTCACCCACGGCACGACCCGGTCGTGGAAGGGCTTGGGGCGCCGGGCGAAGGCGTTGTTCGCCGCGTGCCTGCCCTGCTCGTCACCCAGATGGGTCAGGTGCAGCGCCGCCGCGCAGTCGCCGGCGGCCCAGATGTGCGCCGCGGAGGTCTGCAGCGCGGCGTTGGTCGTGATCCGGCCGCTGCTGGGATCGACGGCGACGCCCGCCGCATCCAGCCCGAGGCCGCTCGTGGCGGGCTCTCGGCCGGCTGCGACGAGCAGGGTGCTGCCGGTCAGCGCAGACCCGTCAGCCAGGTGCAGCGAGATGCTGGTGCCCGCATGGCTGACCCGCGTCACGTAGCAGCCGAGGCGGACGTCGACCCCCTCCCGGCGAAGGACCTCGGCCAGCACGGCGGCGGCTGCCGGCTCATCGCGCGGCAGCAGCTGACTCGCGCTGCTGACCAGGCTCACGCGCGCGCCGAGGCGGCGGTAGGCCTGTGCGAGCTCGACGCCGACGGGCCCGCCCCCGAGGACGAGCAGGTGCTCGGGCATCGCCTGCAGATCGAACACCGTGCGGTTGGTGACAAAAGGAGTGCCGGCGAGCCCGTCGATGGCGGGCACGAGCGGCCCGGCCCCAGTAGCGAGCACCACGCGGTCGGCCCGGAGCCGCCGCGGCCCGCTGCCGCCCGCGACCTCGATCTGATGGGGGCCGGTGAATCGGGCCCAGCCCCGGACGACCGTGATGCCCTGGCGCTCGAGGACGGCGGGTGATTCGTCCTGCTCGATCTCCTCGATGACCTGCCGGACGCGTGCGTGCACCCCGGCAAGGTCGACCTCGACGGCGGCGCTGAAGCCGCGGCCGTGGCCGGATCGGGCCCCGTGCACCCGTCGGGCGATCTCCAGCACCGTCTTGCTGGGGACGCAGCCATGGTGAGTGCAGTCGCCGCCCAGGTTGTCCGCCTCGACCAGGGCCACCCGCCGCGCGCGGCCACCGGCGGCGACGCCAGCCCGGACGGCAGCGAGGCCGGTGGCCCCACCACCCACGACGACGAGGTCGAAGGCGTCCTTGGAGGTGCGCGTGCGTCCAGGCGTGCTCGGCATCCCACCAGCATGGCCGCCCTTGCCGGTCGCCGCCGAGGCAGGCGAGCGGGTTGGCATAGCGTGTGCCGCGCACACGGGAGTCCGGACGACCGGGCTGAGAGGGTGGCTGCCGGCCACCGACCGTCCGAACCTGTCCGGGTCATGCCGGCGTAGGGAGGCAGTAGTGGCGATCATCTCGCCGGGCCAACGACCCAGCAGCGATCCAACCGACAGCACACGACCGGGCAGCACCGCGCGACGCCGGGCCGCCCACGTGCTCGACCCGCTGGTGCGCCTCTCGGCGGAGGTGCCGGCGACCCTGCACGACCCCGCGCCGCGTGCCCTCGGCGCCCTCGACCAGGCTGGGCTGTGGGGGAACCTCGGCGTCAGCCTGCTCGGCTTCACCGGCGCCATGGTGGTGCTTCAGCCGGGGGGCACGGGGACCCCCACGCTGCCGCTGGTCGGGGCAGTGCTGGCGGTGGTCGTCGGGACCGTGCTGGGCAGCATCGCGCTCGGTCTGTCAGCCGTCCCGGGCGCCGAGACCGGCTCGCCGGCGATGGTCCTGCTCCGCGGGGTGTTCGGGACCCGCGTCTCCTACCTGCCCACGGTCCTGAACATCGTCCAGATGCTGGGGTGGGGGACGTTCGAGCTGGTCACCATCGCCACGGCGGCGCGGATGGTCGTGCCGGCCGTGCCGCAGTGGGGCTACGTCGTCATCGGCGGGGCGGTGACGACGCTGCTGGCCATCCGCCCCCTCGGCACGGCGCGGTTGCTGCGCCGCTACGTCACAGTCGCCGTGGTCCTCGCGCTGGCCTACCTGGCCCTGCAGCTGCTGCGCCGCCCGCTGCCTGCCGCCACGGTCGGCAGCTGGTCGGGCTTCTGGCCCGCGGCCGACTCGGCCCTGGCCGTCGCCATCTCCTGGGTGCCGATGGCGTCGGACTACGCCCGCCACTCCCGCAGCCGGGGCGCGGCGCTCGCCGGGACCGCCGTCGGGTACGGGCTGACGCAGATCGCGTGCTACCTCGTCGGCATCCTCGCCATCGTCACCGTGGCGCACGACGCCGACCACGTGTTCGGCGCCTTCCTTGCCGTCCCTGCCGGCACCCTCGTGTTCGCGGTGCTGGCGGTCCGCGAGCTCGACCAGTCGTTCGCCAACGTCTACTCGACCACTGTCTCGACCCAGAACCTGCGGCCCCGCTGGGATCGGCGCGTGCTCGCGGCTGTCATCGGCAGCGCCGTCACCGTGCTGGCCCTCGTGGTGCACATCGGCGACTACGCCAGCTTCCTGTCGCTGATCGGCTCGCTGTTCGTCCCGCTGTTCGGGGTCGTGTTCGCCGACTGGTACCTGCTGAGGGGCCGGCACCGCTGGGACCTCAGCGAACACTCCCCGGCCCGCCCGCTGCTGCTGCTGCCCTGGGTGCTCGGCTTCCTCGCCTACCAGATGATCTACCCCGGGGGGGTGTCGGCGTGGGCGCGCCTGTGGGGACGGGTGGACGCCGCGGTGGGTTTCGTGGCTCAGCCGTGGATGAGTGCATCCGTCGTGTCGTTTGTCGTCGCCGTGCTCGTGACGCTGGCCGTGGGACGGGTGAGCCGCGCGGCGGCCGGTCCCCAGGCATCCGCTGGCCTGCGGCGGTGACCGGGTCCGCGCCCGAAAGCCCCTGGTCCGCGGGCTGGCAGGAGGCGATGCGACCGACGCTGGATGCCGTGCTCGCCCACCCGTTCCTGACCGGCCTATCCGACGGAAGGCTCGACCGCGGCGCGTTCCTGCACTTCGTCATCCAGGACAGCCACTACCTGCGCGAGTACGCGCGGGCCTTGCTCGTCGTCGGGGCAGGAGCGCCCTCGGCCGCCGACACGGCCCTGCTGGCGCGCCACGCCTTCGGGGCCGTCGAGGCCGAGCTCACCCTGCACGCCGGGCTGCTCGAGGAGCTTGGCCTGGCCGCCGACGCCGTCGAGCGCACTCCGGCCGCCCCGACGACTGTCGCCTACACCTCCTACCTGCTTGCGACGGCCCATGGCTCGGACTTCGCCGGGGGGCTGGCCGCGGTGCTGCCCTGCTACTGGATCTACGCCGAGGTCGGGCGGGTGCTCGCCGATCGAGGTTCACCTGACCGGCTCTACCGGCGGTGGATCAACAGCTACTCCGACCCGGCCTTCGCGGGCGTGGTGGCCGAGGTGCTCGGCCTCGTCGACCGGGTCGGCGCCGGCCTCACTGGGCCGCAGGAGCTGGCGGCGCGCAGCCACCTGCTCGTCACCTCTCGCTACGAGTGGATGTTCTGGGATGCGGCGTACCGGCGGGAGGCCTGGCCGATCACCGGGTAGCGAGCCGGCTGCCCTTTCCTCGGACACTGTGGACCGGCAGACTGACGGGCATGGCAACGGTGGTGCTCGGCGAGCGGCCGCCGGAGCTCGAGACGTGGCTCATCCGGCGGCGAGAGCTGGGTCAGGACCGCTACGACGAGGTGTGGGACGGCGACTACCACGTGGCGCCCGGGCCGTCGGCGGAGCACGCCGTGGTGGACAGCCAGCTGGCTCGGTTGCTCTGGCCGCTGGTCGAACGGGGCGGCTTGCTGCTCACGACGGCCTTCAACTTGGGCGAGCCGGACGACTACCGGGTGCCCGACGGCGGCGTGCACCGCGGCCGACCCGAGGGCGTGTTCGTAGCGACGGCGGCCATGGTCGTCGAGGTCGTGAGTCCAGGTGACGAGACCCTCGGCAAGCTCGCCTTCTACGCGAGCCGCGGCGTCGAAGAGGTCGTGGTCGCCGACCCGACGCTGCGTTCCATCCGGGTGTGGCAGCTGCGGCCGGGATCGCCCCGGCGCGAGGCCTACTACGAGGAGACCGACCGAAGCGACCTGCTAGCGGTTACCGGCTCGGGGCTCGCTGCGGAGCTCGCCTGGCCCTGACTGCGCGGCCCTACGCGGAGCCCGGAACGAGGCAGGAAAGCTACGCGCTACTACAATGAGTCGTAGGTCGACCGGGGAGATGTCGTTGAGCGAGTCAGCCGGCCACCGGCGCCGGGGGTCGGGCTCACTCGAGGCCGACGTCATGGCCGCTCTGTGGTCGGCCGACCGTCCGCTGACTCCCGGTGAGGTCCGCGATGCGCTGGGCCGGGACCTCGCCTACACCACGGTGATGACGACCCTGGCGCGCCTGCACACCAAGGGGATGGCCGATCGAGCCCGAGCCGGGCGCGCTTACGCCTACAGCCCCCGCCTGCGAGCAGATGACCACGCGGCACAGACGATGAGCGAGGTTCTGGCCCGCGGCGCTGACACCGCTGCAGTGCTCAGCCGCTTCGTGGACCGCCTGCAGCCGGAAGAAGAGCGCCTCCTGCGCCAGCTGCTCGGCCGGATCCCCGCCTCGGGTCAGGACTAGCGGTGCACCTCGGCATCTACTGCACCCTCGCCGCGGCCCTCGCGCTTTCCGGTCTGCTCATGCCTGCCGGCCGGCGTCTGGCCCCCCAGCCGGCGGCTTACTGCCTGGCCCTCGGCTCGCTGGTAGCAGGCGCGGCCTGGGTCGGCGCCCTGGGGCTGTTGGCTGTGGCCACGGTGGGCCGACTGAGCGTCGCCGCCGCCGCGGGTCACTGGTCCCTTGCTGTGCTCGAGGCCCGTGACCCGGTGCCGGTATGGGCCGGCGTCGCCAGTCTCGTTGTCCTTGCGGTGGTTTCCATCGCCGTCGCCGCGTCGTGTCGGCGGCTGGTGCACGGCGCGGTTCAGCTCGTCCGGCTCCATGTCCTGGCCTGGTCCCGGTGTTCGGGCGACGTCGCCATCATCGACGCGGCGATTCCCGAAGCTCTGGCACTGCCCGGGTGGCACGGTCGGGTACTCGTCAGCTCCGGGATGCTGCGAGCGCTCGAACCGCGCGAGCACCAGGTGCTGCTGGCCCACGAGCGCAGCCACCTGCGCAACGCGCACTGGGCGTTTCGACTCGCCACCCGACTGGGTGCGGCACTGCTGCCGACGCTGGGGCCGGTGGTCCGTCGCTGTGACCACGCTCTCGAGCGCTGGGCGGACGAGGACGCGGCCGCCGCCGTGGGCGATCGCACGTTGACCGCAACCGCTGTGGCCAAGGCAGCCTTGGCCACCACCGAGCACCACCGTTCGGTGCTCGTGCCGGCGTTCTCCGACGGCTGGGTCGCCGGGCGGGTCTCGGCGCTGCTTGTTCCTCCTGTGCAGAACCGGTGGGGGGTCGCCGCCATTGCCACCGGCCTCGCGACATGTGCCCTGGTCAGCGGGATCGAGGCCAGTCGCGATCTCGAGGGGTTGTTCGAAGCGGCCCGGCACGTCGGGTTCGGCTGACCGTCGCCCGGCTGTAGTAACTTGTAGTAGCAGTAGCCAGTACTTGTCGTCGTCATCCGGCGGGACCCCCATGACAGTGACGGAGAACGACGCCGTGGCCGATATCAGCTACCTGCAAGCTGGCGTCACCGGGCTCCTGCAGGGAGCCACCGAGCTGTTCCCCGTCTCCAGCCTCGGCCACTCGGTACTGGTGCCGGCGCTGCTCGGCGGGTCGTGGCAGCACCTCGTCACCGAGTCCTCGTCCGGCACCAGCGAGCAGTCGCCCTACCTGGCGTTCATCGTCGCGCTGCACGTTGCCACCGCCGTTGCGCTGCTGATCTTCTTCCGCTCCGACTGGATCCGCCTGATCCGAGCCTTTGTCACCACCCTGCGAACTCGCCGCGCGGAGACCTCCGAGCAGCGCCTCGCCTGGCTCATCGTCATCGCCACCATCCCCGTCGGGCTGACCGGGCTGCTGCTCGAGCACACGTTCCGGACGCTGTTCGCCAAGCCGCTGGCTGCAGCCATCTTCCTGACCGTCAACGGCGTCATCCTGCTCGCCGGCGAGCACCTCCGTCGCCAGTCCGAGGCCCGTACCAGCTCCGCCGGGCAGGCGCCGGCGGACACCGTGGCACCGGCCGGCGGGCCGCAGAGCCAGACCCTGGTCGTCGGCCAACGTCGCACGCTCGACGGTCTCGCCTACCGCGAGGCGGGCATCATCGGCCTGTTCCAGACCCTGGCCCTGTTCGCCGGCATCTCCCGCTCGGGCATCACCATGGTCGCCGGCCTGCTGCGGGGCCTGGACCACGAGGACGCGGCCCGGTTCTCCTTCCTGCTCGCCACGCCGGTCATCCTGGCCGCCGGCGTGCTCAAGGTGCCCACCCTCGCCGGGTCGGCCGGTGCCCACATCCACGGCCAGGTGCTGGTCGGCATGCTCGTCGCCGGCGTCGCCGCCTACCTGTCGCTGCGCTTCCTGGTCCGCTACTTCCAGACCCGCACCCTGACGCCGTTCGCCATCTATTGCCTGGTGGCCGGAGCAGCCTGCACGGTGCGCTTCGCCGTCGCCTGAGCGCCGGGCCGATGAGCCACCTCGCCGACAAGCTGCTCGGCTTTCCGCCCTGGCTGGCCCTGGTCCTCATCTTCGCCCTGCCCGCGGCCGAGGCGTCGATCTTCATCGGCCTGTTCTTCCCCGGCGAGCTGATCATCCTGCTCGGGGGTGTGCTAGCCAACCAGCACAAGCTGCCCCTGTGGTCGGTCATCGCGGTCGGCTCCGCCGGGGCCATCATCGGCGACACCATCGGCTACGAAGTCGGACGTCACTTCGGCGACCGGGTGCTGACCAAGTTGCCCACCAGGCTGGTCAAGCCCGAGCACCTCGACCGCGGGCGCGAACTGCTTCGCCGCAAGGGAGGCCGAGCCGTCTTCCTCGGACGGTTCACCGCCGCCCTGCGTGCCCTGATCCCCGGCCTGGCCGGCACCAGCCGGCTGCCCTACTCGAGCTTCCTGGTGTTCAACGTCCTCGGTGGCGTCTCGTGGGTCATCGTCACCGCGCTCACCGGTTACGCCGTGGGCAGCAGCTACCGCAGCGCCGAAAAGCGCCTGAGCCTCATCTCCTTCGGCATCCTCGCCCTCGTCATCGCCGCCATCGCCTACCGCGTCGTGCGCCGCTCCGAGCGGGTGCAGACCTGGTCCCGGCGCCGGCTGTCCTGGCTGTACCGGCTGGACGGGCGCCTCGTGGTGGCGACCAGCGTGCTGGCCGGAGGGGCATGGCTGTTCGGCGGCATCGCCCAGGACGTCATTGACCACGACGGGGTCGCGCTAAGCGACCCGCGGCTGCTCGACGACGTCATCAGCCGGCGCGGCAGCGTGCTGACCCCGCTCGCCACGTTCGTCACCAGCCTTGGCACCGGCGCCGTGCTCTACCTGCTCCTGGCCGGCCTCGGGGCCCTCGTCTGGCGTCGTGCCCGGCGCCCGGCCATACCGGTCCTGTGCCTGGTCTGGCTACTGGCCGGCCAGGGAACCCGCCGGGGCATCAGCCACGCCGTCGGACGAGCCCGCCCACCAGCGAACCTGCACCTACGGCCTCATCGCGCTGCTCGTGCTCGTCCTCATCCCCCACCGCAAGACCCTCGTCATCTCCGCGGCGATCGCGCTCGCCGCCGCGGTCGGACTGTCGAGGGTCTACCTCGGCGTCCACTGGCCGAGCGACGTGATGGGAGGCTGGCTCGGGACCAGCTGGCTGGCGCTGGGGGCCGCCCTGTACGTCTCCGCCGAGCTCGTCCGGCGCCGCAGCCGGCACCGATCACCAGCCGAAGCAGCACCATGAACACCCTCACCGTCGTACTCAGCGCACTCGGCGCCACGGGGATGGAGCTGGCCGAAGCGGCCATCGTCGTCCTCGTCGTCATCGGACGCGGACAGCGCCGTGCCGCGCTCATCGGCGCCGCGTGCGCCGCCACTGCAGTGGTGGCGCTGGCCATCGCGCTCGGACCCCACGTAATCGGCCTGGTCCCTCTGGACCGACTGCGCCAGATCCTCGGGGCGGGTCTGCTCGCGATCGGGGGCTACTGGCTGCTCCAAGCGATCCTGCGGCCCGACGCGGCCAGCCACGAACTGCGCCAGGAGTCCCAAGCCGCGTTCCGCTGGGCTCAGCGGGGAGCCGTCGGCGCCGGCCTGGTCAGCGCCAAGGCTGTGGGTGTGGAAGGGGCAGAGGCCGCCGTCCTGGTGGTCGCGATCGGCGGCCCCCGTCACGCACTCGTCGCTGCCGCCCTCGGAGCGTCGCTGGCGGCCCTAGCTGTGATCGGCTTCGCGATCCGGCTCGAGCGCGGGCTGACATCTCTGGCCAGCTACACCCTGAACCGAGTGGCGGGCACCGCCCTGTCCCTCGTCGGCGGCTACTGGCTCGCCGACGGCAGCCACCTCTCGACCGGGCTCATCGGCGCGGTGCTCGCCGCTCCGATGGTCCTTGCCGGTATCGCCTGGGCCCGGTGGTTCCAGCTAAGGACACCTGTCAGTGCGCCGGACTAGTGCCGTGATGGGACGCCGTCGCCGCCGACAAGAACCTGAGCACCCTCAGCGCGGCTGGTAGCCAATGGGGCTCTCGTCGTCCCACAGCGCGGCGTTGACGAACGCGACGTCGTCGTGCTGGGGGCGGCCGACCATCTCGGTGAAGGAGCAGCCCACCGCAGCCGCGGCGCCGAACACCGCCGGCCCAGCGGCGTCATCCGATCGGCGAACCGGCGGTGGCCGCCGCCAATTCTCCCGTGAAAGAGCCGCGGTCGCCTCGACGGTGTATGACATACTCGACAGGTGGAGGGCGTTCCGGTGCGGGTTGTCCGGTCAGGACGGCGCCATCGGCTCGGGAATGCGCACATTCTGGCCGCGATGGCCAACGCATCGCCGCCGACGCTGGTCGAGACCGAGGACGGGCCGCAGCTGCACTTCCTCGGCGCCAACGATCGGGGCGTCCAGCTGCACGTCATCGCGGTCCCCGATAACCGACGCGACGGCGGTCTTGCCGTCATCCACGCCATGCCGGCCAGCTACACCGAGGGAGAAGGAGACACCTGATGAGCATCGACCCGCGTCGATACCTGGTCGGACCCGACAGCACGATCACCGACGTCGACCTCGACGAGGAAGACGTGCGGCTGCGCGACGGTCGCCGGCTGACCAACGAGCTCGCCGAGAAGATGACTCGAGAGGGCGTGGCAGAGGCCCGCCGGCGCAACCTCATCCCCGGCGGCAAGTCCCTGGCCGGCGACGGCAGTCACTCACCGCGGGTGCAGTTCCGCGTTCCGGAGTCTCTACGCGCGGCCGCCGAAGCGAAGGCCACCGCCGAGGGCGTGAGCTTGTCCGTGCTGGCCCGCGAAGCTCTCGAGCACTACCTGGCCTCTTGACGTGGGCAGTGGCCTGCAGCGGTTGATCTGCACGGAGGCCGAGTTCGCCGAGCTGCACGGCGACGACACGATCCCGCCGACGTCCACCTGTGGCTACGTGGTCGACGCAGGACGGACCGCGACACCATTCATGCGGGGTTGACCGGAGGCGCTTGGGCCGCCTTCGACCGCTGGGACGGATGCGACGCGACTCGGGTTCCCATGCGTCATTTCCGTCTGCGGCGGAGACCGCACCGTTACGCGCATCTGCTCCGGTTGACCACAAGGCCGGCGGACGGTCCGCCCAGCAGCCCTGCGGGCCCAGCACGACAGACCGCGATCTTCGTCGACTACATCGAGAGCGAACCGCTGGGGCTGCTGTTCCAACTGAGCACCCGGCGGGGCGTCGTGCCCTCCACCTGACCGGTGACGGTTCACGGCAGCCTAGCGCTGGAGGCCGGATACTGGTGGTGTGACGGGGGACGCGAGCGCCGAGCCGCTCGTCGGCGACGGCTGGCGGCGGCCCTCGCCTCAGCTGTGGCGCGCCCGCCAGGTAGTCCTGGGCGGCTCGGCCCTGCTGGTCGCCCTCGCCATCGGGGCGCTGCTGGCGTTGTCGGTCTCGTCCTCGGCCGCCGTTTTCGGGGTCGGTGTGGTGGTCCTGATCGCGGCCGCGATGTGGGTCGTGCTGCGGGGTCGGTACCGCTCGTGGGCCTACGTCGAGCGGGAGGACGACTTGGTCGTCCGGCGCGGCGTGCTCGTTCGCCGGCTGTCCGTCGTCCCCTACGGGCGGATGCAGTTCATCGACGTCACCGCGGGCCCGGTCGACAGGTGGTACGGGCTCGCCACCGTGCAGCTGCACACCGCGTCGGCGTCGAGCGATGCCCGTATCCCTGGCCTGCCCAGCGCCGAAGCCGGGCGGCTCCGCGATCGGTTGGCGACGCTGGGCGAGGCGAGGGCGGCGGGGCTGTGACGGCGGTTCTATGACGGCGGTTCTATGACAGCGGTTCTATGACAGCGGTTCTATGACAGCGCCGCGGCCGTCCGCGCCCCAGCTGGTCGGGCTCGGCCAGCCCACGGGAGCGCCCGTGCCGCCGGACCCTGGTCCTGGCGTCCTGCCCGAGCAGTGGGCGCGGCTTCACCCCCTGTCACCGGTCGTCCGGTTCGGGAAGGCTGTAGCGGTGCTCGCCGTCGCCTTCGGCTCCCGGTTCACCACCGGGCTGGGTCTGTCGGGAGGACGCGGCGAGGGCCACACCCAGCTGTGGCTCGACCTCGTGTTCGCCGGCACCGGGGTGCTTGCCGGGGTCATCTACTGGGCTGTCACTCGGTGGCGGGTGTCGGGCACCGACCTGCAGATCGAGACCGGGCTGCTGCGCCGGCAGTCGGTCCGCATCCCCATCGCCCGCCTGCAGTCCGTCGACGTCGTCCGGCCGTTCACGGCGCGCCTGTTCGGCTTGTCGGAGCTGCGGGCGACTGTCGCCGGCCACGGCTCGGCGCACGGCCGCCTCGCCTACCTGCCGCAGGCCCGGGCGGAGCAGGTGCGGGCACGGTTGCTGGCCCTCGCGCACGGCCTACCCGGTCAGACGGCCGAACCGGGTCAGCGTCCCCTCGTCGCCGTCGCGAATGGGCGGCTCGTGGCCTCAACGCTGCTCGGCGGTCCGGCACTGTTCGTGCTCGCCGTCCTCGGCGCAGCCGTCTGGATCGGCACGGCGACGCACCACCTCGGCCCGGTGCTCGCAGCCTTCGCCCCGCCCATGGCGCCGACCGCCCTCGTCGTCGCCCGGCGGGTCAACAGCGAGTTCTCGCAGCGGGTGGCGCTCGCTCCTGACGGGCTGCGGGTCGTGGGTGGGCTGCTCGAGACGCGGTCCGAGACGATCCCGGCCGGTCGGGTGCAGGCGTGGCGCTGGACCGAGCCGCTGCTGTGGCGCCCCTTCGGCTGGGTGCGGCTCGACGTCGACATCGCCCACCAGCGGGGTGGCCGGCACGGGGACGAGGGGGACTCGGAGCGGGTGCAGCGGGCCCTGCTCCCCGTTGGCACCCGCGACCAGGCTCGGATGCTGCTCGCGCTCGTCGCCACACCACTGGACCCACTCAGCACGCTGGCGCATCGACCCCCGCGGCGGGCGCTGCTCAAGGCCCCCCTGTCGTTCGTCAACCTCGGCTTTTTCCACGACGAGGTGATCGCGCTCGCCTCCTTCGGCCGGTTCAGCCGGCACGTGGTTCTCGTGCCACTGGACAAGGTGCAGAGCCTGCGCACCGTGCAAGGCCCGCTGGCTCGCCGGCTCGGACTGGCCACCCTGCACCTGGACATCGCCGGGCGCCGCTGGCGTGCGGCCGCCCACGCGCGCGATGCGGCCGAGGCCGATGCGGTGCTCGCCCGGCTCGTCCCCCTGACGCGACGCGCTCGGGGCTGGGCCGGCTGAACCAGGTGCCTACCCGGCGGCCGCAGTCAGCTCGGCCGCGACCGCCCGTCCGAGCGCGTCGCCGGAGGCCCAGGCGGTCTGCACCTTGGGGGCGCCCCAGCCGTCGCCGGCCAGGCCGACGCGGGCCGCGCCCCAGTGGAACGCTGCTTCGCGCGGCGCCGCCGGCCTGGCGTACGTCCACCGCCTGACCTGCGCTGTGGTGGGCGGTCCGGTGCCGAGCAGCCGGTCGAGCGCGGTGAGCATGTCGGGTGCGGCCGCGGCGGGGTCGTCGAGGTGGGCCGCAGCGAACGCTGAGGTCGAGTGGGCGACGAGCACGGGGGCGCCGTCGCCGCGCCGCGAGCCGTCGTCGGCGACCCAGCCGAGCACGGTGTCGTCCGCCACGAAGGCACCGTCGAGCTCTGGCCACGTCCGTTGCTGCCAGCCAGCGACGAGTGCGAGCACCGGCTCCCAAATGCGCGCCTCCAGGACGCCCCGTTCAGCACCGAGCGCGGGCCCGAGCAGCCGCAGGGCCTGGGGGTCGGGCATGGCCAGCACGACGGCATCGACCGGCGCACCGTCGACGCGCGGTCCGGCCTCGACCGCGCGTACCTCGTCGGAGAACGAGGTGACGAGCCGGCCGCCGGCCTCCTCGGCGGTGCGCTCGAGCAGGTCGGTGACGAGCGACCGCAGGCCCACCGGCGCCGCATAGCGTTGCGGCCCGACCTTCGCCTCGCCCAAGCCGTCCGGGCCGAGGACCGGGAACCTGTCGGTCCACGGGCGGGCCAGCCAGCGCTCGACCCAGCCATCGACGACGGCGGGGAAGCCATCGACAACGACGTCCGGCGTAACTGTGAAGTAGGAGGCACCGGTGTCGGTCACCCGACCGCCAAGTACGGGGCCCTCGAGCACGGGGGAGGCCATCCGGCCGCCGGCGTGCCGGGATCGCTCGCGCACGTGCACCTGTATGCCGGCACGCACGAGCGGCCGCGCGCAGGCCACCCCGGCGATGCCGGCACCGACGACGACGACGGCCGGGCCGCCGGCAGGAGCCGGGATCGGACTGCGCCGTGCGGTGCTGGTCACAGTGCTTGGAGCCTGGTCACAGAGCCCTCATCCCCCCGTCAGGGCTGTTTGCCCCCGCACGGCGACGGGCACGCCCGAAACCGTCCGGAGGAGTGGGGGTGGCGCTCTCGTGTCCGCCCTGGCGTTCCCCCATACGCCGGCCAGTGCCACCCGCGCGCGCCGACAGCTCGTGTCCGAGCTGCAGGCCATGGGCTTCTCTCCTGACTCGGTAGCTGATGCCGAGCTGTGCCTGTCCGAGCTCGTGGGTAACGCGGTCCGGCACGGCCAGCCGCTCCCCGACGGCAGCCTGCACGCGGAGTGGTCCATCAACGGCTTGGTCGTCCGCATCGCCGTGGTCGACGGTGGCCAGGACCCTTCCGCACTGTCGGCCCGCCGGGCGAGCAGCGAGGCGACAGGTGGGCGCGGGCTGACAATCGTGGGGGCTGTGGCGCGGCGCTGGGGCGCCGAGGATGACCCGCTCGGCACCCGGGTCTGGGCTGACGTCTCCCTCGGCTGACGTGGATCGGGGCGAACTCCACCGGCGGATAGCGTCGCGAGCGTGACGACAGACCCAGCCGCAGCTGTCACGACAGCGGCAGCCGCCGCCCCCTACCCGGGGACGAGCCCGCGCCAGCCGTGCCCATGTGGCTCCGGCCGTCGCTACAAGGCGTGCCACGGCGCGAGCCGCCGCCGCCCAGCCGTGTCCGCGCGGCCGTTCCAGGGGCTGACGGCCGAGCCCGACTGGGTCGCGCTGCGCGAGGTTGTACCGAGCGCCACGGCTCCCCTGACCGTCAGCGGTGCGGCGGCTCCCGACGGCGCGGCCGAACGCGACGTCCTGCTGGTCACCGTCCTGCCGATGGCGTGGCCGGCACTCGTCCGGCAGGACGGACAGGTCCTGCTCTCGCTGCAGACAGCTCCCCGCAGCGGCGACGCCAGCCTGGACCTCGCGCAGGCGCTGGTCAGTGCTTTGGCTGCCGACCCGGGCCAGGGGGTGACCGACCTGCCCGAGCCGCAGGGGAGCGGCCCCCGGCTGCAGCACCTGCTGGCCCCGGCGCCGCTCGAGGTCACCGTGCACGCAGGCTTCGATTGGTGGCTCGGCGGCGAGCTGGCGTCCGGCGAGGCCGCGGCGCAGCTGCAGCAGGCCAATGCCGGGGTGGTCCCGACCGCGCGGCTGCAGTCGGTGCCCGCGGCGTACTGGTGCCGGATGGCAGGCCGCTCGCACCTGCGCTGGGCGCTTCCCGAGGACGAGGAGGCCGTGCTCGACGCGCTGGCGCGCCTGGCCGTCGACGGCGGCCTGTCCCTCGGCGAGCAGACCCGCTACGCCGGCGCCTTCCGCGCTGACGGCCTGCTCGTCCCCGTGTGGGACCTGCCGCACGAGGCCACGCCCGAGCAGTGCGAGGAGCCCGCCGCCGCCATCCGCGCCCGGCTCGACGCGGCGCTGGCCCGGACGGAGCCGCTCACCTCCGACGAGCGCCGCGCCCGCGCGGGAGTCGTCAGCCGATCCCAGACCTTGCGGTGACGCGGGCGCCGGCAGTTCAGCTCCACGGCCGGTGACGCCGAAGCGCTGGGATGTCGTCGTCGTCGGCGGCGGCCCGGCTGGTGCGGCAGCCGCGCGGGCGGCAGCTCGGGCTGGGGCCAGCACGCTGCTGCTCGAACGCGCGGTCCCGCCCCGCTACAAGACGTGCGGCGGTGGCATCGTCCGGCTCTCCGCGGACCTGTCCGAGCTGGAGCCGGCCACCGTCGTGGCCGACACGGCCCGGCGGATCACCTTCAGCCTCGACGGGCGCCTGGCGGCAACGCGCCGGATGGCGAGCGGGCTCGGCATGACACTGCGAGACGGCTTCGATGCCGCGCTGCTCGACTCCGCGGCTACAGCGGGCGCCCAGGTGCGCACGGGCGAGGTCGTTACTGCCGTCACACCCGAGGGCGAGGTGCGGTTGCGCTCGGGCGAGCAGCTGCAGGCCGCTGCCATCGTGGGAGCGGACGGGTCAGCAGGGCGCTGCGCACCCGTCGTCGGCGTCTCCTGCGGGCAGGTCGACCTGGGGCTCGAGGGCGAGTTCGCGGCGACGGGCGCTCAGTGGGACGCCCGGGCGCTGCTCGACTGGGGCCCGGTGCCCGGCTCGTACGGCTGGCTGTTTCCCAAGGGCGACAGGTGGACCGTCGGCGTCATCGGAGACCGCACGCGGGCGCCGGAGCTGCGGGTGTACTACCGGCGCCTGGTCGAGCGGCTCGGGCTCGGCGCAGCGACTCCGATGGTCGAGTCCGGGCACCTGACCCGCGTCCGGGACGCCGGCTCGCCGCTGTCGCGCGGCCGGGTGCTCGTGGCCGGGGACGCCGGCGGCTTGCTGGAGCCGTGGACGCGCGAGGGGATCTCCTACGCCCTGCGCTCCGGGCAGATCGCCGGGGAGTGCGCTGCCACCGGCGACCTCGCGGACTACCCCAGCCGGATCGATGCGGTGCTCGGGCCCGATGTCGAGGCCGGGCGCATCCTGCTGGCCGCCTTCAGCCGGCGCCCAGCGCTGTTCCACGCGCTGCTCAGCGGGCCCGCGTTCGGCCTGTTCGAGCGTCTGATCGACGGCCGCACGACCTTTGCGCGGCAACTGCGCCGCCCGGGTGCCGAGCGAATGGTTCGCGCGCTGACGTGAGGCGGCCGGCGGACTGAGCCGTAGGACTGCGGGGCTCCGGTCAGGCCTGGTCCCGCAGCACCGGGCACGACATGCAGCGGGGGCCACCCCGCCCGGACCCGAGCTCGGACCCGGCGATGCGGATGACCTCGATGCCGGCGTCCTCCAGCCGGGCGTTGGTGTGCTCGTTGCGCTCGTAGGCGACGACGAGCCGCGGCGCGATCGCGAGCGTGTTGTTGCCGTCGTCCCACTGCTCGCGCTCGGCTGTCACGGGGTCCAGGCCGGTCTCGAGAACGTGCAGGGTGTCGATGCGCATCGCCTTCGCGGCCGCGACGAGGAACGGCTCGGGGCCGGTCACCGCATCCGGCGTCACGACGAAGGCGCTGAGCGTGTCGGCGATCGGCGGGTACATGACCACCGCGTCGAGGTCGACCATGGTGCAGACGGTGTCGAGGTGCATCGTCGCCCGCTGCTGGGTGATGGGCACGGCGAGCACGGTGTGCGCCACCCCGGCGGTGAACGCGCGCCACGCCAGTGCCTCGGCACCAGCTGGCGTGGTGCGCTCGCCGACGCCGACCGCGACCACGCCGGGCGCGAGCAGCAGCACGTCGCCGCCTTCGAGGAAGGCCTCCGGCGCGCCGACCGCACCCGTTCCGCCCGGCTCCCCGGCATACAGCAGGCTCGTGCCGGCGAACCGGGGGTGGTGGGTGTAGATGGCGCGGGTCAGCGTCGCCTCCCGCCCCCGCGCGGGCGTGCTCGGGCTGGTGACGGCGACCTGGTCGCCGATCCACACCGAGGAGTCGCGGGTGAACAGCAGGTTGGGCAGCGGCGGGATGACGAAGGCGTGCGGTTTGGCGAGCTTCGCAACGAGCCCCTCGCCCTGCCCCAGCTCCTCGAACGACAGGCCGGCGGTCAGCACCTCGGCCAGCTCCGGCGGCGACAGACCGGCGAGGGTGTCGGCAAGCACGGTGGCCAGCGCCGGCCCCACCACGGCGCTGTCAACTGTCTGGGCGAGCACCTGCTCCCTGGCGGCCGGCTTCGCGAGCGCCTCGACCAGCAGCTCGACCAGGTAGAGCACCTCGACGCCCTGCTGCCGCAGCGCCTCGGCGAATGCGTCGTGCTCCTCCTGCGCCCGCCCGAGCCATGGCAGCCCGTCGAACAGCAGCTCGACGTTGTTGCGCGGGGTCAGGCGCTTGAGCTCGTCGCCCGGGCGGTGCAGCAGCACCGTCCGCAGCCGGCCGACCTCGCTGGTGACGCCGCCGGCCGAGGCATGCATCCGGGCTCCTTGCGATGGGCTGCCTCGGCCGCTCGCGCCGGGTATGACCCAACACCGGGCGGGGAAGCAGCAGGGGACTGCTGTGGTCTACGCCACGGTAGTCAGCACCGGCCGCGCCAGAGCTGCCGCACCAGACAGGACGTCCGCCATGACAGCTGCGCCGCCCCCCGACGACTGGTCCAAGCCGGAGCTCGACGCCGGGCCGGGCGCAACGGCGGCGCGGGCTGACGGCCGCCGGCGCGCCTCGGGCAGCCAGCCGTCCGAGGCAGCGCTGGCACTGCTGGCCGAGGCGGTGGCGTTCGAGGCGACTGTGATGGCTCACGCCATCCGCCGCCCCGCGCTGCTCCGGCTGGTCGCAATCGCCCGCTGGCGCCGCGAGGGTGAGGCTCTGGAGCAGTCGAGGGAGACCCTGCGCGACGCGGTCTGCCGGCTGCCGGCCGCACAGTTCGCACCGTTCGGGCGGCCCCGTCTGTAGCGCGCAGCTCAGCCCTGGCGCTCGGTGAGCAGCTTCGAGGCCAGCTCGCTGGCCCGCGCCAGCACCTCGCGCACCGGCCGGCCCAGGTGCTCGGCGGCTGCCGCCACGTCGTCCCACTCGGGGGTCGCGGTGACAACCTCGCTGCCTGCCCCAGTGCTGCTGCCTGTCCCGGCGCTGCCGCCTGTCGCGAGGCCCAGCTTCACCGAGACTGGCTGACCATCGACCACCACCTCGGCGAAGGCACGCTCGGCAGCACGCTTGCGGACCACCGTGCTGCGCAGCCCGAGGGTCGGCGTCTCGCGCAGGACCACGCCTGCCAGGGCGCTCTGGCGCTCGGGTGGGCACAGCACGCTCAGGGTGTGCGCCGGACGCCCCTTCTTCATGAGGATGGGAGTCAGCCACGCGTCCGACGCCCCCGCAGTCATCAGCCGGACCAGCACCGTGGGCCACACGCGCGGGTCGAGGTCGTCGACGTTCGTCTCCAGCAGCACCGCTGCCTCTTCGGCCGGGCGCTCCGCTGCAGCATCCCCGGCGACCTCTGCTACGGCGTGCCCGACGACGAGCCGGACGACGTTCGGCCGTCCCGAGATCTCGCGGGCGCCCGCTCCTACCCCGACCGCGCCGACCCGCAGTGCAGGCAGGGCACCCCATGCGCTGACCAGCGCCGTGACCAGCGCCGCCCCCGTCGGGGTACACAGCTCGTGCTCCACCGGGCCACCGACCGCCGGCGCACCAGCCGCGCTCAGCAGCGCGAGCACGGCAGGGCCGGGCACCGGCAGCACGCCGTGCGAGGTGCGGATGCTGCCGCCACCGAGGGCCACCGGGCTGGCTGTCAGCGCATCCAGCTGAAGGTGGGCGACGCCCGCGCAGACCCCGACGACGTCGGCCAGCGCGTCGAGCGCACCCACCTCGTGGAAGTGCACGGTCTCCGGATCGATGCCGTGCACTCGCCCCTCCGCGGCGGCGAGCGCGGCGAACACGACGTTCGCCCGGATCCCCAGCTGCTCGGGCAGGCGCTCGAGCAGGCTCCGCACCTGCGACCAGGTGCGGTGCGGCTGGGTGGCCTCGGGTGCGTCGACGACAACCCGCGTTGCGGCGATCCCGGCGCGCAGCACCTGCTCGGAGCGCAGCTCGATCGGCAGGTCCAGCGCCGCAACAGCCTTGCTCAGCACCGCGAGGGGGACGCCGGCGCCGACCAGCGCGCCCAGGAGCATGTCGCCGCTGGCGCCGAAGGACAGATCGAGCCAGCCGAGGCGCCGGGTCATGGCTCGACCCGCATCCGCCGGGCCACCCGCGCGGCGAAGACACCGGCGCCGAAGCCGTTGTCGATGTTGCACACCACCACACCCGGGGCGCAGGAGGTCAGCATGGCCAGCAGCGCCGTGACCCCCTCCATCGCCGTGCCGTAGCCGACGCTCGTGGGGACGGCAACGAGCGGGGTGCCGACGAGCCCGCCGACGACGCTGGGCAGCGCCCCCTCCATCCCCGCGACGACGACCAGGCAGTCCGCGTCGCGCAGCGCCGGCACGACGTCGAGCAGGCGATGCAGCCCCGCTACGCCGACGTCGTCGATGCGGAGCACGCCGGCTCCGAAGGCTCGGGCCGTCGCTTCGGCCTCGTCGCTGACAGCGGCGTCGGACGTTCCGGCGCTGACGACGGCGACAGTCCCCCTCGGCTCGGGCGCGGCACCGACTGTGGCGGTGCTGCCGCTGACCGTCGCGTCCGGCCATTCGGCGCGCAGGGCGGCAAGGACCTCACCGGGGGCCCGCGTCACCAGGGCAGGTCGCTGCGGGTCCGCATCCCGAAGGGCCCGCACGATGGCGACCGCCTGCGCCGGCGTCTTGCCGGCACCGTAGACGACCTCCGGGTCGCCGGTGCGCCGGGCCCGATCGGTGTCGACCCGCGCGAAGCCGAGGTCGGTCCACCCCCGGCCGGTCGAACACTCCGGCAGCCCGAACTCCTCCAGCCCGGACTCGAGCAGGTCGGCGGCCGCCTCAGGCGCGAGCGTGCCCTCGGCCACCCGCACCAGGGTCCGGCGCAGCTGCGTGTCCTGTCTCGGGTGCCGCATCGTCCGCTCTGCTGCCATGCTCTGCATGCAACCAGTCAGCGGCGACGGCATCGCGCCGCACCCGGTCCCGGTAGGGCCGCAGCACTGCCCGGTTGACGACCAGCAGCCATACCAGCCCGATCACCCCGCCCGCGACGACGTCGGTGAGGTGGTGGAAGCCGCGGTCCATCCGGCAGAAGGCGACGACGATGGGGGCGAGCACCGCCAGCACCACCGCGATGCCCCGCCAGACCGGCCGCGCCCGGCTCGCCAGCAGCACGAGGGCGATCGAGCTGTAGAGGGTCACGGCCGAGCCGGTGTGCCCGGAGGGGAAGCTGGCGGACGGGTCCGCGGCTCCGAGCCGGGGGACCGGGGGCCGTTGCCGCATCACCACGGTGCCGACGATGAGGTAGACGACCTTCTCACCGATGACGGCCAGGGCGATCGTCAGGGGGGGCCGCCAGCGGCGGGTGCGGATCGCAGCCACAGCCACAGCCAGCACCGCCAGCACGATGATCGGCACCGTCTCGGCGAGGTAGGTGCCGTACTTGGTGGCGTTGTTGAGCGTGCCGGAGCGATGAGCGGCGAGCGAGCGTTCGATGCGGACGTCGAGGCGCCCCACCGCGCCGGCGTGGTGGGTCAGCAGCTCCCCGATGCCCAGCATCAGGCCGGTCAGCAGCAGGAGCGTCAGCACCAGCGGGATGGCGGCCCGCCGCACCTGCGTGGCCCGGGGCTGCTCGAGCGGCGCGTGTCGCCGCACGTCTGGCGTTGTCACAGCGCCTCCTTGAGGTCGGGCTCGAGCCCCTCGTCGAGGCCGTGGCGCCGTGCTGCCGGCTGGTGATCAGACTGCCAGGCCCGGAACGCAGCTGTGGTCGCCGCGAGCCAGGCCAGGCCGAGAACGTAACCGCCGAGCACGTCACTCACGTAGTGCACCCCCAGACCGATGCGCGAGTACCCCACCGCGAGTACCACCACCAGCCCGAGCGTCGCCGTGACGACCCGGCCTCGCCTGCCGAGCAGCGGCGCGCCGACGAGCAGCAGCGCGCCGACGCCCACGACGACGCCGAGGGCGTGGCCGGAGGGGAACGAGAGCCCTTGGGCGTGGGCGACGGGATGCGGAAGCACCGGGCGGGGCCGGTCGACGAGGCTCTTGACCAGGCTCGACAGCAGGCCGCCGCCCTCGACCGTGACGACCAGCCACAGCGCGAGCCGCACCCGCCGGCGGACGAGCAGCAGCACCGTCACGGCGAGGGAGACGAGGCGGAACGCGGTGGGGTGAAAGACGATGGATACGAGCTTCAGGACTGTGACTACTCCGGCGTGCGCATGGGCGTAGACGTTGAGGTCGGCGGCCACGCGCAGGTCGAGCCGGTGCAGCGGCCCCCATCCGTCGGTGACTGCCACGAGCAGCAGCGAGAACGGCACCGCGACGAGCAGCACCGCGACGCCGGCCACCAGCAGCCGGGTCGTCAGCCCCGGCGTGCCGCGGGAGGACATGGGGGCCTCATGCCCGCCGGTAGCCTCGGCAGACGTGAGGCACCGGTGATCGACCTGCGGCTGCTGCGGGAGGACGCCGAGCGCTTCCGCTCCTCGCAGCGTGACCGCGGCGACGACCCGGCGGCTGTCGACACCCTGCTGGCTGCCGACGAGGCACGCCGTGCCGCCGTCGCCCACGTCGACCAGCTGCGGGCCGAGGCCAACCAGGCGAGCAAGGCGATCCGGTCAGCGTCGGCGCAGGAGCGCCCGTCGATGGTCGAGCGCGCTCGGGCGCTGAAGGGCGAGGTGCAGGAGGCCGAGTCCGGGCTGACTGCGGTCGACGCCGAGTGGCGGGCCGCGCATCTCGCGATCCCCAACCTCGTCGAAGGCGCCCCGCCCGGGGGCGAGGCCGACTACCTGGTGCTGCACGAGGTCGGCGAGCGGCCGGCCATCGACTCCCCGCGTGACCACCTCGACCTCGGCACGCTGCTCGGCGCCATCGACACCGAGCGCGGCGCCAAGGTCAGCGGCGCACGCTTCTACTTCCTCACCGGAGTCGGAGCGCTGCTGGAGCTGGCGCTGCTGAACCTGGCGATGGCCCGGGCGACGGAGGCGGGCCTCGTACCCGTCATTCCCCCGGCCCTCGTGCTGCCGCCGGCGATGGAGGGGACGGGCTTCCTCGGCGCCCACGCGGCCGAGGTCTACCGCGTCGACGAGCACTACCTGGTGGGGACCTCGGAAGTGCCGATGGCGGCCTTCCACAGCGGCGAGATCCTCGATGCGGCCACGATGCCCCGGCGCTACGTCGCGTTCTCGCCGTGTTTCCGGCGCGAGGCCGGCTCCTACGGCAAGGACACCCGCGGCATCATTCGGGTGCATCAGTTCGACAAGGTCGAGATGTTCTCCTTCTGCCCGCCGGAGCAGGCCGCCGATGAGCACCAGCGGCTGCTCGCCTGGGAGGAGGCGATGCTGGGCGAGCTCGAGCTGCCGTACCGGGTGATCGACGTCGCCGCCGGCGACCTCGGCTCCAGCGCAGCCCGCAAGTTCGACTGCGAGGCGTGGCTGCCCTCCCAAGCCCGCTGGCTGGAGCTGACCTCGACGTCGAACTGCACCACCTTTCAGGCCCGGCGACTCGGCATCCGGATGCGCGGGTCCGAGGGTTCCCCGCAGCAGGTCGCCACCCTCAACGGCACCCTCGTGGCGATGGCCCGCACGATCGTCGCGCTGCTGGAGAACCACCAGCAGCCCGACGGCTCCGTCGCTGTCCCGGCCGCGTTGCAGCCCTACCTCGGCGGGCGCCAGGTGCTGATGCCGGTGGCGGCGTGACGGCGGGCCCGTGAGGCCGCGGCGGCCGCGTGTCGTCGCATCCGACCTCGACGGCACGCTCGTGCGCACCGACGGCACCATCTCGGCTCGCAGCGTCGCGGCGCTCGCCCGCGCCGAGGTGGACGGAGCACTCGTCGTGTTCGTGACCGGGCGGCCGCCACGGTGGATGCATCCCATCGTCGAGGCGACCGGCGCCTCGGGCCTGGCCATCTGCGCCAACGGGGCGCTGGTGTACGACCTGGGCTCGGGGGAGATCGTGCGCGAGCACGCGCTGCAGCCCGCCGCGGCTGCCGAGCTGGTGCGGGCCATCCGTGCGGCGCTGCCCGGAGTGCACTTCGCCGTCGAGTCCCAGCTGCAGTTCGGTCACGAGCCGGGGTACGTGCCGGCCTGGCCGGCGCCCGGCCGGCGGATCGCGCGCGTCGAGGAGCTCGTGGCGCAACCAGTGGCCAAGCTGCTGGTGCGCCATCCCGAGCACGGGCCCGAGGCGATCCATCAGCAGGTCGTCGACATCGCCGGGGAGAGCGCCGTCGTTACCTACAGCGGCGAGACGCTGCTCGAGGTCAGCGGGGCTGGGGTGTCGAAGGCATCCACCCTGGCCGCGTTATGCGAGGAGCGCGACGTCGACTCGCACGGTGTGCTGGCGTTCGGCGACATGCCCAACGACATCCCCATGCTCGGCTGGGCCGGGCTCGGGGTCGCCGTTGCCAACGCGCACCCAGGCGTGCTCGCCGTGGCCGACGAGGTGACGGCATCGAACGACGACGACGGTGTCGCCCTGATCATCGAGCGGGAGTTCCCTGCCCGCTGACCCCGCCGGCGGCTTACAGGTAGGGCCCGGAGGAGATCGCGCCGGGCTGCTCGCCTGGCTGATGGGCGGACGCACCGCTCGGCAGCGCGCGTCGCCGCATCTCCTCCAGCTGCTGACGGGCCGCCATCTGCTGGGCGAACAGGGCGGTCTGGATGCCGTGGAACAACCCCTCGAGCCACCCGACGAGCTGAGCCTGGGCGATGCGCAGCTCAGCGTCGCTCGGGACCTCGCCCTCCCCGAAGGGCAGGGTCAGGCGTCGCAGCTCGTCCTGCAGCTCGGGGGCGAGCCCTTGCGAGAGCTCGGCGATCGAGCTGGTGTGGATGCGCCCGAGCCGCTGCCGGCTGGCGTCATCGAGCGGGGCCTGCCGGACCTCCTCCAGCAGCTGCTTGATCATCGTGCCGATCCGCATCACCTTGTCGGGCTGGGACACCATGTCGCTGAAGCTGCGGCTCTCCGGCTCCCCCGAGGTCGCCTCGGCCGGCATCGCTTCCGGCCCCGCCACGGACGACCCGTCCTGGTTGATCGCGGGCCTGCCGTCGGGGCTGACGATGACGACCTGCTGGTCCTGCTCGCTCATGACCCTGTGCCTGCCCGATCCTGACCGGGCGACGCGCCCCGGACGAGGGCACACCAACTATCGCAAGCCGGACAGCCACCGGGGCCACCCTTGCGACGACCGCGAGTGCCCCTGGTCGTCAGCCGGTGGCAGTCTGTCCAGAATGGCAGCTCGGCCGGCGGGAGCGTCCCGACCCTGGTCACGGCTGCCCGTGCTGGCTGGTGTGCTACCGGTGTCCCGGTCGACGATCGGTGCCGACGTGCTGGCCGGCGTTGCAGGAGCGGCAGTGGGTATCCCAGCGGTCCTGGGCTACGCGAAGATTGCCGGGATGCCGCCGGTCACCGGCCTGTACACGTTGCTCGTCCCGCTTGTCGTGTTCGCGCTGCTCGGCGCCTCCCGTCACCTTGTCGTCGGCGCTGACTCGGCGACAGCGACGATCCTGACAGCGGGTGTCACCGGCATGGCCGCGGCCGGATCGGCCCGGTACGTGCAGCTGGCGGGGCTCGCGGCGCTGCTCACCGGAGTAATGCTGCTCGCGGCATGGGTGATCCGGCTCGGCTTCCTCGCCAACTTCCTGTCCCGGACGGTGCTGATCGGCTTCCTTACCGGAGTCGGCGTGCAAGTGGCATGCGGACAGCTTCCCGACATGCTCGGGGTGCACGCCGAAGGCAGCGGAACGGTCAGCAAGCTCATCAACACGGCCCGCCAGCTGCACGCACTGCGGCCCGGCACCGTCGCCGTGTCGGTTGCCGTGCTTGCCGTGCTGATCGGCGCCGGCAAGCTCACCCGCCGGCTGCCGGGTGCCCTGGTGGCTGTCATCGGCGCGATCGCGGTGAGTCGCCTGGCCCATCTGTCCGCCCACGGTGTAGCGGTGCTCGGCACGGTGCCAGGCGGTCTGCCGCACCTGACGGTGCCGGCGTTGAGCACCGCCGACATGGCCGAGCTGGCCGGTGTCGCCGGGTCGATGTTCGTCGTGGTCCTGGCGCAGAGTTCGGCGACGGCCCGCGCGTTCGCGGCTCGGCACAACGAGGAGCTCGACCAGGACGGCGACCTCGTCGCTCTCGGCGCCGCCAACGTCGCGGCCGCTTTCACCGGCACCTTCGTGGTGAACGGCAGCCCGACCAAGACCGCACTGGTCGACGGTGCCGGCGGCCGCAGCCAGCTGTCCCAGGTGGCGACGAGCGTCATCGTGCTCGTCGTGCTGCTGGCTCTGACCGGTCCGCTCGGGTCGCTGCCGATCGCGGCGCTGGCGGCCGTGGTGTTCCTCATCGGCCTCGAACTGATCGATGTGCGCGGGCTACGTCGCAATCCTCGCCCTGCGCCCGACCGAGTTCGGGGTGGCATCGGTGACAGCCGCCGCGGTGGTGCTGCTCGGCGTGCAGCAGGGGACGGTCGTCGCCGTCGTGGCATCGATGGTCGACCACCTCCGGCACAGCTACCGGCCGCGCAGCAGCGTCCTTGTTAAGAGCGCCGGCGGCCACTGGCAGTCGGTGCCGGTCGCCCCCGGCGCCCGGACCGAGCCGGGCCTGGTGGTGTACCGCTTTGGCAGCAGCCTCTACTTCGCGAACGCCACGACCTTCCTCGACGACCTCGAGGAGCTGACCGCCGGCGAAGCGCCGCGGTGGTTCTGCGTCGATGCCGCTGCCATCGGCGACGTCGACTTCTCCGCGACCGCCGTCCTGCTGCAAGCAGCGGCCCTGCTCCGGCAGCACGGGACGCGGCTGGTCATGTCGAGCGTGCTGCTGCCGGTTCGCCACCAGCTCGACCGCTACGGGGTGAGCGCGCAGCTGGCGCCGGACGCCTACTTCGACACCCCGGGCGAGGTGCTCAAGGCCTACCACGATCAGCTACCCACGGGGCTGGCCACCTGAGCGGACTCAGCCAACGACCTGCTGGAACGTCGGCCGGTTCTGCCAGTCGATCGGCGGCACGGTGTCGCCGACGTACATGAACCGGATCTCATCCAGGCCCTTGTCGTAGGTCCATCGCGCCGGGTCGCCGGTGTGCTGCTCGCCGGCCACGGCGCTGACGGCCTGCTGCAGTGTCGCCCGAAGCTCCGTCCTGCAAGCGGCGAGCACGCCCTTCCCGCAGTAGCCCTGCGAGAGGTGGGCACCGACGGGCCGGCCGAGCACGGCAGACAGGTCACGCTGCACCCACCCGTAGGACGCGACGTTGTTGAACGCCGACCCCTGGTGCGTCGTCGTCGGGTTGTCGATGGCCACGGGCAGCGCGTCGACCAGAGCGCCGAGCCGCGGCCGCAGCATCTGCTTGGCCACGAGCGGGTACCACTGGTCCATCAGGGCGATGGCCCCCTGGTCGGCGTAGTGGCCCGTGCGGGCCCGGTCGACCCGGTGGGCGCCGCTCGAGCGCCACGCCTTCAGCGCCGAGGTGTACCGCGCGAGGACTGGGTCATTCCCCACGACAGCGAGCATGGTGTCGAGCAGGTACGCGCCCCGGACATCGACGGTGGCAGCGTCGGCCATGACCCCGACCAGCCGTGCGCGGGTCAGCGGCCCGGCATCGACAGCCTGCTGCAGCCGGTCGCGCAAGGCGAGCACCCGCTGCACCGGCCCCCAGCCCCACACGTCGTCGGCGGCGTAGGTGCCCGACGACGGCTTGTTGTTCCAGTTGACGAGATAGCCGCCCGGAGGGTTGACCGACTGTGGGTGCGCCGCGACCGGCAGCATCCCCGTCCAGTCCCAGCGCCGGTCGCCCCAGCGCGGCAGGTCCGGGTCGACGCCCGGAGCGCGCAGAGGCAGGTCGCCCGAGGTGTAGGTCGCGATGTCGCGGGCGTCGGCGTAGAACCAGTTGAAGGTGAAGGCGACCTTGCTGAAGGCGTCGGTGAAATCGTGGGGCCCGTGGATGGCTTCCGGGTCGTTCATCTGCAGGAACCCGAGCACGGAGTCCGGCTCGTGGCCGTACGTCGAGCGCTGCGAGACGACCGCGACCGGCGTGCCGCCCGCCGTCGTGCGGTAGGCGACGATGCCGTGCCGGGTGCGCAGGTCGGGCAGCCTCGCGATGACCCTGCCCATCGCATCGTGCTCGAGCTGGGTGCGCGAAGTCATCGGCAGGCAGCGGTCGCCGTCGAGGTAGCCGGCCGAGATCGTCGTCGGCTTCGAGCCGTCGGCGTTGCACAGCCGGTCGAACACGGTGTCGACGAGGTCTCCCGACGCGCTGGTCGCCGACCAGGCGTAGCTGCGCCCGCGCCCGATCAGCACCGCGAACTGCAGGTTGGCGAACGCGACGCCCCGCGCCTGCTGGTGCGGTCCGTGCAGGGCGATCTCGTCGAAGAAGTTCGGCGCCTGGTAGGCGGTCTGCGGGCCCATCACCGCGAGCGGATGCCCGGTGGCGCTGCGGCTGGCCGAGACCAGCAGGGCGTTGCTCATCGATGCCGGGACGTGCAGCTCGGCAGCAGCGCCGCCGGCCCCGCCCGCTCCTGCGCCCGCTCCCGCGCCGGCCGGTGCACTGCTGGGTGTCGCCGACGCCGGGATGCCACCCGTACCCGGCGCCGGCCGCACGAGGGCTGTTGGGAAGTCGGGCAGGGCGACTGCAGCGGGATCGACCGGGCCGGGTGCCCCGTAAGGTTGCGCGCCCGGGTCGGTGACCTGGGCGGCTGGGTCGGCCGCATCCCGCAGGTCAGCGAGGACGGCGCGCCCGTGTGTCTGGCCGAGGGTGGCCTGCAGCTGGCGCAGGAACAGCCCGTTCTGCGCCTCGTGCCCGCCGCCGCGGCCAAAGATCCCGCCGACGAGCGAGGCTGCGTAGACGACGTCGGCCGCTGTGTAGCGCGTAGGCGTGAGCTTGAGCAGCCGGTACGCGGTCGGGCACGAGGCTGCCGTGACCGACGGGCACATCTTCTGCCGGGCGGCGTTGACACCGTCGACGAAGGCGCCGATCCGCGCGACGATGTCGGCTCCCGCCGGGCCCTGCCGGCCCAGGGCGTCGATCTGGGCCTGCGCTTCCTGCGGGGTGTAGTCGACCTGCCGCAGCTGGTCGCCGTCGGCCGCGAGATTCTCCGGGGTGGCGCCGAGCAGCTCCGAGCGCCGGCCCGCACCGGCGTAGCGCAGTGCGTCCATCACGAACATCCGGTCCTCGGTGCCGGCGTAGCCCGCGCCGTAGGCGGTGTCGGCGTCGGTGTTGCCGTAGACGTAGGGCACCCGGTAGCGATCGCGTTTGATCGTCACACCGGGGCGCGGGGTCTCCGTGCTCGTGACGTCGCCCGGGGCGGGGTCGAGCGGCGCCTGCTTGTAGTAGTCGCCGAGCCTGGCATCGGTCAGCGTCGCGGGGTCACTGCGGGTGAGCGCGTTGTACATCTGCCGCTCTGTTGTGCCGACGGCGCCGGTCTGCCCGGGCGGCAGGATGCTGAGCACGCCGAGCGCCGGCTGTGGCGCTGCTGGCTGCGTCGGCGCCGGGGAGGGTCGGCCCGACGTGCCCGAGCACGAGGCGAGCAGCACCACACCAACAGCAGCCAGCGCCACTCGCACCCGCATCACGACCTCCTTGCCTCGCCCGCACCCGACCGGCCGGGTGCGGGCTGAGTCATCGTGCGCCCTGCTTCGCGCTGTGCAGGACACCACGCGCAGCAGACGTTCGGCGTGCGCGTTGCCGGGCATTGACGGTGCGTGACCGACGTGCTCCGTGCTGGGCTAGGACTGCCGGTGCGGTTGCTCTCGCTGGTGCTGGCTGGGGTGCCGTGCCGGTTCGCACCGGACCGGTCAGCCGCCGCCCCACCGCTCCTGGCGCCCGAGCAACCGCTGGAGTTCCGATCGGCGCCCACGGCGGCGCTCACGCCGGAGCCTCCACGCGAAACTGTGGGCTTCTCCCTCGACGGGACCAGCTACGAGGTCGACCTGTGCCCGGAGGAGGCCGCAGGTCTTCGCCGCCGGCTCGGCCCCTACCTTGCCGCGGGCCGGGAGCAGGCCAGGCAGGACCTCCGCGCCTGGGCCCGCAGCAACGGCTTCCCGGTCGGCGACCGGGGCCGCCTGCCGCAGGCTGTCGTCACGGCCTACAACTCCAGCCGCTGACCCCAGCCGGCTGACCCCGCCGCTGGTGGTTGCGCGCTTACCCTTCCTGACCGGGGACGACGAGCAGCACCTTGCCGATGTGCCCGGACTCGTCGACGACGCGGTGCGCCTCCGCCGCGTCAGCCAGGCTCAGCCGCCGGTCGATGATCGGCCGGATACGTCCGTCGGTGACGGCGGGCCACACCTCGCGAACCACACCGGCGCAGACCTCAGCCTTCTGCTCTGCGGGGCGCCCCCGCAGGCTCGTCGCCGCGATGCTCGCCCGCTTGGGCAGCAGCACGCCGAGGTCGAGCTCGGCCTTCCGCCCGCCCTGCAGCCCCAGGATGATCAGCCGTCCGTCGGCCGCGAGCACCTCGACGTTGCGGGCCAGGTACTTGGCGCCCATGTTGTCGAGCACGACGTCGGCGCCATGTCCGCCGGTCTCCTCACGCATCCGGGCCACGAAGTCCTCGTCGCGGTAGTTGATGGCGATGTCGGCGCCGAGCTCGCGGCAGCGCTCGAGCTTGGCAGCGCTCCCCGCCGTGACGGCGATGCGGGCCTTCGGGCGCAGCGCCCGGACGAGCTGGATGGCCATCGTCCCGATGCCCGAGCTGCCGCCGTGCACGAGCAGCGTCTCGCCATCGCTCAGGTGCGCCTTCCAGATCAGGTTGCTCCAGACGGTGCAGGCCACCTCGGGCAGGGCCGCAGCCTCCACGAGGTCGACCCCGTCCGGGATCGGCATCAGCTGGCCGGCGGGGACGAGCACCTTGGTCGCGTAGCCGCCGCCGGCCAGCAGGGCGCACGCCTGATCGCCGGTCGACCACCCCGTGACGCCGTCACCGACAGCCGCCACTGTGCCGCTGCACTCCAGCCCGATCAGCTCCGAGGCCCCCGGGGGCGGCGGGTAGAACCCCATCCGCTGCTGCAGGTCCGCTCGGTTGACGGCGGTTGCGACGACGTCGAGCACTACCTCGCCGGGCCCGGGCTCTCCCGGGTCGGGGACCTCGCTCCATCGCAGGACCTCGGGACCGCCTGGCTGTTCGAGCGTGATCGCGTGCATGGCTCCGGGCTACCCGAGGGCGGCAGTGTTGGAACTGCAGTCATCCTCGTCCCGGCGAAGGCACGGAACGGCGCATTCCGGGCGCAACGAGCTTCCCGGACGGCAGGACGCCTGCGGTTTCGACCGGCACGGCTAGGCGGATGGCTCGCTGAGCAGCTCGAGAACAGCGGCAGCGACGAGCGAGGGCGTCTCCACTGTCATCAGGTGCCCGGCCTCGACCCGCACCAGCCGGCCGCGCGGCAGTGTGTGAGCCAGGACGACGGCAGACCGCATCGGGATGTACGGGTCGCGGGTGCCGGCAACGACGACAGCTGGTGCCTGCACCCCGGCCACCCGGCGCTTGAGCCCGGCGGCATCGCGGACGAGGAAGCGCTGCTCGACAGCGGCCGCCCGCCAGGCACCCCGCTCGCGCCAGAGCCCGACGACGGCGCGCAGCGCCCGGAGCGTGTCCGCATCGAGTCGCGAGCCGGCCGACCAGGCGATGAGGTCGGCGAGCCGCGGCCCGGTTCGTGTGAGCATCGCAGCCCCCAGCGGCAGCACCCCCGGCAGCGTGACGAGCCGGTCCGAGCGCGTCACCGCTCCTGGCCCCCCGACCGAGCCCACCAGCACTAGCCCCCGCACCCGGTCGGGAAAGCGCAGGGCCAGCTCCAGCGCCGCTCCCGTCGCCCACGAAAAGGCGACGACCACGGCCCGCGCCAGGCCGAGCTCGTCGAGCAGCTGGACAGCTGCCTCGGCGTTGGCGGCCCAGTCGGTCGCCCGTTGGGGCCGGCCGTCGTAGCCCGGCCGGTCGGGGACGACGAGGCGACAGGTCGGTGCGAGCAGCTCGACGACCCGGAACCACTCGACAGCGAGCCCCGGCTGCCCGTGCAGCAGTAGTACGGCGGGCGGCCCGGGATCCACCGCTCCCGGCCGCTCCGGGGCGGCGGGCGGGCTCAGGTCGATGACCGGATGCACGTCCCTCAGCGCCGCCGGCGGGGCGGGCGGCGGGCCGTACCGAACAGCGAGCGGGTCACCTCTCGCCCGAGTGCGCTGCCGATCGAGCGGCTGAAGGCCTTGAACGCCGGGGAGCCGAGGACCTCACCCACCTTCTCGCCGACCCCGCCGCCTTCGTGCTCGTGCTCGTGCTCCTGCTCCTGCTCCTGCTCAGGGGCGGACGCTGCCGGGGCCCCCGCCGTCGCATCCGCCGCGGCCGGCGCAGCGACCTTGCCGAGCAGCCGCTCGTACGCCGACTCGCGGTCGATGGCCTGGCTGTACTCCGCTGTCAGGGGCGAAGCCGCCACCAGCCGCGCCTGCTCGGCCGGGTCGAGCTGCGCCATCAGCGAGCGCGGCGGCCGCAGGCGCGTCCACGCCACCGGCGAGGGAGCGCCGTTCTCCCGCAGCACCGTCACGACTGCCTCGCCGATGCCGAGGGAGGGCAGCAACTCGTCGAGGTCGTACACCTGCGAGCGGGGGAAGGTCGACACCGTCGACGCGAGCGCCTTCGCGTCTTCGGGCGTGAACACGCGCAGCGCGTGCTGCACCCGGTTGCCGAGCTGGCCGAGCACGTCGCGCGGCACGTCGGTGGGCAGCTGGGAGACGAAGAAGACGCCGACGCCCTTGGAGCGGATCAGCCGCACCGTCTGCGCTACCGACGCGAGGAACTCCTTCGAGGCACCGTCGAACAGCAGGTGGGCCTCGTCGAAGAAGAAGACCAGCTTGGGCTTGTCGAGGTCGCCGACCTCGGGCAGGTCGTGGAACAGGTCGGCCAGCATCCACATCAGAAAGGTGGAGAACAGCGCCGGCTGCTCCTGCACCCCGGTCAGCTCGAGCACGGTGACGACGCCGCGACCGTCCTCGGCCGTCCGCAGCAGCTCTGCCGTGTCGAGCTCGGGCTCGCCGAAGAAGCGATCGGCCCCTGTGTCGGCGAAGCCGATCAGCTCCCGCAGGATGACCCCCGCCGTCGCCTTCGACAGGCCGCCGAGCTGCTCGAGCTCGGCGCTGCCGGCAGGGGAGGTGAGGTGCTGGACGACGGCCCGCAGGTCCTTGAGGTCCAGTAGCGGCAGGCCGGCGCCGTCGGCGTAATGGAACACCAACGACAGCGATGAGCTCTGCACCTCGTCCAGGCTCAGCACCTTGGCCAGCAGCTGCGGGCCGAACGAGGTGATGGTGACCCGGACCGGCGCGCCTTTGCCGTCGTCCCCCAGGCTGAGGAACTGCACGGGGCACGCGGCCGGCGCCCACTCGTCGCCGATCTCGCCAGCGCGGCGCGTGATGCGCTCCGAGGGCTGGCCGGGTGCGGCGTCCCCGACAGGTCTCCCTTGACGTCGGCGAGGAACACGGGCACGCCCGCAGCCGACAGCTGCTCGGCCATCGCCTGGAGCGTCTTGGTCTTGCCGGTTCCGGTCGCGCCGGCGACGAGCCCGTGCCGGTTCAGCATTGACAGCGGCACCTTCACCTGCGCCGACGGCGATGCCGTCCCGTCGACCACGACCGCACCCAGCACCACAGCGGGCTCGGAGGTGGCGTAGCCGGCGGCGATGGTCTCGGCAGGGCTGCCGGAAGGGTTGGGTGTTGTCACGGAAGAAGCGTAAGTGGCGACCCGGCGGGTGAATCAGCGTGCCCGTAGGGTGCCTCGGGTCACGTCCGGGCTGGTGAGGGGCGAGTTCCGGTACGATAAGGATGTTGCGGTGCATCACGGCCGCTCCTCGCGCGGGCCGAACCGCCCCGCCGGTCGTGCCGGAAGTGTCCGCCCCCCTCATGTTCATGGGGTCGTGCGTGCGCTGACCTTCGCGGCTACCGATCTACACCTGAAGGAATACGCATGCCTCGCCCCCGTGGCGCCGCCGGCCGTTCGGGCCGCCCCGCCCAGCACACCTCGTCCTCCCGCTCCTCCTCCCGCTCGGGGGCCCGTGCCTCGGCCGGCCCCCGTGCCGCCGCACCCCGGCGCGTCTCGGCCCTCGAGGCAGCGCTCGAGGCTTCGGCCGCGACACCGTCGCCCGAGCCCACCCCGTTCGCCCAGCTCGGCCTCGAGCCGCGGCTGGTGACCGCCCTCGCGCGGCAAGGTCTGGTCAACGCCTTCGAGATCCAGGCGCGCGTCCTGCCCGACGGACTGGCCGGCCGCAGCCTGCTCGGCCGCGCCCGCACCGGCTCCGGCAAGACGATCGGCTTCGGCCTGCCGCTGCTGACCCGCGTCGCCGCCTCGCGCGGCACTCGCCGGCCGATGCCGCGCCAGCCCCGCGGCCTGGTACTCGTCCCGACCCGGGAGCTGGCCAGCCAGGTGACCGAGGTCCTCGAGACCCTGGGACGCGCGCTCGACCTACGCGTCACTGCCGTCTATGGCGGCGCTTCGCTCGGCCGGCAGTCCGCTGCCATGCGCCGCGGCGTCGACATCGTCGTCGCGACCCCAGGCCGCCTCACGGATCTGATCGAGCGCCAGGAGTGCTCGCTCGACGCCGTCGAGATCACCGTCCTCGATGAGGCCGACCACCTGTGCGACCTAGGCTTCTTCCCCGCCATCACCAAGCTGCTCGACATGACGCCGGCCGACGGTCAGCGCTTCCTGTTCTCGGCCACGCTCGACGCCGACGTCGAGAAGTTGGCCAGCCGCTACCTCACCGACCCGGCCGTACACGCCGTGCCGGAGGAGGCACCGACCGGCCAGGTCGAGCACCAGATCGTCCAGGTGCGCGCCGAGGACAAGCTGGCGATGACCGCGCAGCTGGCCGAGTCCGCGCCCCGCACGCTCGTGTTCGTTCGCACCAAGCACGGCGCCGACCGGCTGGCCCGCCAGCTGACCCGTGCGGGTGTCGAGGCGCTGCCGATCCACGGCGACCTGCGCCAGTCCGCACGTGAGCGGGCGCTGGCCGCCTTCGCATCCAGCCGCTCCCCGGTGCTGGTCGCGACCGACGTCGCCGCCCGTGGCATCCACGTCGACGCCGTCGACCGCGTGGTGCACTTCGACGCTCCGCAGGATGCCAAGACCTACCTGCACCGCTCCGGTCGCACCGGCCGGGCCGGCGCCGAGGGCATCGTGGTCTCCTTCGCCCCCGGCGACGGTGTGCGTGAGGTCCAGCGGATGCACGTGCAGGCGGGGGTCACCTCGACGCTCGTCGTCGCCGAGATCACGCGCGAGATGCCCGCCGTCTCCGCCGCGCCGGTCGACAGCAGCGACAGGGCCGACCGCTACCCGTCACGGCGGGACAGCTCGCGCGGCCCGTCCCAGCACGCCGCACCTCGCCGCCACCAGTCCTCCGCGGCTGCGCACAGCGCCAGCGCGCGGCCCGGCGGTCGCCGCCGGGTCGCCTGACCGGGGCGGCGCCGGGACACACTGACCTTGTGGCGGGTACGCGCGAGCCTCGTGGGCGCCGGTCCAGGAAGGTGCTGTTCGACGAGGACGGGCTGCAGGTCCGGGTCGACCCCGACAACCCTTCGGGGCGCTTCTTCGTCGTCCACGGGCTTGAGGCGTCGTACATCGACCTCGACGACCCCGAGTACCTCGACTTCGAGTACCTGCAGCGCATCGCCGACACGATGGACGTCATCGTGCCTCCTCCGGCGCCGCTCGACGTGGTCCACTTGGGGGGCGCCGGCTGCGCCCTCGCCCGCTCGTTCGCCGCGGTCCGTCCGAAGAGCCGGCAGATCGTGTTCGAAGTCGACGGCAAGGTGCTCGACACCGCGCGGCGCTTCCTCGGGCTACGCACGTCGTCGAGGCTCGCGGTTCGGGTGGGTGACGCCCGTGCGGGGGTGGCCGGACTGACTACCGCCAGCGCGGACCTCGTCGTCGGTGACGCGTTCGTCGGCTCGGACGTACCGCGTCCGCTAGCCACCGTCGAGTTCGCCGGCGACGTCCGGCGGGTGCTGCGCGACGACGGCGTATATGCACTCAACGTCATCGACCGGCCACCGCTGAACTTCACGCGCACCCAGGTCTCGACCTTGGCGTCGGTGTTCGGCACCGTCGTGCTCGCCGCCGAGACGCCGGTGCTGCGCGGGCGGCGCTACGGCAACATCGTCCTGTTTGCCACCGACCGCTCGCTGCCCGTCGAGGAGCTAGCTGCTCTCGCCGCGCGTGCCCCGGTCCCGGAGAAGCTGCTGGGGCGCTCGGATGCCTTGGCGTTCTCCGGCGGAGCCAAGCCGCTGCGCGATGCCGACCTGCCGGCCGCGGCCTGGAAGGTCGGCCACCTGCCCGTACCGGAAGGACCGCGATGAGCCAGACCAGAGCGGATCCGATCAACGCGGAGCCCATCAGAGTGGAGCCGACTAGGGTGGAGCCGACCCGAACCCGCCGCTTCCTCATCCTCGGCATCTGCTGCCTGAGCCTGTTCATCGTCGGGATCGACACCACGATCGTCAACGTCGCGCTGCCCTCGATCCAGCGCGGCCTGTCGGCGTCGGTGTCCGGGCTGCAGTGGACGATCGACGCCTACACGCTGGTGCTTGCCAGCCTGCTGATGCTGTCGGGGTCGAGCGCCGACCGGTTCGGGCGGCGGCAAGTGTTCCAGCTCGGGCTCGTCCTGTTCACGCTCGGCTCCCTGCTGTGCAGCGTGGCGCCCAGCCTGGGCTGGTTGATCGCGTTCCGCGGGCTGCAGGCCGTCGGCGGGTCAATGCTCAACCCGGTGGCAATGTCGATCATCGTCAACACGTTCCACGACCCCGCTGAGCGCGCGAGGGCCATCGGCATCTGGGGCGGCGTCGTCGGTGTGAGCCTGGCACTCGGCCCGGTGCTCGGCGGCGTGCTCGTCACCTCCGCGGGCTGGCGCTCCATCTTCTGGATCAACATCCCCGTCGGCCTCGCCGCCGTGGTGCTGACCCAGCTGTTCGTGCCGACGTCCAAGGCGCCGCACGCTCGTCGACTCGACCCCGTCGGCCAGCTGCTCGTTATCGTGCTGCTCGCATCGCTGACCTACGCCATCATCGAGGGGCCGGACCGGGGGTGGACCTCGGCCGAGATCACGAGCTTGTTCGCCCTCGCCGCGGGGGCACTGTTCGTGCTCGTCGCTTACGAGCTTCGGCACGACGAGCCCCTGCTGGAGATGCGGCTGTTCCGCAGTGCGCCGTTCTCCGGGACGACAGCCATTGCAGTGGCTGCCTTCGCGGCGCTGGCCGGCTTCCTGTTCCTCAACACCATCTACCTGCAGGACGTGCGCGGCTTCTCGGCGCTGCACGCCGGCCTCTACACCCTGCCGATGGCAGCGATGACCGTCGTGTTCGCACCGTTGTCAGGGCGGTTGGTTGCCGGCCGCGGACCGCGACTGCCTCTGCTCGTGGCCGGATGCGCGACGACGGCCAGCGCCCTGATGCTCACGCGGCTGCAGGCCCACACGTCGGTCGCCTGGCTTCTGGCGGCCTACGTGTTGTTCGGCCTCGGCTTCGGGATGGTCAACGCGCCCATCACCAACACAGCCGTGTCCGGGATGCCGCGCCAGCAGGCCGGAGTCGCCGCTGCTGTCGCCTCCACCAGCCGGCAGATCGGCCAGTCGATGGGAGTGGCAGTCGTCGGTTCGCTCGTCACCTCGCGGGTGCGGGGGCCCCTGCAAGCGGGCTTCGCCACGGCTAGTCACGCCGGCTGGTGGACGATCGCGGGCTGCGGGCTCGTCGTGCTGGCGCTCGGCCTCGTGACGACGGGCCCGTGGGCGCGAGAGACTGCTGCTCGTAGCGCCCAGCGGCTCGAGCCGGTGGAAGCCGGGATAGTGCAAGACGATGCGGTCCGCGAGCGAGTAGCCGCCGGCTGAGCGTGAATGGTGTGGCCGAGACGTAAGAGGAGTCGCTGATGCCAGCTGTCACGCGCGCGACGCCACCGTTGGTCCTGGTCCGGTTCCTCAACCCAGTAATGCGAACGGTGCTTCGCTCGCGTCTACACCGGCCGGTCAGCAAGGGCCTGCTTCTGCTGCACCTGACCGGTCGACGGACAGGCCGCCGCTACGACATCCCGGTCGGCCACCATCGCATCGACGGTCGGCTCAGCGTCCTCACCAACTCGCCCTGGCGTGCAAACGTGCGGGGGGGAGCCGAGGTGGAGGTGACGCTGGACCGCCGGCGGCAGCGGATGCACGCTGACATCGACGAGGACCCGCAGCGCGTCGCGGCCATCTACCGGAGCATCATCAACGAGATCGGCTGGAAGCAGGCGCAGCGGCGGCTCGGCATCTCCATTCAAGTCGGCCGGACGCCCACACTCGACGAGCTCGAGGAGGCGGTCCGCGAGTCAGGTTTGTCGGTCATCACCCTCACGCCCGTGGCCGCGCGGCATGATGGCGCGGTACCAGGAGGGCTCGCATAGTGGCCGAGTGCAACCGCCTTGAAAGCGGTCGTCAGGGTGACCCCCTGGCCAAGGGTTCGAATCCCTTGCCCTCCGCAACGTGCTTAACCAATAAGAGCGTGCCTGCCTGCAGGTCGACGTCGAGAACGGGAGCGTGCGCGGGGCCTGGCGAAGGCGCTCAGGCTCTGCCCGACCTCGGGGAGATAGCTCGATACCAGCGCTAGGTGCGCCACCGCCTCCATACCCGCCGCCGCCTCCGCAGCCACGATCCCGCCGTAACTGTGCGCCACCAGGGCAATAGTCAGACCTGACACCCCAGCGTGACGGCGGGCTCGTCATCGAGCTGTGGGGGGCCAACGGCGACGCGGCATCGCCACAGCTCTTCGAGCCCGATCCAGGCCCGGTCGTGGCTGTCGGCGATCTGAGGTCTCAACCACTAGCCACGATCGCCCCTTTTATTACGGAGCAGCGCCCTGACCGACCGTGCCTGTCCAGGAAGTCGGTTGCGACATGTCGAAGGCTGCCCCGCTGCCGTTTGGCTTGATTAGCGAGCCGAAGGCGGGTCGCGTCAGGAGTCGGAGGTGCTCGTCCCGTCGGCGTCCGGCATCGGCAGGAGATGGGCGATGAGGCCATCGGTGACGAAGCCGCTGTAGCGCTCGAGGTCCCAGCCGCGGCGCAGGACGAGGAGCTCATAGAGCTCAGGCGAGCTGTAGGTCCACAGCACATCGGTGGCCTCACCGACGTCGACGGTCGTCCGCAGGTGACCGCGTTCATCGAGTCGCCGGGCGTTGTCGGCCATCCGCTCGTGCCGACTCGCGGCCAGCTGGTCGGCTAGGGAGGCGAGTTCTGCATCGTGTGCCGCGCCCGCCCGGACCAACAGCAGGATGGGGGCGATGCGGGGCGCGACCTCGGCTGTCAGCAAGCCCCATCCTCGCAGCAGGGCGCGTGGGTCGCGCTCGAGCGCCTGCAGCGCGTCTGAGCGCGTCTCGGCAGGTACCGGACCGGCGCCTTCCAGCGCTCGCTCGGCGACGGCGCGCACCAGGCCAGGCTTGTTGCCGAACGCCTTGTAGACCGTTTCTACCGAGACGGCTGCTGCTGCGGCGACATCGGCCATGCTGGTCGCGGCGTAGCCACGCTCGAGCAGCAGGCCGCGCGCGGCCTCCAGGACATCGGTGCGGGTGCGCTGTGCCTGCGCCTGACGGCGAGTGCTGTCGTACCCCCGCTTGACAGCCCCCTCTATCCGTTCCAAGCTCATGTATCGAATACTAGTGCACGCAGCGGATTGAGGCCCCGGCATGACGACGACCTTTGCTGACCGGCTCTGCCAGGCAACGAACGACCACGACATCGACGCGCTGGTCAACTGCTTCGCCCCGGACTACCGCAACGAGGCTCCCGCCCACCCCGAACGCGGCTTCATCGGCCGAGAGCAGGTCCGCCACAACTGGCAGACGATCTTCGCCGGTGTTCCCGACGTCCAGGCCAGCGTCCTGCGCCAGTGCACCGACGGAGCCCTGCTCTGGTCGGAATGGGAGATGACAGGCACCCGCCGCGACGCGAGCGCGCACCTCATGCGCGGTGCCATTCTGTTCAACGTCGGCGATGACGGCCGAGCCCGCTGGGCACGCTTCTACCTCGAGCCGGTGCAGCCGGACGCCGGAACCGTTGACGAGGCCGTCAGCCGGCAAGTCCTCGGCGGCCGGCGATGACCGTCATCGTCGCCGGCGGCGCCGGGACGCTCGGACGCCTGGTCCTGACCGAGCTGCAGGCAGCGCACCAGCCGGTGCGGGCACTCGTCCGGGACGCCACAACAGCTCGACAAGTGCTCGGCGACGACGTCGAGATCGTCGCTGCCGATGTCCGAGAACCAGCAACGCTGCGCCCGGCCCTCGCCGGAGCCTCCGTCGTCGTGTCCGCCGTCCACGGCTTCCTTGGTGGGCGCGGTGACGGTCCTCAGGCGGTGGACCGGGACGGCAACGCCAACCTTGTCAACGCCGCCCGCGAGGCCGGAGCCCACGTCGTCCTCGTCTCCGTCGTCGGCGCCGAGCCTGACAGCCCTCTGGACCTGTTCCGGATGAAGTTCGCTGCCGAGCAGCACCTTCGTCGCAGCGGCGTGACGTGGACCATCATCCGGGCCACCGCCTTCCTGGAGACTTGGATCAGCGTCCTGCAGCAGACGCGGGGCCGGTCCGCCCGACCGCTCGTGTTCGGCCACGGCCAGCAGCCCATCGCCTTCGTGTCCGCCCGCGACGTCGCTGCTGTCGCCAGCGAGGCGGCGACAGACCCCCGGATGCGAGGGCGCCTGATCGAGATCTGCGGTCAGCAGCAGCTCACTATGAGCGAGCTCGCCGAGGCCGTGCAGACCGCCGCTGGACTCGACGCCACCCCACGTCACCTGCCGCGACCGCTGCTGCGTCTCCTGGCAGCCACCGCGAGTCCCATCAGCCCCGTCACGGCTCGTCAGAACCGCGCCGCGATCGTCATGGACACGTCCCAGCCCCCCGGCACGCCACGCCCCGTGGACGAGCTCGTTGCCGGCCGGCACAGCACGAGCGCCGCGGACCTGCTCGCGGTATCGCGACTACCTCGATCGACCCGTTCACCCGGGTAGGGATCACCGGCAGGGCACCAAGCACGACGCAGTGGACCGCCACCGGTGTCTCCCCACCCGGCATGGCGGCAACCTCGGCCCAGCCTCTGCCGGGACTGGTCCCGGGCGCCGCCGGTCACTCGTCTACGTCAATCCGACGTGAGGGGCACCGTCTCGTCGCGGAGGTCTGCACCGCTGTCCCGTACCGTCTGGCGGTGTCGGTGATGTTGACCCGGTTCGGCGAGGTGCTGACCGTCGGCACCCTCGGGACTGGGGAGCGCGCCGTGCGCGGGCGCCGGGCCACGCGAAGCCCGGTCCTCGAACAGGGAAACCACCTCGTGGGCGTCCTGCTCGTCGTCCACCAGGATCAGCACCTGGTCGTCCGGCGCGAGGACGGTGTCGTGCCGTACGGGCAGCGGGGTGCCGTCGCGCAGCACCATGCTTACCCACGTGCCCTCGGCGAGGTTCGGCAGGTGGCCCACCTGGTGACCGTCGGCGACCGATCCCGGGGCGACGGTCAGGTGGTGGACATCGCCCGGCTCGTCTCGGAGGCGGACGCCGAGCGCGAAGGGCTCCGGCGGCACCACCCGCATCCGGATCTTGAACAACCGGCCCAGCGTTGGGACAAGCGTGCCCTGGCCGAGCACCGACACCAGCACGACGACGACGACGACGCCGTAGAGCCGCTCCCCACCCGGCAGCGGCAGCAGCATGCTGCCGAGCAGCAGGGGGACCGCTCCCTTGAGCCCGGCCAGCAGCACGAAGCCCTGCTCGCCGCGGTCGAGGCGGAGCGGGAGCAGCAGCGGTGCGGCGACCAGCGGCCGCAGCACCAGGGCGAGCAGGACACCGAGGACGACCCCCGGCACCCAGACATCGGTCCGGCCCAGGACGTCGAGGTGGACGGTGAAGCCGAGGTAGGCGAAGGCGACAACCTCGGCGATGCTGGCGAGCGCCCCGTGGAAGCGCTCAACCTCCCGCTTGAAGGGCGCCCGCTCGTCGCCCAGCACGATGCCGGCGACGAACACGGCGAGAAACCCGGAGCCGTGGGCGACGGTTGCAGCTCCGAAGAGCACCGCAGTGGACACGAGCGTCCGGACCGGGTGTAGCCCCTCGCCTGGCAGCGGCACCCTGCGCATCACGACCAGCAGCAGCCGGCCGCCGGCGACGCCGACTACCAGGCCGACGGCCATTTGTAGAACGAAGGTCAGCGCGACCTGCAGCACCGAACCGGCCGACAGCGAGCCGGCGCTCAGCAGCGCGGCGACCAGGGCGATGCCAACCGGGTCGTTGGCGCCGGACTCGCCCTCCAGCACGGTCCCGGAGCGCCCCTGCACCTCCCGCTGGCCCAGCACGGAGAAGACGACGGCGGGGTCGGTCGGGGAGACTGCGGTCGCCACTAGGACGGCGAGGTACCACTCGACGCCGAGCAGCAGGTGGACCGCGACCGAGGCGACCGCGACGGTGGCGAAGGTGCCGATCACGCCAAGGCTCAGAATCCCGGCGGCGGCCGACCGGAACCGGGCGAGCCCGATGTGCATCCCCCCGTCGAACAGGATGGCGATGAGCGCGAGCGTGACGACGTGCTCGACAGTGGCGTGGGTGGGCTCGGTGACCGCCGGCACGAACCGGACCACCAGGGCGGCCGCGATGAGGAACAGGGCCGGGGCGGGGACGCGGATGCGCTCCGACAGCCGGTGCGACTGGACGGCGAGCAGCCCGGCGCCGCCGGCGCACAGCACCACCAGACCGAACCTGAGGGGCTCATGCATGGGGCTCTCCCTGGGCATGGTGGACGACGTGCCGACCAGACTTCCCGGCGCCCCGCGACCAACGTTACCGACCGGACGGGTGCCCCGGCGCCCCTCCTGGGCCCCTCGCCGTGGGAAGGGGCGCCCTGTGCCATGCCGCGATCGGCCTGCGCGACGCCCTCACGACACAGGAGGACGTCGCGTTCGGCCTGCCGCAGCTCACCGACGTCGCGATCAAGGCGTTGTCGCCCGGCACCAACGACCCGACGACTGCCGTGCACGCGCTGGGGCACAGTGCTGCGCTGCTCTGCGAGCTGGCGCGCGGTCAGCTCGGGCCGCGCCGGCTCGCCGATGCTGACGGGCGGTGCGCGTCGAGCTCCGTCCGGCGTCGTCGGACGACCTCGTCCGGCTCGCCGTCGACCAGCCGCGCCGGTACGGAGCGAGCGATCCCGGCGTCCTCGCCCGACTCCTGGCACTGCTCGCCGACCTCGCCTGGGCGGCCGACCCGGTCGAAGCCGAGCCGTGCGTGCGGCGGGAGCTCAGGTCTCTCGGTGGGTCAGTGCGCCGATCAAGTCACGGTGCCGGATCCAACCGGTAATGGTCCTGTCGGTGCCGACGACAGGTACCGCGCCGGCGCCCTGGTCGAGTTCGTGCAGCACGTCGCTTAGAGGGGCGTCGGGGGCGACGGGTTCGGCCGCCGTCATCAGGTCGCGGACGCGCGTCTGCTCGCCGGCAGCGAGTGCGTCCATCACGTCCAGGCTGGCGAGCGTGCCGACATAGGTGCCGTCGACAACGACGGGCAGGTGGGTGTGCGAGCTGCAGGCGAATCGCCGGGCGGCTTCGGCCACGCTCTCGTCAGCGGTGACCGGTTGCGGCGGGGCGGCCATGAACTCCGAGGCAGGGCGCCGACGCAGGGCCGCATCGGCGGGCTCGTCGATGTCGATGCCGCGGCGCAGCAGCTTGCGGGTGTACACGGTGTCGTGGGAGACGAGGTGGCTCACGCCGGCGGCCAGCACGATCGCCAGCATCAGGGGCAGGATGATCGTGTACTCGCCGGTCAGCTCGAACAAAATCACCACAGCAGTGATCGGGGCCCGAGCGGCGCCCGCGAACACCGCCCCCATGCCGATCAACGCGTAGGCGCCGACCGAACCGCCGGCGGCGGGGGCGATCGAGTGGACGAACTCGCCGAAGACCGCCCCGGTCATCGCTCCGCAGAACAGCGACGGCGCGAACACGCCACCGGACCCTCCGATGCCGATGGTCAGGCTGCAGGCGATGAGCTTGCCGACGAGCAGGGCGAGCAGGAACGCGACGCCGTAACCGCCGGCGACTGCAGTGCCCAGGACCGGGTACCCGACGCCGTACATCTCCGGCAGCGCCAGGAGCAGCACGCCGAGCAGGATGCCCCCCACCGCCGGCCGGGCCCACTCCGGGCCGCGCCAGGCCCAGTCACAGGCGTCCTCGACGGCGTACAGCACCCGCGAGAAGCCGACGCCGACCAGGCCGGCGAGCAGGCCGAGGAGCGCGAACAGCAGGTACTGGACGAGATGGTCGACGTGGAAGGCCGGCAGCGACAGGAACGGGTGGTTACCCAGGAGGGACCGGGAGACGACGCTGGCGGTCACTGAGGACAGCACGACCATCCCGAAGGACTGTGTCGCCCATTCCCGCAGGATGATCTCCATGGCGAAGAACACGCCCGCAAGCGGGGCGTTGAACGTGGCGGCGATGCCGGCGGCGGCGCCGCAGGCGACCAGCAGCTTGACCCGGCGCTCGTCGAGACGGAACGCCTGCGCCAGGGTCGAGCGAAGCGCGGAGCCGATCTGCACTATCGGGCCCTCACGCCCGACGGACCCGCCGCCGCCGATGCACAGCGCCGACGCGAGCGCCTTGACCACGGCGACCTGGGGACGGATGCGGCCACCGCTTCGGGCGACCGCTACCATCACCTCGGGCACACCGTGTCCACGCGCCTCGCGGGCGAAGCGATACACCAGAGGTCCGTAAAGGGCGCCGGCGACGACCGGTGCGAGCAGGACGAAGAACGGTCCGAGGAACGGAACCAACGGGTTGGCGACATGGCCCAGCCCCGCGTAGTCGCGGTGCCCGGACAGGACCATCGTCAGTCCCTCGATCATGTAGCGGAACGCGACTGCTCCCAGCCCGGCACCGGCCCCGACGAACAGCGAGAGCGACAGCAGACCCAGCCGCCGGGAGCGCAGAGCGCCGAGCCGTGGCCCGGTCACGCGCATCACCGTCACCGTTGCATTGTGCAAGAGTTGCTGTCTCAATTCAACCGGGTGATACGGGTGGTGCATGCCTGAACGCCGTGGAGCAGACAACCGCGGAAAGGGGCACCGTGACGGCCCACGACCGAGGCAGCCCAGCGGTCGAGGAGGTCGTCGAGGCGGTGCTGGCGGCCGCACGGGCGCTGGTGGCGGTCTCGGTGCGATCACCGTCGGCGCTCGAGGCGATCACCCCCACCCAGTTCTGCAGGTGCAGGCCGCCCCGCAGTGGGCGACACCCCAGGGCGACCGATGCGAGGTGCTGCTGGGGAGGCGGTCGGACAGGCCGTGCTCCTCGACCCAGACTGTGGCTCTTGGGCAACCCGTGGTGAACCCAATCCATGCATGTGGCCCCTGCAGCTGACAGTGAGAGATAGCCTCCTGTCGAGGCCACGAGCCTCACCTACAGCGCGCCACCCCCCGCCAAATTCAGAACATCAACAACTTATGCTGAATCACAAGAAGTCGCTGATCGTGTCGGAGGGACGATGGTCGCGGCAAGGGCGGATGAGGCGACGCTGGCAGGCCAGGTCGAGACGGCTAGCCACGCCCTGATGCAAATCAGCGTGAGCGCCCTGGCGGTGCTGGAGGGCAAGGTCAGCATGCCGCAGCTGCGGGCCCTGACTGTGCTGGACGAGCGCGGTCCGCTCAACGTCGGCACGCTGGCTGACGCGCTGGGCATCGGGGTCTCCTCGGTGAGCCGGATGTGCGACCGGCTCGTGGCGGCGGGACTGGTCGACCGCGGCAACCCGCCGCATAGTCGGCGGGAGATCGTCCTGACGCTCACCCCACCGGCCCGCCGGCTGTTGCGCAGCGTTGCCTCCCGGCGTCGCCGGCTGATCGCTAAGGCCACGGCGGGGATGTCCCCCGACACCCAGCAGGCCCTGCTGCTCGGGCTCACCGCCTTTGCTGCCGCAGCCGCCCGCACCGATCAGCCCGGCGGCCGGCTTGCCTCGGCCTGAGCACATCGCCCAGCACCAGGCGGGGGCGTTTGCGCCGACGGTGCTGCGGGAGTACGCGCCGCTTGCCTATGGTGAGAGGGGCTCCCTGGTCGGGCCGCACAGCGAGGTGGCGTGGATGTGCGCCCCGCACTGGGATTCCGACGCCGTGTTCGCCTCGCTCATCGGCGGCATGAAACCGCAGCAGGCTCGCCACGCGATGACACCCCGATGAGCGTGAGCAGCGCTGCCGCGCCCGTCACCAAGGACTGGCTGCTCGCTACGGACGTGCGGCCGCCAACGGCGCCCACCGCGACGGCCGCCCGTCCAGAAGGTCCCCGCTGAGATCATCGCCGGCCTCGAGGCCGACGAACCGGAGATCAACACATCACTGCCGAGCAGGCGGGGATCCGGGAGCTGAACGCCCGCGATCCCAGGCAGTGACAGCCGCGCTTGGCGCAAAGCTCACCCAGCTCGAAACCGCGACGCGCCGACACCGGACCATGTGGAATCGTCAGTCGGTGATCACCCGACAGACTGGAGGACCAGGCATGGCCGCTGTCATTACCTTCGACGTCAACGAGACGTTGTTGGACCTTCGGGCACTCGACCCGTTGTTCGCCGACACACTCGGCGATGCGGCTCTGCGTCCCGCGTGGTTCGCCACCATGCTGCAGCTGTCCTTCGTTGGAGGCCTGACCGGAAGCTACGTCGACTTCACCACGGCGCAGCGCGCTGCGTTGCAGATGACCGCGACCAGGGCGGGGCGGGAGATCAGCACCTCAGACGTCGACCGGATCGTCGACGGGATGCGGCAGCTGCCCCCGCATCCGGAGGTAGCCGGCGCCTTGCGCCAGCTCAAGGCCGCCGGCCTCCGGCTCACCGCGCTGACGAACTCGGTCCTGGACGTCGCCGAAGCCCAGTTGTCGAACGCGGGACTCAGGGAACTGGTCGACGACGTGTTCTCCGCGGACACGGTCCGTGCCCTCAAGCCCGCTCCGGAGCCCTACCGGATGGTGGCCGAGAGCTGCCAGGTCGAGATCGGCGACGTTTGGTTGGTGGCGGCGCATGCCTGGGACGTTTCCGGTGCTCTCGCCGCGGGATGCCGAGCGGCGTTCATCGGCCGCTCCGGCGCGGTCCCCAGCCCGCTGGGTCCCCAGCCCGATGTGCTCGGCGCCGACCTCCAGCAGATGGCCGATCGGCTCATGACGAGGCTGGGTGTCTCGGCCGCCGGCGGCTGAGGTCTGATCGGCCGCGCGGCGACTTCAGCTCGGCTCCCGTGGCTTCGCACCCGCTACCAGGGGGATGAATCACGCTGCCGCTGTCCCGACTGGGTCAGGACGGGTTCCGGCCGCCGCTGGGGCTTCGCGATCTACCTCCAGCCATGAGGCCCACCACGAGAGCGTCCCACCCAACGGGCAGCTCGACGGCAGCCCCGAACAAGCCCTCGACTGCCCCTGCGGCCTCTCCCTCGGCGACCGCACCCGCTCGTTCGAAACCCGACGGACTAATCGGCAGGACCACTCGTCACCGGCGTCGCTGCCCTATTGAACGTTGCGGACGCCCGAAACTCGGCCTGCCCTCCGGGCGGCACCACGTCACCGTGGCGGCTGGCACGAGAACTTCGCTCGTGCTTATGGTTCACCCATGCCAACTGTTGTAACAGGCTCTTATGTGGTGCAGCCCGTCCCGGGTTGCCGTCGATCATCTGGAAAGCACCCGTGAACCTGCTGCCGGGAGTGCCGTTCGCGGCCGACCTTGCCATCTTCGTCGTCTGCGCGCTGGTCATCTGGATCGCGGGCGTCCGGCTGAGCACGAGCACCGACGTGTTGTCCGACCGGCTGCACCTCGGTTCGGCGCTCGGCGGGCTGATCCTGCTCGCCGTCGCGACCAACCTCCCCGAGCTCGCGATAACCGTTAGCGCGGCCGCGGCCAACCACCTCGACGTCGCCGTCAGCAACATCCTGGGCGGTATCGCCATCCAGACTGTTGTCCTGGTCGCCCTCGACGCGTTCGGCGTGCGGGCGCGGCGGCCGCTGACGTATCAGGCAGCGAGCATGGCCCTTGTCATCGAAGGCAGCCTGGTCGTCGCGGTCCTCGTCGCGGTGGTAATGGGCACGCAGCTGCCCAAGACGCTGGTGCATTTCCGGCTCAGCCCCGATGTCGTGCTCATCGCCCTGCTGTGGGGCGTCGGCCTGCTGCTGACCCAACGCGCCGGCCGGCTGCCCTGGGCGGACAATGGCAACGCTCCCGACAGCCAGCCCCAGCCCCGCGGTCACTCGGCGAGAAAGCACGCTGCCGACGCCACCAGACAGGGCGTCAGCACTGGCCGGGCAGCCCTCACCTTCAGCGTGGCGGCGGTGGCCACGCTGGTCGCCGGGGCTCTCCTGGAGGAGAGCGGCAGCAAGGCCGCCGACCACGTCGGGCTGTCCGGGGTGCTGTTCGGCGCCACCGTCCTCGCCGCGGCGACCAGCTTGCCGGAGCTATCGACCGGGCTCACGTCGACCAAGGAGGGCGACTATCAGCTTGCCTTTGGTGACATCTTCGGCGGCAACGCCTTCCTGCCGGTGCTGTTCCTGCTAGCCACGGTGATCTCGGGAAAGGCGGTGCTGCCCAACGCACACCCCTCCGATCTCTATCTCACCGGGCTCTCGGCCCTGCTGACCATCGTCTACATGGTCGGTCTGATCTTTCGGCCTAGCCGGCAGCACGCACGCATGGGCGCCGACAGCATCGCGGTGCTGGTTCTCTACGTGGTCGGCGCGGTGGGGTTGGTGGCCCTTCCGCAGTAGTGGGCGTCCTCAGCCGGCGGCGCAGCGCTCATCTGGCCCCTTCGTCGGCCGAGGCCGCCGGCGAAAAGCCGGGCCGCGACCAGACGGGTCGTACATTCGGCTGACTGAGGAGACGGAGATGCGCAGCGCCTGCGCAAGTACCCGTCGCCGTCGGTCTGCTGGCCGGCCCTGTCCGGCGTTCTGGCAAGCGCGTCGTCGGCGGTTCCGACTGCATCAGTTGTCCCGAGGGAGCGCTGGCTCAGCCGGTCGGGTCAGCTGCTGACTCTTCGCGTGTGGCCAGGCTCACGGCTCGCAGGCCACGCAGCAACGCATCGCGGTCCGCCGGCGTCAGCACCGCCAGGAGCTCAGCGAAGATGGCACGCCGAGCCGCCTCGTGCCGGCGCACCACGCGCCGGCCGCCGGCGGTGAGCTGCAACAGCACCTCACGCCTGCTGTGCGCCGGCGCCGTCCGCTCGACGTGTCCGGCGGCGATGAGCCGGTCGATCAGCCGGCTCGCCGACGAGGTCGCCACCCCCAGCCGGCCGGCGAACACGGACAGGTTCACCGGACCGCCGCGGGCCAGCAACATCAGCGCCCGCAGCTGAGTGGGACTGACCTGCTCCACGGTGGTCATTGCCCGGATGCTCAGTCCGAGCAGACCCCGCGAGGCGGACTCGACCTCATCGACCAGCATCGGGTCCACCTGCTCGGTAACCTCCCTGGGCCGCCCGGTGGGTGCCGTAGCCATGGCAACAGTCTGCTCGGTCCCGTCGACGAGCACGGCACGGGCATCGGCCACGCCCCCTGCAGTCAACCCCTAGACGTCGGGCCTGCTGCCTGGCCGGCACGGGATCCCTCTCGGGCCGCTTCGCGTCGACCTGCCCGCGGTCAGCGGCCAGCCGCCTCGGCCCAACCGGCCGCCGACGCCCACCAGGGCGGGCTCGCCACTTTGTGTATGAACCGCACGGGAGCAGGAGACACGACGGAGGATGTGGGCGTGGACCGGTTCGAGGAGCCGAACGAGCGGGGCCAGCCCTCGGCACAGGACATCGGCGCCGCCGCCGGCCAGAACCAGTTGGCGACCCGGATGCCGGGGCAGCTCCGGCCGCCCGCGGGTGTGGACAGCGGCAACCGGGAAGTGTCAGCGGCCTGCAGCCAGACCCGTTCCCGGCCAGCCGCCCGAGCTGACCGCAGCCCGGCCAGCAGCGGCTCGTCGATGGTGTCCAGGACCCGGCAGGCGGTGGCGGTCGAGGCGACCGGTCCGAACAGGTCCGGCTGGTGCGTCAGCACCGCGAGGTCGGAGATCGTCGTCCCGCCGTCGGCGAGCACCTCTGCCAGGTCGACGAAGATCTGGCCCGGGTCGTGGCCGGCGCGCCGCTGGCGCAGCCCCGCGAGCACGTCGGTGAACCCGCCGGTGACGCCGGCCCGGTCGGCCAGCTCGGCCAGCAGCCGCGACCCGGCGTGCGACACCACCCCCGACCCGCCGCCAGAGACCACGATCTTGGGACGTCGCGCGCTACCGTGCATCTGCCGAGCGCGTCCGACAGCTGACAGCGCCCGTAGCTAGCATCTTTTGCTGGCGCCTCGACGCCCCGTTCAGGTGACGAGGCTGGCGCCGGCACACCGGTCGACAGCAGCGCCCGGTTCGGCCCTACCGCTCGACTCTGCCCGGGTTGTAGGCATACGTCTGCGAGCACCGCGCTTGCCCAGGAGAGCAGGGCACTCGAGAACGCTGCAGCGCTGGTCTGTACTCGCGCGAAACCAGTCAGGACGGGCGGGCCGTGTCGAGGACGCGCTCGAAGATCGCGCCCGTGGAGGCCGCTTGGACGAGCTTGTCGATCACGTCGACGGCCCAGTCCTCGCCCGACCAGTCCTGTGGCCGGTACAGCCCGAGGGCGGTGTTCAGCAGCACGTCTCCGGCGTAAACCGTGACGAACACCGCCGCCACGGCTCGCGGACCCCTGAGCCCGGCCCGGGCGGCGAGCGCGTACGCCGCGCCCCACATCGTGCCAAGCGCCACGTGGGTCGCGTTGTTTAGGCGCCGTCGTGCCGCCGGGGTCCCGGGAGCGAGCCGAAAGACCTTCTCGGCGAAGTCGGCCGGCGCGTAGCTGTCCGAGCGTCCGGTGATCGGCATCTCGACGAACTTCTGGAAGGCGGTCATGACGACCGTGCCCGCGACGCCCGCGACGGCGCCCCGTCCCAGCATGTTCGCTGCCGTCGAGCCCTCACTCATCTACGTGGCCAATCTCGAGGACTGCGCGACCGGCCGCAAGCCGAGGAAGAAACCCACCGTGACGCCGAGCACGCCCAGCGACAGGTGAATCAGGTTGTCCAGCACGGGATCATACTCCTGCGGCAGGAGCCCGAACAGGTCGGGAACTGCGAAGCCCAGGGACGCCAACGAGCAGGTAGACCACTCCCAGACCGCCGACCACCGAACGCACGGCTCTGTCCGAGCCGCAAGAGCTCACAGCGGCTATCAGTGCGCCGGTGACCAGGTGAATCGCGTCTTCCGCGATGTCGATGTTCAGGACGCCGAAGAGCAACTTCTCGATCAGGAGGACGCCGCCGACGCCGGTGCACGATGGTGAACTCCGACGACCTTGGCGGACATGCGACCTCCAGGGTGTCGATCGGGTGTGCAAGGAGCGCGCCGAACAGTGTCGAACAAGCTCGCGGACGTTGAGGACGGGGTTCACATCTTGCGCAGCACAGCCCCTCTGGCCTGAACGCGGAGGTGCTTGGTCCAGGAAGTCCGTACCTCGTCCATCTGCTCGAGCATCCGGTTCCCGAGCCCGTCCAGCTCGTCCGCGGTGATCTCCACAGGCGGCGGGAAGAGGTCGCGTTCCTCTTCCTCGGCGTGCGCGTCGAGGGTGGTGACAAACGCCTGCCACTCGCCCTCGTAGGCAGCGTCCGTCGGTTTCGTACGCAAGAAAGCGGCGAGTCGGTCGGAGACCTGGCGATGCTCGGCATGGGCGACCGCCACGAGCGTGCTGGCCGCCGCGACGGCGGGGTAGAACAGGTCGTCCTCGATGCGCATGTGGATGTCGAGCTCCACGATCAGGTCGTCGACCCGCTCCTCGCGTTCGGCCGACCCTGCCGGCGTACCGGTGATCTCCTTGCACAGCGCCCGCAGGACGTTGTGGTGCTCGATCAGCACCTGGTCAGCTCTCATTCGCCTACTCCTGTCGCTGCCAGAAGGCCTGTCGGCTTCCCAGGACGTACCTCGATCGTCCCTGCGAGGATCCGGGTCTGGTAGCAGGGCAAGGGGGCGGTGGCCGGCCCGCGGACGACCTGCCCTGTCACCGGGTCGAAGCGGGAACCGTGCCAGGGGCAGACGAGCTGCCCCCGGTCGATCCAGCCGTCCACTATGGGTGCGCCTTGGTGCGGGCAGAGCTCCCCGACGGCGAGGACGTCGTCGCCGTCCCGGAGCAGGACCAGACCCACCCCAGCCGCCTCCACCCGTTGGGGCTGGCCCGCCTCGAGCGCTGCCTCGGCCAGCAGCGGCGTCCACTCACCGGTGTCCCATCGCGGCCCGGACTGGTCGACCCCGACGCCCAGCCGGTACACCAGACTAGCGCCGAGATAGCCGCTCGCCGCCGTGATGCCGTAGCCCACCGCGCTGGCAGCAACGCCACGGACGTGCCTGCCGCGCCGGCGATCGCACCACGACAGGACGTACAGCGCGGTCGCCACAGCGTTCAGCGCCCCGTGGACGAGCCCCACGCGCCGGGACTCCTTGGTGTGCTGCCAGTCGTTCAGGCCTGTCGTTGCCGCAGCCAGGCTGGCGACGATCCCGACACCCAGGGTGACCCGCGACGCCTCCCGCAGCCCCGCCTGGTGCCCCGGGAGCACCGCGGCGACGTCCAGGGCCACCGTGGTGGCCACCGCACCCGTCGGCAGCGCCACCACCAGTGGGTGCAGCGGATGACCGAGCCAGGTGCCGTGCAACAGGTTGCTGGTGCGCTCCCCTGCACCCCCGCACGCAGCCAACGCGAACCCGAGAGCGTGCTCGAGGCGGTAGCCCGGACGATCCAGCCAACTCTGCCGGCCCAGCACCGACAAGACGCGGGCCCCCACGGCGCGAACGCTCTCCTCAGGCCGCCCCACCCGGACGTCCGAGCGCGGGCTTTTACTCATCTCGTCATCAAAAGTCTCAATGTCTCCTACGGGTTTCCTGCGGACACCCTCCCGCGAGCGGACCACACCCAGACGGCCCGCACGGCGTTCCGTAGCAGGCACGCCGCATTGGGCGGCGGAGCGGCGCAGCACCCGGGCATCTGTCCGTTCCCGGTGCAGTCGCTCACGAGCACCTAGCAGCGCTTGGGATGCCGGAGGTCGCGGCCTGCGCCTCCGGACACCCGCCGCGCAGCCCCGCACGATCCGGACCTGACCAGCGAAACGCCCTAGCAATGGGCTGTTGAAATGCCAGCGTGGCGGTGGGGTGCTACCCGTCGGCGGCGACCCGGTTACGGCCAGCGCTCTTAGCGTTCCGTAGGGCGGCGTCGGCCGATGCAAGGATTGCCGAAGCGGGCAGCGAGCAGGCCAGGCCGACCGAGACCGTGACGCTGAGGCCGTCCGCGAGGCGCTGCCAGGGGTGTTGCCTGACGGTGCTGTGGATCCGCTCGGCCAGCGGTCGGGTGCTGCGCCTGTCGCCGCTGGTCAGCACAACGAACTCGTCCCCGCCGTAGCGGACGATGAGGTCCGTGCTGCGGCAGGCCGCCGACGTCAGCTCGGCAACCGTGCGCAGCACCTCGTCGCCGACAGCGTGGGAGAACATGTCGTTGATCTGCTTGAACTTGTCGACGTCGACGAAGCACGCCGCGACCGGCTCGCCGACAGCCGTGGCTTGGGCCAGGGCGCGGTCCAGGGCCCGCCGGTTGGCCAGCCCGGTCAGTGGGTCCTGCAGCACCTGCGTCGTCATCCATTCGGTTTGTGCACCCAAGCGCCGGGCACGTCGCCGGGCCTTGAGCTCCGCTGCGAACGAGCGAGTCTGCTCCCCCAGACGGCGCAGCAGGGCGGTCGCTAGCTGGCTCCAGACTTCCACCGCCGGGTGCGGGCCGTGCGCGACGACCTCGGTCTCGGCGAGGGCAACCAGGGCGGTGGCCTGCCAGACACCGGCATCGCTGCGGGTGGCACGTGCGAACGCGCGACGGAAGTGCCCACGCGCCCGGTCGAAGTCGCCCGCCAGCTTGTGCAGCTCCCCGTTGTGCAGGTCGAGCATGCACAGCTCCAAACGCCCGGCTAGCAGCTCCTCTGAATCGATCTCGCGGGCCACGCCTTGCGCTGCGGTGACGGTGCTCAGCCCGGCCATGGCGTAGGCCTCGCAGGCCAGCGAACGGGCGACATGCTCATGGTCCTCATGCGACATCGCCAGCCGCCGCCACCGCAGCGTCAGGGAGGCCGCCTGGGCGAAGTGGGCGGCGGCACCGTCGATCTCGCCGGTGAGCTTGCGCTGGGCCCCGCAGGTCAGGTGCAGCAGGACGAGTTCGCTGACGAAGTGAACCTCGGCCCAGGGTTCTACCCGGACCAGCTCGCGCAAGATCGCGTCGGCTTCGTCGTAGGCGCCCGCCGCCTGCATGGCCATGGCGACGGCCATCTTGGCCAGGCCACGGTCTCGCTGAATGTGTGGGTGGTGCTCCAGCAACTCGACGGCCTCAGCGAGCCACTCCAGCGCCGGCCCGTGCCAGCCCCCCGTGCAATGACGCCTGCGCGCTCAGCGCGAGAGCGGTGGCCCGCCATAGCGGCTCACACATCGGATCGGCATCCGCGACGAGCTCCTGCGCAAGGTCCAAGCACTCCTGGTAGCGGCCGAACTCCTCGTACGCTTGGACACCCATATAGCGCAGGTAACGGCCAGCCACAACGTTCCCAGCCGCCCGCACCAGCAGGAATTGCGAGCGGTAGAGGGCCAGGGCGGCCCCCGGATCGGCAAGGTTGACCGGCTCCCCGCCCAGGCCCGGCAGCCAGGTGAAGCTGTGGAAGGTCGGCACGACGACCAGCTCGGTACCGCCGCCGCTGACCACGCTGCCCACAACTCCCCTCGAACAATCATCCCGTCATCGACCACAGCCTCCAGACACTGAAGGCAGGCGCCAAAAAGCAGGGTCCCGCACCTACAGCGACGCCACGACGGCAGGTGGAGCTGCTCGTCGCATCCCCCAGGGCTGGCGGGACGGAAGCGTCTCACGAGTAGGTCCGTCAGATGCCCTGGAGCAGAGGTGTCAGCTATCGGAGGTAGAAGGCGATGAAGTCTCGGCTCTGTTCGGAGAAGTAGTGCTCTGGGCCCTGACTCTGGTCGCCTCGGGTCTTGTGGGCCTGCACCGTGCCGTGTTGGTGGGTGTAGTAGTAGCCGATGGCCCAGGCGTCGTTGATGTCGAGCTCCATGGCGCGCACGGCTCCGGCTTGCTTGAGCAGCCGGCCCAGGGAGCACACGGAGGTGACAGGGCTGTTGACGAACACCAGCGCCCCGTCGGCTCGCTGGCCGATGCCGGTGCGCGGGACGTAGGCGGTGTTGCCAATGCCGTAGCCCCAGACCGGGGTGCTGCCTTGTGAGCAGGTCGGGTTCAGGGCGCCGCCGTCGAGGAGCAGGTCCAGGTTCTGCCTGACGCTGCGCACTGTGGGCCGCATAGTCGCCTCCCGGCCCCAGCGGGCGATGCTGACGGTCCCGTCGGTGGTGATAACCAGCGAGGCGGCGCCGGTCCGTAGCGGTTCGGCGGCGCTTTGGTCGTAGTAGCCGCCGCGGTTGCCGACGGGGCTGGCGTCGGTGCGGAACCCGCCGGGTATGGCTGCTGCCACGGTCTTGGCGAGTTCTGCGGTGATGTGGTCGGGTGTGTTCCAGCTGCCGCCGGGGTCGGTGATGCCCTCGTGCAGCCGGCCGGTGAGCAAGTTGGGGTCGAGCCACATGACCGCGGCCAGGTAGCTGGTGTGCCCGTCGTCCGGGCGCAGGTAGGTCAGTCGCACGGCCGGCAGGCCCCTGTCGAACACGACGTTCTGCCATCGGCCTTCTTGGGGGGCCGGGTTGGGGGCCATGGGTGCCAGCGCCGCTGGCGCGGGGCTGTGCCGCAGCGTCCTGGTCTGGGGGTGCTGGTTGGCGCGGACCGTCTTGGCGGGGTTGAGTTCGGCTGCGGCGGTTGGGATGCCGCCGGTGGGGGCGCCGCCAACGGCGGGCTTGTTCAGCTCGTACTGGGTCTGTTCGAGGCGGGTGACCGCCCAGTTCAGATGGTGGCCGCGGCCCCACTCCGCTACCCGCTGGGCAGTGCTGTCGTTGCCTGGGCGGCCCAACGCTTCGCCGATAGAGAAGCCGGTGGCCAGGACAAGGAGCAGGACGATCCCGCCGGCGGCGTGCAGCTGCTGGCGCAGGGCGGGGCGCCACGCCAGTGCCTTTCCGCCAGCTCCCAGCGCCCGCAGCCCAGGTCGGTCCATGCCGACCCCATCGCCGGTCTGCGCCGAAAAGTGACAACCGACGGCCGACGAGGGCTGGCCCAGGCACCGGGCGGCGTCATGGGTCCGCCCAGCTCCGGTCGCCGACGGGGTTGGCCTGCCGTGCCAGTCAGTCGGTATAGGGGACGGCTGGCTGGTGACCCGGTCGCTGTCTGCGGTCCGGGTGTCAGCCCAGAGCGGGGTCGGCGGGTAGCAGGCTGCGCAGATGATTGAGCCCGGCGGTTGTCCTGGTCTTCACCGTGCCCAGCGGTATCTGGTCGCGGCGGGCGATCTGGGTCTGAGACAGTCCTCCCAGTAGGCCGCCAGCAGCACCCGCTGCTGGGCGCGGGGCAGCACCTCTAGCCCTCGGCGCAGCTGGTCGGCGTCATGTTCGCGCAGCACGATGTCCTCAGGCGCGTCACAGCTGGGTGATGTGCGGTGAGGTTCGGCTTCCTCACGGCGCCGGACCCGCCGCAGGTGCTCGGCGTGGCGTACGGCGTCGACGGCCTTGTACCTGGTCAGGGTTAGTAGCCAGGTTTCCAGCGGGCCCCGGGCCGGGTCGAAACGCGACGGGGCGTGCTGCCAGGCGGCGAGGAACGCCTCTTGCACGACCTCCTCGGCCAGCGACCGGTCCCGGACAGTGCGCGCTGCCACCCGCAGGCAGGTGTCATATAGCCGTTCGCAGACGTCGGTCAGCTCGTCGAGCAGCGCCTGATCGACGCTGGCCGTACAGCTTGCCTGGGCGGGGAGCGGGGCGCCTTCCAGGACTGGCGTTCCCAGCATGGCGCTTGAACAATTCACAAGCACCGTTCGGCAGGAGACACCGATTCTTCAGCTCCATGGGCGATCTCGAGCCATAGCGCCCGGACATTCGTACGGCTTCGACCCAATTGGCGTGAGTTAGCAGCCGCCTAGGTTGCCGGACGCTTGTGGCTAGGCGGACGCGGGTTGGTTCACCCTGCGGCAGCTGTAGTGGCGCGGGGCGGTTGTCGAGAGGGTCGGGTGTGAGGGGTGCTGATAGGGCGATGGCAGAGGCGTTATCTGCCGTTGGTGTCGCCACAGCCGAGGTCTGGCGGCGTCAGCAACTCGAGCGGCGGACGCGGCGGTTGCGGTTGGTCTGCGCGGTTGCGACGGTTCCGCTGCTGGTGACCTACCAGGATGACGGCCGTTCCGCGCCTTGGCCGATGTGGCCGTTTGCGGCGGGCTTGTTCGTGGCGTTCATGGCCTCGAACGCGGCGAGCTGGCGGGCCCAGGCCCGGGCTGGCGGCCCGGGCTACCGGCGCTGGGCCGGGGTGCAGTCCGGGGTTGACGTCATAGGTGTGCTATTCGCGGTGTTCGCCGAGTCCTATGACCCGAAGGCGAACGCGTGGACAGCCCTGCTGCTGGTGGGGCTGGTCGCCGCACTTCGAGCCGGGTCGCGGGCGGCGCTGGCAACCGCAGCGGCGGGCTGGGCCGGCCTGGCCGCGATCGTGCTGGGGTTGGGGGGCTGTCGGGGTATGCGGTGAGTGCCCTTGTCTACAGCGCGATGCTGCTGGCGTCGGTGGCGGCGATCGCCGGGGGGGCGGTGGACCGGCTGATGGAAGCGGCCGCTGCCGCCGAACTGGCCCAGCAGCGCTTAGCCAGGCAGGCGGGGACCGATGGGTTGACCGGGCTGGCGAACCGGCTCGCGTTCGACGCCGAGCTCGCCCGCCGCTGGCAGGACTCGGCTGGTCCGGCACGGGTCGGGCTGCTGGTGCTGGACCTCAACCGCTTCAAGGAGGTCAACGACAGGTTCGGGCACGCCGCAGGCGACGAGCTGCTGCAAGCCGTCGCGACCCGCCTTGCCAGCCAGCTACGCCCGGGGGACGTTCTTGCCCGTCTCGGCGGGGATGAGTTCGCTGTCATCCTCGGCGACGCCCACACCGAGCTGGCCGCCTGCGGCGCGGCGGACCGGCTCGCTGCCGGGCTGCTGACACCAGTCACTGTGCCGGTGGCAGACCTTGAGCTGACTGCGACGGTCAGCATCGGGGTGGCTGTGAGCCCGGCGCACGCCGCCAGCCCCGACGGGTTGCTGCGCGCCGCCGACACCGGCATGTACCGGGCGAAGTCGGCCGGGCGCCCCGTCGCGCTCTACTCCGTCGCCGGTGCCCAGCATGAGCGAGAGCGCCGCGTTCTGCTTGGCGAGCTGCGTAGCGCCCTCGAGGGCGGGACTCTGAGTTGCCACTACCAGCCGCAGGTCGACCTACGCGGCGCCCGCACCAGGCGCGTCGAAGCGCTAGTGCGTTGGCAGCACCCCGAACGCGGCCTGCTGGGACCCGGCGCGTTCCTGCCGCTGGCCGAGCAGGCCGGGCTGATGGGCGTCCTGACCCGCCAGGTTCTGACCCGCGCCGCCACCGACGCCGCCAGCTGGGTAGCTGGGGGCTGGCTGTCCTGCGTATCGGTCAACTTGGCTGCCAGCGACCTGCTCGACCCGCTACTGCCCGCGGACATTGCCGCAATCCTGGCTGCGGCCGGACTACCAGCCGCCGCCTTGCAGGCAGAGATCGCTGAGACAGTGTTCCTGAGCGACCTCGACCGGGCCCGCAGCGTTCTGAGCGGACTGCGCGGGCTGGGGATCGGGGTCGCGCTGGACGACTTCGGCACCGGCTACTCCAGCCTGACCCACTTGCAGCAACTGCCCGCCGACGAGCTCAAGCTCGACCAGTCGTTCACCGCCCGGCTAGCCACCGATCCCCGGACCCGGGCCATCGTGGCGGGCACCATCACCCTCGCGCACACCCTCGGGCTGCGGGTAGTGGGGGAAGGAGTCGAGGACCAAGCCACCCACGCCGAGCTCCAGGCGTTGGGCTGTGACCTGGGCCAGGGCTACCTGTACAGCCCTGCCCTGCCCCCGGGCAGCCTGCCCGGCTGGCTCGAGCGGAGCACCCCGGTCCCGACTCAGCGACACGGCACAACCAGCAACGTGTCCTACCTGCCCACCCCTGCCACGGGCTACCGAGTCTCACGCACCAGCCGCTGAACGGCAACACCAGTCAGGTCCGCACCCGGTTGCTCACCCTTTTGGGACTGCCCGATCTTCGGTGCAGCAGGGCGGCTTGAGTCAGCGACGCCCCCGGCGCGCCACCGCCGGAGGCCTTGTGGTCCAACGCGATGGTGATGCTGGCTCGGGCGGGCGCTGGACTTCTCATGGGGGGTTGGGCTCTCAAGGGTGCGAGCGGGCTGGTCGATGCCCGCGGGATGTGGCAGCTGGCGCTAGTGGGCAATGCGGTGATCAGCCTGGCGTAATTTTCGATTACCGCGGCGATTATGGTGCCGCTGGTGCGGGCCGGGCAGGTGCGGGCCAACCGGCTGGGTGCTGCTACCGCGGCGATCTTCTTCAGCTGCGCGGTGGGTCATGGGCTGCATGCGCTGCACCCGCTGCTGCCAGCGCTCCTGGGTCAGAGCTCGGGCGAGCAGGCAGCCGCCCGCATGGTCAGCTGGCACGACGCCCTATGGGATGTGCTTACTGCATGTGTCGGGGTCTACTACTGGACGCTGCGCCGTACGTACGGCTCGTTGATGCGCGGGGCGGTGCTGTTTGAGGACATGGAGGAGCGGCAGCGGGTTGCGGGACTGGAGGCAGCGCAAGCGGTCGCCGAGGCCCGGGCTGAGGCTGAGCGGGAACGCGACGCGCACGCCGCGATGGTCAAGTCGGTCATCGCCAATAGCCAGTCGCTGATCTACATCAAGGACCTCGAGGGTCGCTATCTGTTGGCGAACGCCGCATTCGAGCGGGCGTTCGGGGTCAGCGAAGCAGACGTGCTGGGCCAGACCGACGCCTACCTCGACCCCGAGCTCGCTCCGGTATGGCGGGACAATGACCTGCGTGCCCAGCGGGAGTCCTACACCCTCGATGAGTGGTCCGAGGCTCCCGATGGGCGGCACGTGTACGAGTCGGTCAAGTTCCCCTTGTTCGACGCCGCGGGCCGGTTGTATGCGACCTGCGGTGTCTCCCTCGACGTGACCGCCAGCCGCCAGGCGCCCAAGGCCATGGCCGACGCCCACGATGCGGCACTCGCCGCGGCTGCCAGCAAAGCCACGTTCCTCGCCACGATGAGCCATGAGATCCGTACCCCGATGAACGCCGTCATCGGCATGACCGGGCTGCTGCTCGACACCGACCTCGACTCCGAGCAGCGCGACTTCACCGAGACCGTCCGCAGCAGCGGCGAGGCGCTGCTGACCATCATCAACGACATCCTCGACTTCTCCAAGATCGAGTCCGGGGAGCTCGAGCTCGAGGCCGTGACCTTCGAGCTGCGTGAGGCTGTTGAAAGCGCCCTGGCCCTCGTCGCTCTTCCCGCCTCGGACAAGGGCCTGGAGCTGGTCGCCCAGCTCGACGAGGACTGTCCGGAACTCGTCGTCGGCGACCAGACCCGCTTCCGCCAGGTGCTGGTCAACCTGCTGTCCAACGCGGTCAAGTTCACCCCCAGCGGGGAGGTCGTTGTCACGGTCAGCAGCGAGCAGGCCGCCGAGCAAGGCCAGCCGCCAGCCGGGCGGGGGCAGGGGCAGGTGCGCCTGCGGGTGTCGGTGTGTGACACCGGTATCGGTATCTCGCCGCAGGCAACCGACCGGCTGTTCCGGTCCTTTAGCCAGGTCGATGCCTCCACCACGCGGGTCTACGGCGGAACCGGGCTCGGGCTGGCGATCAGCCGGCGGCTGGTCGAGGCGATGGGCGGCGAGCTTGGCGTGGAAAGCGCGGTTGGTGAGGGATCGACGTTCACCTTCACCGCGGTGCTGGGCACCTCCACGGACAGGCGGGGGGTCAGTATCCACACCCAAGGGTCGCTGGTGGGCCGGTCGGCGCTTGTCGTCGACGACAACGCCACCAACCGCCGGATGCTGGGCCGGCTGCTGCACAACTGGGGAATGAGCTGTACCGACGTGGCAACCCCAGCCGCCGCCCTGGAGCTGCTTTCCGCCGGGGCGAGCTTCGAGGTCGCCCTACTCGACATGGACATGCCAGGCATGAACGGGGTGCAGCTCGCTGCCGCCCTGGCCCAATTGCCGGCCGGGCGGGACCTGCCCCTCGTGCTGCTCAGCAGCCTTCAGTGGCGCCCGCAGGCCCTCGAGCGGGAGCTGTTCGCTGCCACGTTGACCAAACCGGCCAAAGCCAGCGTGCTGCGCGACAAACTGCTCACCGCGCTGGCACCCGCCGAGGCCACGCTGCTGGCAATCGAGACAGCCGGCGGGCAACGCGCCCAGGACGGTCCCGCTGCCAGGTCCGAGGCCTTGCGCATCCTGTACGCGGAGGACAACGCGGTGAACCAGAAAGTCGGCCAGCTGATGCTGGCCAAGCTCGGTCACCGCGTTGATAACGTCGCCGACGGCCGTGAGGCGCTGGCAGCGGTGCACGAGCTGCGCTACGACGTTGTCTTGATGGACGTGCAGATGCCGGTCATGGACGGCCTGGAGGCAACCAGGCGGATCCGAGCCGAGCTGCCCCCCGACCGCCAGCCCCACATCGTGGCGATGACCGCCAGTGTGCTCGTCGAGGACCAGGAAGCGTGCGCCGCCGCCGGCATGGACCATTACCTGGCCAAGCCGGTCCGCGAGCAGGACCTGCGCCAAGCCCTCGAGCGCATCCCCGCTCGACCCGCAGTGCCCGCTGGCCTGCTCTACCCGGTCCTGGTGCAACCCGCCGACTGTGAAGGCCGGCAGTAGCCAGCATGTGACAGGCCCAGCGTCGGCAGCCGTTGATCACCAGCCCGATCAGCCCGGCCTCGAGCGTCTTCGCGAGCACGCGGTCGCGAGTTCCGCGGCTGCCGCCAGCAGCGGGTCGGGGGTCACCTGCCGAAAGGCGGTGAGCCGGTTTGGCGAGGCTTGTGACAGCACCGATCCGGCGCCCTGCACGTGCCGATTGCTGCCGCCCGAGTCAACTGGCTGGTAGAGGTCTGCCACCAGCACTACCAGCCTGACGTGTGCCGCTACGCGCCCCGAGTCAGGCGTCGACGAAGTCTCTGTGCGTCGTTCGGGTCGTGGCAGGCGCCGAGAGCATGGCGAGCCCGTAGGTGGCGAGCCCGATGTAGAGCAACACGGGGCCGTGCGGGAGCCACCATGCGACGGCTGACAGGGGCAGCTCAGCAATGGCCAGGACGAGGAGTACGACGGCGGCGCGCGGCGCCCACTGGGGGAAGGCGCGGCTGTTCCACAGCCGGCGGGCTAGAACGATGGACGAGATCAGCAGCGGCAGGATCGCGATGGTGGAGAGCAGGCCGGGGATGTGCGCGAACTGGTTCTCCGAGAGGTCGAATGCCTGCTTCGCGGGAAGCCTCGCGTAGACGACGGGGATCGCGGTCATGTCCAGGATCGTGTGCGGGAGCTCTGCCAGCGCCAAACTCACCCCGATGAGGATGACGGCGGCACCGCCGCGCTCGCCCGACTGGCGCAGGCGTGCGAACAGGCCGGCGAGGCCGATGAAGAGCAGGAGCAGGCCGGCGAACAGTGCGAGGGCGACGGGCGCCGCCATGCTCGCGACGTAATGGGGGCCGCGGTCGGCGTCGACGGGGTCGGTCACCGCCTCGCCCGTAATGGCCCGGCGCACAGCAGCGCGCCGCCTGCCAGGCAGATGCCGCAGCGCTTCAGGATGTCCATAGTTCCTCCGGGTAGTTGGTTTCGCCAGAAGGCTAGGAAGGCGGGCGTCGTGCCGACACCGTGCGGTCCGTAGAGATGACGGAGGGCTAGCCGCATTGCGGGGGTGTGGCTGTTCCCCTGTCGGGCTCGACCTTCCTGGCACAGACTCCGTGCGTGACGCGTCGACTGGTGCCAGCAATAGGCGGGGTCGCCGTCGTGCTCAGCGCCGTGTGCCTCATCGCCTCGGGTGTTCATCGGGCGGAGGACTTCGCCGATCCCTTGGTCCTGACCCCGGCCTTCTGGGCGGCGGCGCGATCGCGTACACCTACCGCCCGCAGTTGCGCTGCGCGCGACTCCTCTGCCTGACCGGCACGCTCATCGCCGTCTCGCACCTGCTGGCCGCGGCGCCTCCAGCGGTTCATGCGCTTGCCGTCTGGCCGGTGAACCTGGCGTCTCAGCTCCTGTTCCTGCTCGGCTTCGCTGCCTGGAGTGCGCTGTTGGCCGTGTTCCCCGACGGATGCGTCGAGACGGGCAAGGAGCGGTGGTGGCTGCGACTGTTCCCCACCGCTGCGATCCTCTTCGGAACTATCGGCTTCTTCTCCGTCCCGACCCAGCCGCAGCTCGGCGTGCTCGCCAAGCCCGAGACGCCGCTACCGTTCTGGTCGACTGACCTCGCCTGGGTACACGAGGCGAGTGGAGTCGTTTTCGCCGCCCCACTCGTCGGTCTGGTGCTGCTCGCGCTGCGCTGCAAGCGGGCAAAGGGAACGCGACGCGCCCAGATGCGGCTTCCGCTGCTGGCCTCCGGGCTGGTAGCCCTGGCCCTGGCCGGCAGCTCGCTGCTGACGACAGCTGTGGGCAGCGCCGCCCAGGCTTACCTCTTCGTCGCGGCTGTCGGAACGCTCCCCGTGGCGCTTCTGATCGGGATGATCCGCGACGGGCTGTTCGACCTGGACCGTTTCGCGCTGCGGTCCCTGGTGTTCGGCATCCTTTGGGTGCTGATCGCTGCGGTGTGCGTGGCTATCGCTGCAGCACCGGGCGTGGCCGTCGGGCGCCAGCTGCCCGTCGGTATCGCCGTGGCGATTGCGGTCGTCGCCGCGATGCTCTTCCAGCCGGTGCGCAGCAGGCTCGAGACACTCGCGGACCGCTGGGTCTGCGGTGAGCGACTCTCGGCCGAGGACGCGATGCGGCGTCTCGGCGGCGCCCTTGCCGAGACCGGGGACCTCGAGCACCTGGCTGACGTCGTCGCGGGGCCGTCCGACGCGGCCTGCGCTGCGCGTGGGTTCGGGTGCTGATAGACGCCCGAGAGGCTGCCTGGAGCGGCCACAACCCAACGTCCAGGCCCGCTGACTTGGTCGTCCCGCTCCGGCGCCGGCACAGTGATCGGCGCGATCGAGTGCGGAAGCCCCGCTTCCAGCGACACCGCGCTCCTGGACGACCTCGCCCTGCAGGCGGCAGCGGCCTTGCACAGCGCTGACCTGGGACGCCGGCTCGCCGCGCAGGTCAAGGAGCTGTCAGCGTCCCGCGAGCGCCTGGTCCGCGCCGAGGAAGGCGAGCGCCGCAGGATCGAACGGGACCTGCATGATGGCGTACAAGCCCAGCTGGTCGCTCTCGCAGCGAAGGGGGACCTGGCCCGGTTGCAGCAACACACGGATCCGGGCTCGCTCGCCTGCACCCTGGACGAGCTCGTCGCTGCGGTGCGGGCGGCGCATGTCGACCTGCGCGAGCTCGTCCGCGGCATCCACCCTGCGGTCCTCGAAGACCACGGACTGGTACGGGCGATCGAGGCCAGAACCTGCGGTGCTGCCGCTGCAGGTCCGGGTCGACGCCGACCGTGAGAGCCGCGACCGCCGGCTCCTCCTGCACGTGGAGGGGGCGGCGTACTTCTTCGCGCTCGAAGGCATCACGAACGTGATCCGACACGCCCACGCAGATTCCGCTGTCATCGAGGTCTCCCGGCGGCAGCACGAGCTCCGGATCGAGGTCATCGACCATGGGCGCGGCTTCACCACGAACGGCGTGCAGGGCTCGCACGGCCTGCGCGGGTTGTCCGACCGGCTGCAGGCCCTCGGCGGCAGCGTCGACGTGAGCTCGAGACCTGGCAGCGGTACCCGCCTGCTCGGCGTGTTGCCGATCGGCGCTCATGTCTGACCGGCTCAGGATCGTGTTGGCCGAGGACCACTACCTCGTGCGCGAGGGCACCCGGCAGCTGCTGGAGGCAACCGGCGAGGTCGCCGTCGTCGCCGCTGTCGGCACGGCGCCCGAGCTGCTCGACGCCGTGCGCAGGTGTCTCCCGACGCCGTTCTCACCGACATCCGCATGCCCCCGACCCTGCGCACGGAAGGCATCGACTGCGCCCACACGATCCGCGCCGAGTTCCCCGCAACGGGCGTCGTCATCCTGTCCCAGCACGCTGAGGGCAGCTACGCCGGGCAGTTGTTCGAGCACGGCAGCTCCGGTCTTGGGTACCTGCTCAAGGACCGTGTCGGGGACCACCACCAGCTGTTGCGGGCGCTGCGGGAGACCGCCGCGGGCCAGTCCGTCATCGACCCCGTAGTGGTCGACGCACTGGTGCGACAGCGCGAGCAGGAGCGCTCCTCACCCCTTGCGCGACTCACCGATCGGGAGCGCGAGGTCCTGCAGCGCATGGCGGAAGGGCTCACCAACGCCACGATCGCCGAGCAGCTGTACCTATCCCCGTCGGCCGTGGAGAAGCACGTCGCGGCAATCTTCGCCAAGCTCGACCTCCCACCGGAGACCCCCGTGCACCGACGAGTCGCCGCGGTCCTGACCCTGCTGCACGGAACCTGACCAAGCGGACCGCGAAGCGAGGCCCTGGGGAGCCGCCGCCTGCGACTCAGTCCAACGCACGCGCCCGCTCAGCGATGAGCCGGATCGAAGCGGCAGACCAGGAATCAGCACGACGAGGCGACACCCCGGCAGCGTCTAACGCGGCTGCTACCTGCCGGTAGGAAAGCCCCGCTTGCCGCATCTCGAGGATGCGAGCGATGATCTGCTGCTCGCTCTCATCCTCAACGGCGTCTCGACCCTTGCCCTTGCCCTCGGCGCGGGTACCAAAGGCGTACCGACCCCCTGCGTGGTGACCTCGCGTCGCCTTCGGGCGACGTGCCCCGAACGTTGCATTCGCGTTGAGGTCCCGCTCATACTCCCCGATCAGGCCGAGGACGCGGCGAACCATCGTGCGGGTCGGCTGGTCAGGGTCGCAGGCAAGCACCTCGCCTGTGGTCTCCGCGTCGCCGTTGACGACGAACACGCTAGCGGACGCCCTCCATGCCACCTGTAGCGCAGCCTCTTGCTGGAGCAACTCGCCAGCCAACCGGTCGAGGGTGAGCACGACGAGGCCAGTCCCGTGGGGATACGAGCGCAGAGCGGCGAGCGCGGTGGATAGACCCGGCTGGCCGGCTGGCAGGACGCTGCCGGAGGAAACGTCGCTGTAGACCGCGACGATGCGATGCCCGCGCGCTTTCGCCCACTGCAGGATGGCGAGCTCCTGCGTCTCCAGCCTGCGCCCGTCGGTCTGCTGCTCGACGATGCTGGCGCGGCAGTAGCCGACGAGATCCATGTCCGCAATCTCATGCCTCTGGCGTGCGGTGTAAACACCCGTGCGGACGGTTGCGGGGACCCTTTGTCGAGGCCCCAGGAAATTCGCGGCTGCTACGTCGAGCCGCCCGCTACTGTGCCAGCAGCAGGTGCGGCCTCGGCCGGGAGGTCGCCAGGCCTCGGGTGCAGCACCAGTACGGGGCGGTCCGCGTGGCGGACCACCTTCTCCGACACGCTGCCCAACAGCGCGTGCTTGATACCGCTG
>JAABUM010000292.1_pt1 | contig 96517 bp, 92 predicted proteins | sample 5559161 | NCBI WGS metagenome assembly JAABUM01 (sample SAMN10711868, study PRJNA513369) | rock metagenome | isolation source: Antarctica rocks | place: Antarctica: Victoria Land, Siegfried Peak nord
ACTACAACAACAGGAGGCGACACTCCACACTCGGATACTTGACACCCCGAGAGTACGAACTAGGATACAGAGACATCAATCAACTAGCAGCCTAATTGCCTGTCCTAAAAAGCGGGAACACTCCAGAGCGCACCCGCGGCAAGGCACTGATGCAGCAGCTGATTGACTCGGTGCGCAGCGGTGTCCCGGCCGCCCTGAGCGAGGTCATCACGCTCGGGCGGACCCTGAACAAGCGGGCCGCCGACGTGCTCGCCTACTTCGACCGCCCAGGCACCAGCAACGGCCCCACCGAAGCGATCAACGGCCGCCTCGAGCACCTGCGTGGGTCGGCCCTCGGGTTCCGCAACCTCACCAACTACATCGCCAGATCACTGCTCGAGACCGGCGGGTTCAGACCGCGACTACACCCTCAACTGCGATGAGCCCCTTAATGCGGGCAGTGCGCTTGAAGTGCGCTTGCCTGTTGGGTGGTTGGCCCAATGACATGTGAAGCTCTTGTTATCGTTGCGCGTGCCAGCAAAGACCGCCGGTGTCCGAACCACCGTCCGGAGACTGCGGTTCGAGGGTCAGATCGCGGGGCTCGGGACGGCAGAGGGCACCCGGATGGTCGTCGGCCGCTGGAGACAGTCGCCGCTCGGAGCGTTCGCCGACGTGATGGTCGAGCGGCCGGACGGCCACCGCCTGCTGCTGGCGCCGAATGCGCAGGTGGCCCACTTCGTGTCCTCGACCTACTCGTTCGACCAGACCCTCGAGACACCGGTCCTGGTCTCACCTGGCGCACACGGCTGGGTCGTCGACGCCGGACCGCTGCGGCTGGCGTTCGGCACCGGTGCACGGACGCCGCTCGGCTGGCTGCTGCGCGGCATACCCAACGTCGTTGCGGGAGCGCCGTGGTTCGCGGCGGCCGTGGACCCGGTGGCCCGGGTAGTGCTGGGCGGCGTCCGGACGCGGGGGTCCGCGGGTGGCGGCCGGCGCGAGTGGTACGGCGCCAGCGACGTGCACCGCATCGTCTCCGCCACGGCGTCCTGGGACGGGGTCGACCTCGGCGGGCTGCGACCGGTCCGGCCGGCGGTGCGGTTCGGGTTCGGCTCCACCCCCGCCCAGCCGTCGGTGACCAGCGTCGTCTCGACGGTGCAGGTCCCCCGCTGAGCGAGTGGTTCGAGCCAAAGCCTGAGCGCCGTCCTCACCGGGTGGCGCTCCACCGGGCCGGGGCCTACTGGATCCGCGGGGCCGTGTCGCCGGTCGCGACGAGCGGCCTGCCTGCCGACTCCCACGCCTTCATCCCGCCGTCGAGGTTGACAGCGTCCACGCCCTGCGACGCCAGCCAGGCCACCGCACGCGAGGAACGACCGCCGCTGCGGCAGGTGACGGCTACCGGTCCGTCACCACCCCCGAGCAGCTCCGGCAGGTCGTGCAGGCGCGACGGCAGGCTCCCCAAGGGGATGTGCACCGCACCGGGCGCGTGGCCCGCCGCCCACTCGTCGGGCTCGCGCACGTCGAGCAGGACCGCATCGTCGGGCAGGTCGGTGTTGGGCACCTTGGGCACGTTGGGCATCGGCTGGCTGGGCATCGGCTGGCTTGGCATGTTCGGCGGGTTCACGCCACCGATGATCTCACTTGAGCAGCCGGGACAGCCGCCGGTCGGCGAGCGGCTTGCCGCCGGTCTGGCAGGTGGGGCAGTACTGCATCGCGGAATCGGCAAAAGACACCTCCCGGACGATGTCGCCGCAGACCGGGCACGGCTCCCCGGCACGTCCGTGCACCCGCATACCGGCCCGCTTGGCGTCCTTGAGCTCCTTGGCGGGCTTGCCGGATGCCGCGGCCACCGCCTCGCGCAGGGTCTCACGCAGGGCGACGTAGAGCCGGTCCACCTCCTCCTCGTCCAGCGTCGCGGCCAGCGCGTACGGTGAGAGCCGCGCGGCGTGCAGCACCTCGTCGGAGTAGGCGTTGCCGACGCCGGCCAGCACCGACTGGTCCTTAAGCAGGCCCTTGACCTGCGTGCGCCGCCCGGCCAGCAGGGCCGCGAAGTCCTCACGGGTGAACTCGGGCGCCAACGGGTCGGGCCCGAGACGCGCCACGCCGGGCACGTCGCGGGGGTCCCGGACCAGGTATGCCGCAAGCCGCTTCTGCGTCCCGGCCTCGGTCAGGTCGAAGCCGCTGCCGTCCGAGAGCCGGACCCGCAGGGCGACCGGCGACTTGCCCGGCCGCAGCCGGACGGCGCTCAGGGCATCGGACCAGCGCAGCCACCCGGCGCGGGCGAGGTGGAAGACCAGGTGGATGCCGTCGACGTCGAGGTCGATGAACTTGCCGTGGCGGGTGACGTCGTCGACCAGCAGCCCCTCGAGGGCCTGCGGGGGCGGGGTGTACGTCTTGAGCACGCTGATCGCGCCGATCTCGACGCCCACCACCGCGAGCCCCACAGTGCGCTGGCGCAGGAAGTCGACCAGCGCCTGGACCTCCGGCAGCTCGGGCATGAGGCCATTGTGACCGGGCGCGACGCCACGTCGCGCCCGTCGACCGGCTCAGCTAGCGGGTCACTTGACGGTCACCGTGATCTTCTTCATGACCACTCCGCCGCCGCCCATCGCCGGGAGGTCGGCGCCGGGGACCTTGGGGAACTCGTAGGTGCCGATGGTGTGGTCGTCCACATGCAGCATGGGCCAGTAGCTGCCGGTGGGAATCCCGCCAGGTGTGGGGATCTTCACCGCGCTGGAGCTGCCGGCGGGGACGGCGACGAAGTACTTGACCGGTCCGGGCTTGCCCCCCTTGTCGGCGTGGAGGGCGATCCATCCTCCCTTGCCCCCTGCCTTGAGGTCGACCGAGGCGATGGTGACGGACTTGCCGTCACTCTTCTGGTTCGCGGCGCTCAGGGTGCCGCTGGCGCCGGCCGGTGCCGCGCTGGACGACGCGCTGGAAGACGCGCTGGAGGAGGAGGACGTCGGGGGCGCCGAGGTGCCGCTCGCGGCGGAGTCCGTGCCTCCGCTGGAGCCGCAGGCGCTGAGTGCGGCGACGACGGCGGCAAGTGTGGCGGCGGTGAGGCCGTGGCGCAGTGCGTTCATCGGAGTGTGTCTCCTTGATAGAGGTGAGTAGGCGAACAGCGGTGTCGCTGAGCGCCTTCGGTCAGTGGACCGTGAGCGTGCCGTGCATGGACGGGTGCACCGAGCAGTGCACCTTGTAGATGCCGGGTCTCCGGGGCGCGACCAGCGTGCCGGGCGAGCCCTGGTCGAAGCTGCCGGTGTCGAAGCTTCCGTCGTCCGCGGTGACCGTGTGCGGTTCGGCGTCGCCGTCGGCGATGGTGATCTTCTGGCCCGCAGCCGCGGTGAGCGGCGGGATGACGTAGCCGCGGATGGTGAAGCTCTCCGCAGATGTCGCTGTGGTCGATGACGCCTTCGTGCCGGTCGGTCCCTGGTTCGAGCCGCAGGCCGCGAGCCCGACCATCAGTGCGAGCCCGACCACCAGCGCCAGGCCGGTCGCTGCGGCCGGCAGCGGGCCCGACCGCTTGGATCTCGCTGCCGCGTTGCTCACCACCGGTTCTGGTCCATACCCCGCTCTACGCGCGCAATCACGGATCGGTTCACCGGCGGCGGACAGATCCGGCTTAGGCTGGGCCGTGACCTCACCGCCAGGCGACGGCGCCTCTCTGCTGAGGCTGACCGACCGCCGCGGTCGGCTGACGCTGCTCACCACGGTGCTCGGCAGCGGGATGTCCTTCCTCGACGGCACGATTGTCAACGTGGCCCTGCCCACCATCGGCCGGGAGCTGCGCGCCGACCTGGCGGGACTGCAGTGGGTCGTCAACGGCTACGCGCTCACCCTGGCCGCGCTGATCCTGCTCGGCGGCTCCCTCGGTGACCGGTTCGGCCGGCGGCGAACGTATAGCGTGGGCACGGCAGCCTTCGGCGCCGCCTCCACGCTGTGTGCCATCAGTCCCGGCATCGCCACGCTGACGGCGGCCCGGGCGGTGCAGGGGGTCGCTGCCGCGCTGCTCGTCCCCGGGAGCCTGGCCATCCTGCAGGCCTCCTTCGTGCCGGAGGACCGGATGAAGGCGATCGGCGCGTGGACCGGGCTGACCGGGGTGGCGACCGCGTCCGGTCCGCTGGTCGGCGGGTGGCTGGTCGGGTTCAGCTGGCGCTACGCCTTCTGGCTCAACGTCCCGGTGGCCGTCGCCGTCGTCCTGCTGTCCCGGGTCATGCCGGAGTCGCGGAACCCGCATGCCAGCCACCGTCTGGACGTGCCCGGCGTCGGCTTCGCCGTCCTCGGGCTGGCCGGCACGACATATGCGCTCACCGCCTATCCCAGCCGCGGCGCCGACGCGGTCACCGCCGCCGCGGCTGTCGTCGGCGTGGGCGCCATGGCGGCGTTCGTCGTCGCGGAGCGTCGCTCGAACCACCCGATGATGCCGCCGTCGCTGTTCACGTCACGGGCCTTCAGCGTGGTCAACGTGGTGACGCTCGTGGTCTACGCGGCGCTCTCCGGTGCCCTGCTGTTCCTGATCTTCCAGCTGCAGGTCGTGGCCGGCTGGTCGCCGCTGCAGGCCGGCGCCGCCACGGTGCCGATCAGCCTGACGATGCTGCTGCTGGCCGGGCGGTTCGGCGCGCTGGCCACCCGGCTTGGCCCCCGACCGCTGATGGTCTGCGGGACCCTGGTCGCCGCGCTCGGCTTCTCGTGGCTCGCCTTCCTGCCACGCCACCCGGCATACCTGCAGGACGTGCTTCCCGGGGTGGGCCTGCTGGGGCTCGGCCTGTCGATGCTGGTGGCACCGCTCACCGGCACCGTGCTCGCAGCCGCCCCGGACGACCTCGCCGGCACCGCGAGCGGGGTGAACAACGCGGTGTCCCGCGCGGCAGGTCTGTTCGCCGTGGCCGGGCTGCCTGTGGCGGTCGGGCTGTCGGGGACCGACTACGCCGATCCCTCGCTGCTCGCGCCGGCGTGCCGGGCGGCGCTGCTGTCCTGCGCCGGGCTGCTGGTGGCCGGTGCTGTGCTTACCAGGCTCGGGCTTCCTGCAGCAGTCGGGCGAGCCCGTAGCCGTCCGGGGCCCGCACGGTGAGCACCTCGCGCGGACGGCGCGGGCGCAGCAGATCCAGCTCCTCGTTGGACACCGGTAAGCCGTGCGAGAGCACCTGCTGGGCCGGGGACAGCTCACGGATCGCGATGGCCGCCACCAGGTCGGGCCGGTGCCGCGCGAAGTCGCCGTAGATCTTGGGGTCGTGCTGCCCATCGTCGCCGACCAGGAGCCAGCGGATCGAGGGGAACTCCCGGGCGAGCCGGTGCAGCGAGGCGATCTTGTGCTCCTGCCCGCTGCGGAACCAGCCGGTGTTGGTCGGCCCCCAGTCGGTGAGCAGGAGGGGCCCGGGCGGATAGCCGTTGCGCTTGAGGAACCGAACCAGCGTGGGAGCGGTGTTCCAGGCGCCGGTGGACAGGTAGAAGATCGGCGCACCCGGGCACTCGGCCAGGATGTGCCGGTACAGGCTCGCCATCCCGGGGACGACCGCGCGGGCCGCCCCGTGCCGCACGAACGTGTTCCAGGCGGCGATGAACACGCGTGGCAGCTTGGTGATCATCACGGTGTCGTCAATGTCGCTGACCAGCCCGATCCGCACCGAGGGGTCGGTGACCTGCAGGGGCGCCTCCACGGGCAGGGCTGCCGCGGCGGTGATGGTGGCCATGTGCCATCCGGCAGCCAGGCCGGGGTCCGTGACGATCACGTCGAGGTACCCGCCTCGGTCTGTCCGCGTGTTGACGACGCGCTCCCCGACCCGCACCTCCACTGGCACGCCGGCCGCCGGAGCGGTGACGAACGCACGCCAGCCGCGCTTGAGGTCCTCCATCGCTCGCAGCGGCGGCATCCGGGCGGGGTCGTCCGCGCTGGCCTCGCCAGGTCCCTCGGGGTGCCGGGTCAACAGCACCCGCCCGAACACGCGGACGAACAGCTCGTTGCCGTATCCGGTGTAGGGCAGCGTGCGGGTGGCCCATCCGCGGGCGCGCAGCACCCGGTCGGCACGACGGTGCCAGGCGTCCTCGATGCGGGAGGCGGCATGCGGTCGTGACATGCGACGACGGTATTACGTGCGTCCGACCGGCGCGGCGCCACGCCAGGACCGCAGCGTCCGCACCGTCGCCCTGGCTGCCACCCCCACGCCGACTCCGACCAGCACGCCCAGCCAGTTGGTCAGGACGTCCTTCGTCGAGCAGGTGCGGTAGAAGCTGTCTGCGAACGCCTGGAAGGCCTCGACCAGGACCGGCGCCAGGAGCAGCACGACGTACCGGTAGCGACCTCGACCTGGAGCCAGGGCGGCCAGCAGGCCGAGCGGGACGTAGAGCAGCACGTTCATCCAGTCGTCGCCGGTCGCGAAGAACTGCGCGGCGCTGCCGATGCCCGGTGCCAGCTCGCACGTCACCACCGGTCCGCGCCGCAGCTGCCAGCGGAGGGGAACCTGCGGGCTGAGGGTGAGGACGGCCACGAAGAGCACCCAGAACACCCCCGCGGCCGTGGTCACCCGCTCCTGCAGGCTGCCCCGGCGCAGGCCCCAGACCGTGACAGCAGCCACGGCGGCGGCTGCGGTGAGCGGGAGCGCCAGTGGCGGCACGCGGTAGTCGAGGACCTCGAGGCCGGACACGTCTGGCTGCGCCGTCCGCTCAGCCGACCCGGACGACGAGCGCCTTGGGGTCGACGTGCACGACGAGCGCGAGGGCACTGCCGACGTTGTCGCCGTCGATCTGCACCTCCACCGGCTCGTCGACGCGGATGGCGATGCTCTGCAGTCGCAGGTGCTCGGCCCGCTCGTGGCCGCGCCGCCGCCGCGAGGCGAGTCTGGCGGCAACGGCCATCCACCCGGCGATGCCCTCGGGGGACAGGACAAGCGCGTCCAGCCAGCCGTCGTCAAGCTGCGCCTCGGGCATCAGCACCAGCCCTCCCTGGAGCTTGCCGCAGTTGCCGATCACGACCGTCCGGACCCGGCGGGTCAGCTCCGGCCGGTCGTCGACCGTGAGCCGGACCTTGAACTGGGGGCCACGCAGGTTCTTCACGCCGGAGACGGTGTAGGCGAGCCACCCCACCGTGGCCTTCAGCCGCTCGGGTGCATCTGCCATCACCGCGGCGTCGAAGCCCAACCCGGCCATGACCATGAAGATGTGGTCCTTGGCCTTGGCGCCGTGGGTGCGGCAGGACGTTGATCCGGCCCACGTCGATCCGCCGGTTCTGGCCGGTCAGTGCCACCCGGAGGGCCTCGCCGAGCTGGTCCAGGGGCAGCTCGAGGTTGCGCGCCAGCAGGTTGCCGGTGCCGGCCGGGAGCAGACCCATGGGTGTGTCCGTGCCGGCGAGGGCGGCGGCGACGGCGCGCACGGTCCCGTCGCCGCCCAGCGCGCAGACGACCGAGGCGCCGGCAGCGAGCGCCTCCGCTGCCTGCGCCGTGCCGGGATCCTCGACGGTGGTCTCGACCCACATCGGCTCGTCCCACCCGGCCTCGAGACACAGCGCGGTCAACTGCCCACGCACCGCCTCGACGTCGCCGAACTTGGTGGGGTTCACGATCACCGCTGCCCGCTTGAGCGGAGCCCGCGGGGTGAGCGCGCGCTCGGGACGGAACTGGTCCCGGGCGGGGCGCCGGCGACGGAACCCGCCGATGCGCTCCCCGTCGACCGGCGCGACCGGCCGGGCCCTCAGCACCGTGACGGCGAACAGGGCAAGGCCTCCGACCAGCAGTGCCACCGCGGCCCAGATCGCGACATCGGTCTGCACAGGCGCTGACGCTACCCGAGCCGGCTCACTGTCCCGGTCGCCGCGTGGTCGGCGCGACATCGGGCATGGTCCACAATCGCGGGATGAGCCTCGACGGCGATACATCCAGCCCCGACCGCCCCGCACCCACCGCGGAGGCCCGGCTCATGGTGATGGAGCCGGACACCAAGGACTGGACCTGGGTGCTGCAGCGACGGTGCCCTGAGTGCGGCTTCGCCGCCGCCGAGCTGCCCGGCCCGCGGGTGCCGGCAGCCATCCGCGCGGCCGCCGAGCGGTGGTCAGACGTGCTCGCCCGCCCCGGGGTCGAGGACCGGCCGGCACCGACGACCTGGTCGCCCCTGGAGTACATGTGCCACGTGCGCGACGTGTGCCGCATCTTCGGCGAGCGGGCGACCCTGCTGCTGACGCAGGACGATCCTTCCTTCCCGGACTGGGACCAGGACGCGGCGGCAGTGCAGGGCCGTTACGCGGAGCAGGACCCCGCGATGGTGTCCGACGAGCTCACCGACGCCGCCCACGCAGATGCCCGGCTGTTCGCGACGGTCACCGGCACCCAGTGGCAGCGAGCCGGCCGGCGCACCAACGGCTCAGTCTTCACCGTCGAGACACTCGGCCAGTACTTCGTGCACGACATCGTCCACCACCTGCACGACGTCAACGGCTGACGTGCGCACTCGGGCGGCGCCCACGCGGTGAGACCGGCGCCCGGGCGTCTATAGGCTCGGACGGGTGATCGACATCCGGCTCCTGCGCGAGGACCCCGAGGCGGTGCGGGCCTCGCAGCGCGCCCGCGGTGAGGACGAGGGGATCGTCGAGGCGATCCTCCAGGCCGATGAGCTGCGCCGCTCCTCGCTCACCGAGTTCGAGCGGCTGCGAGCCGAGCAGAAGGCCTCCGGCAAGCGGATCGCGCAGTCCTCCGGCGAGGACAGGGCTGCTCTGCTGCGCCAGGCCAAGGCGGTCGCCGACGCCGTACGCGCGCTCCAGGCGTCCGCCGAGGCGGCCGACGAGGAGCTGCAGGGACTGCTCCGGCGGGTCCCGAACGTCGTCATCGAGGGCATCCCCAGTGGCGGTGAGGACGACTACACGGTCCTGGAGACGCACGGCACGCCGCGCGACTTCGCCAGCGAGGGCTTCGCGCCGCGGGACCACGTCGAGCTGGCCGAGGGCCTGGCCGCCCTCGACATGGCGCGCGGCACCAAGGTGTCCGGCGCCCGCTTCTACTTCCTGACCGGTGTCGGCGCCCGACTGGAGCTCGCCCTGCTCAACCTGGCGATCGCCCAGGCAGTCGAGGCGGGCTTCACCCCGTTGATCACCCCCACGCTCGTCCGCCCCGCCATCATGGCCGGTGCCGGTTACCTGGACGCCCACGCCGACGAGGTCTACCGGCTCGAGGCCGACGACCTGTACCTCACCGGCACCAGCGAGGTCGCCCTCGCCGGATACCACGCCGAGGAGATCCTCGACCTCAGCGACGGGCCGAAACGGTATGCCGGGTGGTCGACCTGCTACCGCCGGGAGGCGGGCTCCTACGGCAAGGACACGCGCGGCATCATCCGGGTGCACCAGTTCCAGAAGGTCGAGATGTTCGTCTACTGCCGACCGGAGGACGCCGAGGCCGAGCACGAGCGGCTGCTGGAGTGGGAGCGGCAGATGCTGGCGCGGATCGACGTGCCGTACCGCGTCATCGACACCGCCGCGGGCGACCTCGGCGGCCCGGCTGCGCGCAAGTTCGACTGCGAGGCGTGGGTGCCCACGCAGGGCCGCTACCGGGAGCTGACGTCTGCGAGCAACTGCACGACGTACCAGGCCCGGCGGTTGAACGTCCGCGAGCGCGACCCGCACTCCGGTGCGGGCGGCACCCGGCACGTGGCCACCCTCAACGGCACTCTCGGCACGACGCGGTGGCTGGTCGCGCTGCTGGAGAACCACCAGCAGGCGGACGGCTCGGTGGTGGTGCCGCAGGCGCTGCGGCCCTACCTCGGCCTGGATGTCCTGCGCCCGGTCGGCGCCGCGGTGCCCGGGTGAGGCTGGTCGCGCTCGACATCGACGGCACGACGGTCGACCACGAGGGGGTGCTCTCCCCCGCCGTCCGGGCGGCGGTCAGGGACACGGCGGCTGCCGGGATGCACGTCGTCATCGCCACTGGCCGCTCGGTCGTCTCGACCACCGAGGTGCTGAGCGAGCTCGGGCTGACCTCCGGGTATGCGGTGTGCTCCAACGGCGCCGTGACCATCGAGCTCGACCCCTGCGAACCGGCCGGCTACCGGATGCTGGACGTGGTCACGTTCGACCCCGGGCCGGCGCTGCGGATCCTGCGCGACCAGCTCCCGGGGGTGCTCGTGGCCGTCGAGGAGCTCGGGGTGGGCTTCATGGTCAGCGCCCCGTTCCCCGACGGCGAGCTCAGCGGCGCGCATCGGGTCGTCAGCTGGGAGGAGCTGATCGGCTCACCTGCGACCAGGGTGACCCTGCGCGACCCCGAGTCCAGTGCCGAGGAGTTCCTGGAGCAGGCGCACCGGGCCGGCCTGCACGGCGTCGGGTATGCCGTGGGCTGGACCGCGTGGCTGGACCTCAGTCCCGAGGGGGTGTCCAAGGCGTCCGCGCTGGAGCTGCTGCGCCGCCGGATGGGCGTGGAGCCGGCTGACACGGTCGCGGTGGGGGACATGCGCAACGACATCGAGATGCTGCAGTGGGCGGCGCGTGGGGTCGCCATGGGCAATGCCCCCGACGAGGTGAAGGCGGTGGCGGACGAGGTGACCGGTGATGTCGTCGACGACGGTCTCGTGCCGGTGCTGCGGTCGCTGCTGTAGCGGGCTGGGTTCGGGGCTACCAGACCCAGCCGGCGCGGAACAGGTTGGCCTCGGCGAGCAGCCGCTGCGCCGCGCCGTGGGTGTCCTCGACCGGCATCCCGACCAGGCGGCAGGCGTCGGCAAGGGTCTGCTCGTAGGCGATCGTGGCCGCCCGCGAGTGGTGCCCGACCGCGAACTCCCGCGACTTGTCCAGATTGAGGCTGTTCAGCTCCTGGGAGAGCCGGGTCAGGCGGATCTGCAGCTCGAGCGTGTGGAACGGGTCCGGTGGCGGAGCGGGGAGGAAGCCGGGGATCAGTGCGGGGAAACTCCGCCGCAGTCGCTCGAGGATGGCCGGCATAGGCGGGCGCCTCCACATCCAGTTGAGCCGACAGGGTACTCAAAATGTAAGCCAGGTCACCTGCCCCAGCCAACCCGCCCCCCTTACGAGACCGAGACGGTTCGAGCCGCGTGGGGCGGCGTCGGTCAGTCGAACGCGGTGGGCAGCGACGGGTCGCGGTGTGCGGCGAGCATCAGCCGCAGCTGCCGGGCTGTGGTGCGGCCGCTGGACAGCTCAGGCAGCGCGTCCAGGCCGAAGAAGTCGGCGCCCACGGTCTCGCCGTCCAGACCGGCGACGGGCGCGGTCGGAGCGGTTCCCGGGAGCCGCTCGGCCAGGAACATCAGCTTGTAGATGTGCCACGGCGACCCGGTGGCGCCCGTCCGGTGCGCGTTGGCCCTCGTGCCGTCCTGCAGGGCGACCAGCCGGGTGATGCGGACCGGCACGCCGGCCTCTTCCAGGAACTCCCGGGCGGCAGCCTGCGACGGTGTGTCCAGAGCGTCGGCGTAGCCGCCTGGCAGGGTCCAGAGTCGGTCCCGCGCCTCCTGGACCAGCAGCACGCGCTCGGCCGGGTCGAACAGCGCCGCGCGGACGTCGACCTTCGGCGTGGCGTGCCCGCGTTCGGCGAGCAGCGACCGGTGGAAGTCGGCGGCGCTCGGCACACTCGCGCTGGCGGCGTCGGCGCGCCCGCTCCCGCCGCCGCCCGCCGCGATCAGCCCCAGCAGCTCGGCCGAGATCTGCCGCATCCGGTGGTAGCGCTCGATGTCGTAGTGGTCGGTGGCGTAGGTGAGCCCGTTCTGGCTCATCGCCGTCAGCTCGATCGCCAGCTCGTGCAGCCGTCGCGCGGTGTCGAGACCGGTGGAGGTGGAGGCGTCTGGCACGGCCTCGATTCTGTCACCAGCGCGCCTACCCCTCCCTCTGCAACCATGGGACCGGTCATGACCGATCTGCTGATCACCTCTCCGGCGAACCCTCGGCTCAAGGCGCTGGTCGCGCTGAGGCGTCGGCGGGTCCGCGAGGAGACGGGCACCACACTGGTGGAGGGGCTGGAGGAGCTCACGCTGGCGCTCGAGGCCGGGGTGTCGCCGCGATCGCTGTTCTACTGCCCCGAGCTCATGCCGCAGGCCGGCGCGCTGGACGCGCTGCTGGGCCACCCGCGGATGCAGGCCGTCGAGCTGGTACGGCTGGGGCGTCCGGCATTCGAAAAGGTCGCCTACCGCGAGGGACCCGACGGGGTGCTGGCGGTGGTCGACTCCGTGGTCCGCGCCTGTGCCGAGCTGGAGGTCCGCGCCGCGCCGCTCGTGCTGGTGTGTGAGGCCGTCGAGAAGCCGGGCAACCTCGGTGCCATGCTGCGCACCGCCGATGCGGCCGGCGCGGCAGCAGTGGTCGCGGCGGACCCGGTCACGGACTGGGGCAACCCCAACCTGGTCCGCGCGAGCAAGGGCACCGTGTTCTCCGTCCCCGTCGCCTCCGACAGCACCGCCACGGCCCTGGCGTGGCTCCATGACCAAGGCATCGCCCTGGTCGCCAGCACGCCGGACGGCGACGTGGACTATGCCGAGCTCGACTACACCGGCCCGGTCGCGGTCGCCGTCGGAGCCGAGAAGCTGGGCTTGACCCGGGCGGTCCTCGACGAGGCGGCGTACCACGCGCGCATCCCCATGGTGGGCCGGGCGAACTCGCTCAACGTCGCGACGTCGGCCGCGATCATCGTCTATGAGGCCGTACGCCAGCGGCGTCACCGCCAGCGCGGCCCGGGCGGGGGCCTCGGGGACGCGGGCAGGGCTGTGTAACGTGACCGGGGTGCTCGTGAACCAGGCTCCCCTCCGGGTGGACCACGTCTCGTATGCCGCTGAGCGGGACGGCCTGCGGGCCACCGCCGCCCGGCTCGCCGCCCGGATCGGCGTCGACGTCGTCGACGGGGGAGTGCACCCGCGGTTCGGGACGCGCAACGTGATCCTGCCGCTGGCCGGCCATCGCTATGTCGAGGTGGTCGAGGTCCTGGACCATCCGGCATCGGACAAGGCTCCGTTCGGCCAGGCCGTCCGGATTCGCTCGGAGAACGGTGGCGGCTGGCTCGGCTGGGTCGTCGCGGTCCCCGACATCGGACCGGTCGAACGGCGGCTCGGCCGGCAGGCGGTCGTCGGCAGCCGTAGGCGCCCTGACGGCTCCGAGCTGCGGTGGCTGCAGCTGGGTGTCAACGGGCTGATCAGCGACCCGCAGCTGCCCTTCTACGTCAGGTGGGACGACGGCACGCCGCACCCGTCTCTCGACGCCCGCACCAGCGTCAAGATCAGCGGGCTGGAGATCGCCGGCGAGCGCCAGCGGGTGCGTGACTGGCTGGGACTGCGGCCGGAGGTCCAGCCGGTAGAGGTCTCGTTCAGCTATGTCGCGCCGCACGGCAACCCCGGTCTGCTCTCGGTCACCTTCGCCACGCCGGACGGCCCGGTCACCGTCTGAGTGCTCCGGGTCGGAGTGCTCCGGGTCCGGAAGCGGCTCATGTGCCGGCTGCACCCCTGGGCGGACAGCGGAGAGCGGTCAGGCCTCCGGGACGGGTCCCGGAGGCCTGACCGCAGGCGGTCACCGATGTGACCCGGGCTCAGGTGCCCGAGTCGGTGGAGCCGGTGTCGCCCGAGTCGGTGGAGCCGGTGTCGCCGGAGCCGGTGTCGCCGGAGCCGGTGGAGGTGCCGTCGCCGGAGTCACCGGTGTCGCCGGCGTCGGTACCGTCGCCGGCGTCACCGCTACCGTCGGGCAGGTGGGCGGCGCCGCCCTTGTGGCCGTGCAGCTGGTCCTGGCGCCCGCAGGTCTTGGGCGCGTGGACCTTCTTGACCTTGACGGCCTTCTTGCCCTTGGCCAGGTGTTTGCCGTGCGCGGCCGCCGCCGGGGCTACCGGGGCTACCGGGGCTACGCACGGCGGCTTTGCGGTGCTGGGTGAGGCCATGGCCGGAGCCGCGTGGAACGCCACCAGGAGGGCGGGCGTGACAACGGCGAGGGCGATGGCTCTGCGTCGGATCATGTGAGGATGCTCCTTGCTTTCTGGGCGGCCCCGGTCGAACAACCGGGACCGATGCAGACGCATGCATCCACACGTAAGAGACGTTAATCGACTACAAACGATGTAGATAGGGGAACGGCCGAAAAGGACCCCCTCTGCCCTGGTCACCCACGTCCCGTACTCCTCCGCGAGCAGCGCCGACCGCCGCCCTTGAAGTGGTCACCGGAAGGGCGAGCTCACCTGAGAGCGACTGGGGCCGTCACCGGCTATGCCGGCGCCTGCTGAGTGGTCGTCGACGAACGAGGTCTCGTCGAAGGGGTCCCGGCCGCTGAGCACGCGCTCCACCTGCTCCGGGTCGATGCTGTGCGTCCAGGTGCCGATCACCACGGTGGCGACCGCGTTGCCGGCGAAGTTCGTCAGCGCCCGTGCCTCGGACATGAACCGGTCGATGCCGATGATGAAGCCGACTCCGCCGACCAGGTCCGGCCGGTGTGCCTGCAGGCCGCCGGCCAAGGTGGCCAGACCTGCGCCGGTGACGCCCGCCGCACCCTTGGAGGCAATGATCATGAAGACCAGCAGGGAGATCTGCTCGCCGGCGGACAGCGGCTTGCCGAGGGCATCGGCGATGAACAGCGAGGCCATCGTGAGGTAGATGGCCGTGCCGTCGAGGTTGAACGAGTAGCCGGTGGGCACGGTGATACCGACGACCGGTCGCGAGACGCCCAGATGCTCCATCTTGGCGATCAGCCGAGGCAGCGCCGTCTCGGAGGAGGACGTGGACAGGATCAGCAGGAACTCGCGCGCCAGGTAGCGCAGCAGGCGCAGGACGTTGACGCGCGCCACCATCCACAAGATGCTGCCGAGGACTACCGATACGAAGATGAGGCAGGTGGCGTAGAAGCCCAGCATCACCTGCAGCAGCGAGACGACCGCGTCCCACCCGGTCTTGCCAACCACCGCGGCCATCGCTCCGAAGGCGCCTACGGGGGCCACCCACATCAGCATGGCGAGCACGCGGAACACCAGCTTCTGGATGTGCCCGACGCCACGCACGATGGCCTCGCCTGGCGCTCCGATGCGCTGGACAGCGAACCCGGTGAGCAGGGCGATGAACAGCACCTGGAGGATCTGGCCCTCCGTGAACGCCGACACGAACGTCCTGGGGATGATCTCCAGCAGGAAGTCGCTGGTGCTGCTGGCGGTCCCGGCCTGGGTCGCGCCTGCCTTGGCGGCGTCGGCGCTCAGGTGCAGGTTGGAGCCTGCGTGGATCAGGTTGCCCACGACCAGGCCGACTGCCAGCGCGAAGGTCGACATGACCAGGAAGTAGCCGAGCGCGAGGCCGCCGACCTTGCCGACCTGGGCGGCCTTGCGGATGCTGCCGATGCCCAGCACGATCGTGCAGAAGATGATCGGCGTGATCATCATCTTCACCAGTGCCACGAAGCCGTCGCCGAGCGGCTTCAGCTGCACCCCGAGCGCGGGCGCGAGGCCACCCACGGAGCGCCCAGCACCGTCGCGACGATGACCGCGATGTACAGGTAGTGGGTGCGGTCCCGCCGCGTGTCGGCGGGGTCTCCGGTGGGTGCGGCGGGGGCGTCGACGGCCATGGGGAGCAGGCTAGACCGTCCCCCGCTCCCTGGGGAGGGTCAGCGGGCGCCCAGCGGATCTCCACCACTCCACGTCGAGCTGGTCAGGATCCGAGGACGAGCCAACCGGCCTCAGCCGAGGTAGTCCACCAGCCGCTCGGCCAGCCCGGTGTAGGTTTCGGGCGTCATCGCGACGAGCCGGGCCTCCACCTCGGCCGGAAGGTCCAGCCCGGTGACGAACCGGCGCAGGTCCGCACCGTCGATCCGGCGGCCGCGGGTCAGCTCCTTGAGCCGCTCGTAGGGGTTGTCCATGCCCGGGAGGCCCTGCGCGGCGAGCGCGCGCATGGCGGACTGCACCGGCTCGGCGAGCACCTCCCAGTTGGCGTCGAGGTCCCGGGCCATCGCGCCGGGCACCGCGTTCAGCCCGGCCAGGCCGCGCTGGACGTTGTCGATGGCCAGCACCGAGTGGCCGAGCGCCGTGCCGATGTTGCGCTGCATCGAGGAGTCGCTCAGGTCGCGCTGCAGCCGGGAGGTGACCAACGTGGACCCGAGCACGTCCAGCAGCGCGTTGGACACCTCCAGGTTGGCCTCGGCGTTCTCGAACCGGATCGGGTTCACCTTGTGCGGCATGGTCGAGGAGCCGACCGAGCCCTGCCCGCGCACCTGGGCGAAGTACCCCAGGCTGATGTAGGTCCAGACGTCGGTGCACAGGTTGTGCAGGACCCGGTTGAAGCGGGCCACGTCGGAGTACAGCTCGGACTGCCAGTCATGGCTCTCGATCTGGGTCGTCAGCGGGTTCCAGGTGAGGCCGAGGGACTCGACGAAGGTGCGGCTGATCGCCGGCCAGTCAGCGTCCGGCACCGCCGCGACGTGTGCGCCGTACGTGCCGGTCGCGCCGTTGAGCTTGCCGAGGTACTGCGCCGCCTCGACCCTGCGCAGCTGCCGCCGCAGCCTGGCGGCCAGCACCGCAAGCTCCTTGCCTAACGTCGTCGGGGTGGCCGGCTGACCGTGCGTGTGTGCCAGCATCGGTATGGCGCGCAGCTCGCGCGCCATACCGGCTACGGCGTCGGCCAGCGCGGCCGCCCGGGGCAGCCAGACCTGCTGCATCGCGCCGCGGACCATCAGGGCGTACGCCAGGTTGTTGATGTCCTCGCTGGTGCACGCGAAGTGGACCATCTCGGCGAGACCGCCGCTGTCCGACAGCCGGCGCTTGAGGAGGTACTCGACCGCCTTGACGTCGTGCACGGTCACCCGCTCGAGCTCGGCCAGCTCGCCGATCTCCGCCTCGCCGAACTGCTCGACGAGCGCCCGCAACCGGCCACGCTCCGCCTCGGACAGCGAGCGGACACCGGGGACCACGTGGAGGTCGGTGAGGTGGGTCAGCCAGCCGACCTCGACCCGGATGCGCTCGCGGTTGAGCGCCGCTTCGGACAGGTGGTCGACCAGCGGCGCCACGCTGGAGCGGTAGCGCCCGTCCAGCGCGCCCAGCGCCACAGGCACACCGAGGGGGGTCGCGTCGGCGAGCGAGGGCATGGGCACAGTCTCCCAGAGGGCGGCCGGTTCGCGGTCGCCGCTGCCGGGTCCAATGGGCGGCGTGGGCGCCAGGGTCGCGTCCGGGCCGGTATTCTGCAGGCGCTTACGACAACGGACCGTGGTGACGGCACGCGGCGGGGACAGTGGTGTCCAGCCGCGGAGCGACCCACCGTTGGCACGCAGTCGGTCTGGGCCCGGTCCTCGCCCGGTCGTCGACGTTCGGCCGAACAGCCGCGCCGAGTCCCTGCCGCCCGTACCTGAGGGGATATCAGATGAGTCTTCGTATCGGTTTTGTCAGCACATACCAGCCCACGCGCTGCGGGTTGGCCACGTTCACCTCGGCGCTGCTCAGCGCGCTGACAGCTCCCGGCGAGGTCGAGGTCAAGGCCGAGGTGCTCCGCCTGGTCACCGGCCCTGACCTCACTCGCTCCGACGCACCCGAGGTCGTCGCTGAGCTGGACATCGCCGACGCCAACGGGGTGCGGCAGGCCGCCGCGAGCCTGGACTCGGTCGACGTGGCCGTGGTGCAGTTCGAGTACGGCATCTTCGGCGGACACGACGGCGAGCAGGCTATCTCGCTGCTTCAGCACCTGCAGGTGCCGGCGGTCGTCGTGCTGCACACGGTGCTGTTGCATCCCACGCCGCATCAGCGTGTGGTCCTTGAGCAGGTCAGCGCCCTGGCCGATGCCGTGGTCGTGATGACCGAGACGGCGCGGCGCTGGCTGGCTGCGGGCTACCGGGTCGACCCGCACAAGGTGGTGACCATCCCGCACGGAGCGGGCGGCCCGGTCCACGGCGACGACACCGCTGCGTCACTGGTGCCGGCCGAGCGCTGGCCATCCGGGGCCGGTCCGGCAGCGCCGACCATCCTGACGTGGGGGCTGATCGGCCCGGGCAAGGGCATCGAGTGGGGCATCGACGCCGTCGCCCGGCTCGCGGACCTGGACCCGCGGCCCCGCTACGTCGTGGCGGGTCAGACTCACCCCAAGGTCCGTGAGCGCGACGGTGAGCGCTACCGGCACTTCCTCGAGCGCCGCGCCGTCGACCGGCACGTCTCCGACCAGGTGGTGCTCGACGACCGCTACCGCGACAAGGCGGCGCTCGCCTCGCTGGTCTCGTCGGCCGACGTCGTGCTGCTGCCCTACGACTCGCGCGAGCAGATCAGCTCCGGCGTGCTGATCGAGGCCGTCGCCGCAGGCGTGCCGGTCGTCGCGACCCGGTTCCCGCACGCGGTCGAGCTGCTCGAGTCGGGCGCGGGTCTGCTGGTGGACCAGCAGAGCCCGGCGCAGATGGCGGCCGGTCTGCGCAGCGTCCTGACCGACGCCGGCCTGGCGGCGCGGATGCGTGCCGCCTCCGTCGCGATCGGCGGCTCGGTGAGCTGGCCGGCCGTGGCGGTGGCGTACCGCCAGGTGATGGACCGGCTGGCATCCTCCCGCCTGAGCGCGTGAGCCTCCGCGCCCTGGCCTTCCCGGGGTTCGCTCACCTGTGGCGGTTGACCGACGGCCGCGGGCTGCTCGAGCACGCCCTGCTCGACGTCCCCCGCCGCGAGCACGGCTACTGCGTCGACGACGTGGCACGCGCACTGGTCCTGCTGTGCCGGGAGCCGGCGCCGGACCCCGTCGCCCACGAGATGGCGGGCAGGTTTCTGCAGTTCGTCCTCGACGCGGTGACTGCTGATGGCCGGACGCACAACCGGATGTCCACCGACGGCTCCTGGACCGAGCGTCCGGACGTGGGCGACTGGTGGGGCCGCGCGGTCTGGGGCCTCGGTGTGGCGGCGGCGCACGGCCCGGATGCCGAGAGCCGCCACCGGGCGCGCGTCGGACTGCACCGCGCCGGCCGGGCGCGGTCGCCCTACCTGCACGCCAACGCCTTCGCCGCTCTCGGCGCGGCCGATCTGCTCGCTGCCGCTCCCGGTGACCAGATCGCGCGGCAGCTGCTCGGCGACTGTGTCGCCGAGGTCCAGGCGCGGGTCGACGCGTCCTGCCGTGACTGGCCCTGGCCCGAGCAGCGGCTGCGCTATGCCAACGGAGCCCTTGCCGAGGCGCTGATCGCCGGCGGCCAGTGTCTGGGCGACCGCACCGCGTTGGACGACGGCCTGCTGCTGCTCGACTTCCTGCTCCACGTCGAGAGCCGCCACGGCCACCTCTCGGTCACGCCGGTCGGGGGGCGCAGTCGCCACGATCGCGGACCCGGGTTCGACCAGCAGCCGATCGAGGTATCGTCGCTGGCCGACGCATGCGCGCGGGCCTACCGTGCCACAGGGGACCTGCGGTGGCTGGAGGGAGTCCGGATGGCGTGGGGCTGGTTCGTCGGCGACAACGACGCTGGTACCGAGATGGTGGACTGGCACACCGAGGGCGGGTACGACGGGCTCAGCGCAGACGGCCCGAACCTCAACCAGGGAGCCGAGTCGACCCTTGCCTTGCTGTCCACCGCGCAGCATGCGCGACGGCTCGGCCAGACTCCCTGATGCCGCAACCCGGACCGCACTTCTCCTCCGGGGGCCTCCTGCGTCGCACCGACGCCCGCCTCGACCATGACCCGCAGCGGGTTATCTCCCGGCTGTTCGTCCCCGGCGAGGAGCTGATGACCGGTCGCCCGCGGGTCGACCGAGTGGTAGGGCGCGTTCTAGAGCTGCCCGAGGCAGACGTCGCCGTGATGGCGCAGGAGATCCGCGACCGTTTCGGCGACCGGCATCGCGACCTGGTCGGCATGCTGACCGACCACGCCGAAATCGGCAGCGTGCACCTGCCCGACTCGACCCGGATCAGCGCTGACCGGGCGATCGTCCTCGGGGCGACCCTGACCTCCGAGTACGCGGTCGAGGGCGCGGCGCTGTGCAACCCCAGTGCTGTGCTGCACCCCGACCAGTCCGGGCTGGCGCCGGGGCAGGCACGGCTGGCGGTCAGCCTGCGCGGCATCGGCGAGGGGCACAGCTCCTCGATCGGTTTCTGCGAGGCGGTGGTAGGCCCCGGCCCGTCCTGGACCTTTCTCGACCGGACGCTGCCGACCGTGGCCGGCACCCCGGCGAAGACGACCTTCCACCGGGACAGCCTGCGGGCCATCCTGCAGGACAGCCACCAGCTGGACGAGTTCGTCCAGGCCGTGCTGGAGGCGCTGCCCGACGAGTTCGACTCCCAGGTCCTGGAGAGGGTGTTCGACCACGTAGCCGTGGCGCTCCTGGCCCGGCAGACCGGCAAGGGCAGCAAGGACCGGCTCAGGCACATCGTCTCCTCCGTCAACCAGACCAGCTTCCCGCCGGACGTGTCCCTGGGCCAGCAGGTGCTGCTGCCGGCCCACGCCGAGGAGCGCCAGGGTCTCGAGGACGCGCGGTTCGTGCTGTTCCGCGAGGACGACGGCACGACGCGGTACTACGCGACATATACCGCCTGGGACGGGGTCACGATCGCCCCCCGGGCCCTGGAGTCCTCGGACCTGCGGGTGTTCGAGATGCACCGGCCGGCCGGTCCCGCGGCGCGCAACAAGGGCATGGCGCTGTTCCCCCGGCGCGTCGGCGGCAGGTACGCCGCTCTGTGCCGGCCAGACGGCGAGACCAACGGCATCGCCTTCTCCGACGACGGCCGGGTGTGGGGCGAGCCGGTCGTCGTGGCGCCCCCGACGCTGCCGTGGGAGCTGATGCAGGTCGGCAACTGTGGGTCCCCCATCGAGACCCCTCAGGGCTGGCTGGTGCTGACCCACGGGGTGGGGCCGATGCGGGTCTACTCCATCGGGGCGCTGCTGCTCGACCTGGAGGACCCGTCCCGCGTGGTCGCTCGACTCTTAGAGCCGCTGCTCACACCGACCGAGAGCCGTGCGGACGGCTACGTGCCCAACGTCGTCTACTCCTGCGGTGGTGTCGTGCATGACGGGCTGCTCTGGTTGCCGTACGCCGTGGGCGACGCCCGCATCGAGGTCGGCTGGGTGCCGGTCGACGAGCTGCTCGCCGCTATGACCCCCGAAGTCGCCCGAGAGGCGCTCATGGAGAGTGACCGGATGGCCACCAGCGGCGCTCAGGCGCTGTAGCGGCCCGGCCCAGCGGCGAGGACGTGCTCGTAGACGGCGAGGTAGCCGTCGACCATCGCCTCGACACCGAACCGCTGCAGCGCCCGCTGTCGCACCTGTGCCCTGTCCAGCGCCTCCGCGTCGGCAACCCGCTCCGCGGCGGACGCCACGTCGTGGGCTAGGTAGCCGGTGATCCCCTCGTCAACGACCTCGGCCATCGACCCGCGTCGGTAAGCGACCACCGGCGTGCCGCACAGCATGGACTCCACGACGGCCAGCCCGAACGGCTCGTCGAACCCGATGGGGTGCAGCAGCACCGACGCCTGGCCGAGCACCTCGGCGCGACGGCCGGGGCCCACGGAGCCGAGGTAGGTGACCCGATTCCCGTCGAGGGACGGCGCCACGTGCTCCGCGAAGTACCGCTGGTCCTGCACGGGACCGCAGATCGTCAGCCGCCGGCCGAGCCGGCGGGCAATGGCGATGGCCTCGTGCGTTCCCTTGTCGGGATGGACCCGGCCGAACGCCACGAGTCCCGGGTCGGGACCTGGCTGAGCCACGATCGGGAAGGGACTGGCGTCGACGCCGTGGTAGACGGTTGCCGCATACGACAGCTTCGGCGCCCGGTCGGCATCGGAGATGGACACGTAGGCCGACCGCGCCCGCTCATACGCCGGCCGGATCGCGGCGCTGGAGAAACCGTGAACCGTCGTCACCATGGGTGCCCTGGAGTGCTGGGCGAAGGCCAGCGGCAGCCAGTCGAGGTGGTTGTGCACGAGGTCGAACTCCGCCGAGCGGGCGAGGGCGTGCGAGATGTGCAGCGCCTCCCAGACTCGGCCGTCCATGGCCGGGTCGTCGCCGTACCCGTGCGGGCAGACGCCGTCCAGCCGCCCCGCCGTGACCGAGTCGAGCGTCGCGAACAGCGTGACGTCGACACCGCGAGCCAGCAGCCCCTCGCTCAGCGTGCTGGTTACCTGCTCCCAAGGCCCGTAGGCCAGCGGGGGGGTCCGCCAGGCGACGGGGGCGAGCATCGCGACGCGCACGAGCTCAGGGTGCCATGCCCTCCGGTATGCCGGCCGGCACCCGACGCGGCTCCCCCTCCGGCTCCCGCGCCGGCTCGGGCTGCACGCGGGGGGTCTGCTCGGTGGTGCGGTGGTCTGCTCGGTGGCGAGGAGGCGCACGCCCGCTCAACGAGCGCGCTCCGGCGGCGGTTCTGCCGGCCCCGCCCAGCGGCTGATGCCGTCCTCGACCGACCGGTCCGCCCGCTTGCGCGGGTCCGGCTCGCACACCATAACGACGGAGCCGCCCTGAGCCCACGCGCCGAGCAGACCTTCGTGGAACCGAGCAGGCCAGCGGCGGTCTGCTCGGTGGCGCGGGGGTCTGCTCGGTGGCGCGGGGTCTGCTGGGTGGCGGGCGGTCTCGGCCAGCACGATCCCGGTCAGCACCACGGCCGACCCCACCACGGCGACCGGCGGGAGGGACTCACCCAGCCAGAACCACGCGATCGCTCCAGCGCCGACGGGCTCCAGCATCCCGATCAGCCCGACCCGGGCTGCGCCGAGGCTGTCCACGGCATACAGCACCAGCAGGAACGGCGCGACGGTCCCGAGCAGGACCACCCAGGCGACCAGCAGCCACAGCGGGACGCTCGCGGCAGCCCCGCCGGGGAGCGGCGCCGACGTGGTGAGCGCGCCGAACGGGAACAGCCACCACGGCCGGACCACGGCCCACAGCAGCGCCGAGAAGCCGAACGTGTAGCCCATCAGCGAGACGGGGTCACGCTGACGCTGGCCCTTCTCGCCCATGAGGTAGTACGACGCCAGCGCGGCGCCGGCACCCACCGCCGACAGCAACCCCAGCGGGTCCAGCACCATCCCCTTCCAGAACTGAGCCACGAGCGCGAGTCCGCTCAGGGCCAGGGCGAGACCGAGCCAGAGCCGGGAGCGGACCGGGCGGTGCTGGACGAAACGCACCCACAGGGCGACCATCAGCGGGGCGGTGTACTCGAACAGCAGCGCCACCCCGACGGGGAGCCGGGATATCGCCACGAAGTAGAGCCACTGCACCATGGCGATGCCCGTGACCCCGTAGAGCCCCAGGAAGGCGAGCTCCTGGCGGGTGACCCGCAACGCTGCGGGCCGGGTCAGGGCGGTCAGTGCAAGCAGCACCACGGCCGTGCCTGCGCTCCGGACGGACACCAGCTCCACCGAGGTCAGCCCCGACTCCAGGGTCACCTTGGCGACGTTGCCGTTGACGGCGAACAGCACGGCAGCCGCGACGGCGACCAGCAGACCGGTGGTCGGCGACCGCCGGCTCACCGGCGCCGGGCGGGGTCGGGGGCGACCTGCTCGCGCAGGTGGTCGACCAGCCCGCGGCACGCCGCCTCGATCTCGGTGAAGGCCCGCTCGAAGTCGTCGCGGCGGCCGAAGTAGGGGTCGTCGACCTCGAGGGTGCCCGCGTCCACCGCCGCAGGGTCGAACTCGCGCAGCAGCCGGATCCGCTCGTGCCGGTCCGGGGCCACCAGGTGGCGCAGCTCGCGCACGTGACCCTTGTCCGCCGCCAGGATCAGGTCGCGCTCGCCCAGCCAGGAGCCGGAGACCTGTCGGGCGACGTGGGCCGACCCGTCGTACCCGTGCCGGCGCAGCGCCTTCAAGGCCGGCCCGTGCACTCCCTCGCCGACGTTCCAGTGACCGGTGCCCGCGGAGTCGACCACGACCGCGTCGCCCAGCTCCGCCTCCGAGAGCAGCGCCCGCATCACGATCTCGCCGGTGGGGGAGCGGCAGATGTTGCCGGAGCAGACGAAGCAGATCCGGTACGGCGGGTGCGTCGGGTATGGCGGCGAGGCGGTCACGGGGCTATTCAACCCTGACCCAGGAGGCGGCTGCTGCGCGGAACTGGTCCGCGGGCCACTCGCCCACGCCGGCAGGTATGCGTCCGAGGATGGGGGCGCGGGTGACCGCGGGCAGGTCCTGCAGGTTGCAGCGCATCGCCAGGTCCGGCTCGTCCGGCGGCTGCGGCCAGGACCCGATCACCAGTCCCAGGCAGTCCAGGCCGCGGGCACGCAGCGCCTCTGCGGTGAGCGCGCTGTGGTTCAGGGTCCCGAGGCCCGGGCTGACGACGACGACGAAGCCGGCCCGGACGCCGAGCGCGACGAGCTCCGAGCCGACGTCGGCAACGGTGCCGCCGCGGCCGTCGATGCGGACCAGGAGCCCGCCCGCCCCCTCTACCAGCACCACGTCCAGGTCGCCGCGCCGGGCGAGGGAGGCGAGGTCCGCCGCCTGCTCTGCGACCGAGGGCAGGTCGACGCCGGCCAGCCGAGCGGCGGTGTCCGGCGCGAGCGGGTCGGGAAGCCGGACCGGCTCGTGGGTCTCGACCTCGCCGGCCAGCCGTCGAACGTGCTCCAGGTCACCGGGCTCGCCTTCGCGAAGGCCCGTCTGCACCGGCTTGACCACTGCCACGCGCATGCCGTGCTCGCGGAAGCCGACGACCAGGACGGCGGTGGTGACCGTCTTGCCGACGCCGGTGCCCGTCCCGGTCACCAGGATGACCGGTGCCGGCTCAGCCACCGGTGCCGGCTCGCTCACCGGTGCCGCCGCGGCCACCGGTGATGCCTCGGAGCACCGCCGAGGCGGCGCCCATCTGCTCCGCGCTGTGGTGGGCGTGGGCGGTGAGCCGCAGCCGCGACGAGCCGTCTGGGGTGGAGGGAGGCCGGAAGCACCCGATCCGTATGCCGCTGCGTGCGGCGGCCTGGACGGCGTCCAGGGCCTCGCGTGGCCCGGCCATCGGCACGGAGAGGACGGCTGCCGCCGGGACGTCCACGCCGCAGGCCTGCGCCAGGCATGCGGCGTTGTGGCGCGCGCGGGCTGGGAGCCCGGGATCGTCGGCGAGCAGCTGCAGCGCCGCGAGTGCTGCTCCGGCGGCCGGAGGCGCCAGGCCGGTGTCGTAGATGAACGGGCGGGCGGTGTTGACCAGGTGCTCGCGGACAGCGGGGTGTGCCAGCACCGCTCCACCCTGCGCAGCCAGCGACTTGGACAGCGTGACACTGAGGACCACCTCCGGCAGCGCCGCGATCCCGAGGCCGGCGCACAGCCCCCGACCACCGGTGCCCGCCACTCCGAGAGCATGGGCCTCGTCGACGAGCAGCACCGCGTCGTGCCGCTGGGTGACCTCGGCCAGGTCGGCCAGCGGCGCGCAGTCGCCCATGACGCTGTAGACCGACTCGACGACCACCATCGCCTTGGCTGCGCCCGTGCCGCGCAGCAGCCGGTCCACCTCAGCCACGTCGTTGTGCGCGGTCACGGCCACCTGGGCCCGGGACAGCCGGCACCCGTCGATGAGGGAGGCGTGGGCGTGCGCGTCGGAGACGATGAGGGTGTCGGCGTCGGCCAGCGCCGTGAGGACGCCGAGGTTGGCCTGGTAGCCGGTGGAGAACACCAGAGCGCTGGGGCTGCACATCAGGTCGGCGAGCGCGGTCTCGAGCTGGTCGTGCAGGGCGACGGTGCCGGTGACCAGCCGCGACGCGGTCGCTCCGGTCCCGTAGTCGCGAGCCGCCTGGGCCGCGGCCTCGACCACGGCCGGGTGCCGGCTCAGGCCGAGGTAGTCGTTGCCGGCGAGGTCCAGCAGCCCGCCGCCGGTGACCGTGCCGCTGCCGCGGGCGTCGGGAGGGCGGGTCACCAGCCGGCGGGTCAGGCCACGGCTCTGCCTGGCTGCGGCGGCTGTGGTGAGGTCGTCGAGGAACCGGCTCACCCGCCGTGCACCTCGGCAACGGCCGAGACCAGCGCGGAGGTGATGCTCGCGAGGTCACCGCTCGAGGTGACATAGGGCGGCATCGTGTAGACGAGGTCCCGGAAGGGGCGCACCCACACGCCCGAGCGCAGGGCCGACGCCGTCACCGAGGCGACGTCGACCGGTTCGCGCAGCTGGATCACTCCGACCCCGCCGAGGACGCGCACGTCGCCGACGCAGCCAAGAGTCCGGGCCGGCGCCAGGCCCGCCTCCAGGCCGGTCTGCAGCCTGCGCACCTGGGCGGCGGCGTCGTTGCGGCGCAGCAGGTCGAGGCTGGCCAGGGCGACCGAGCAGGCCAGCGGGTTGGCCATGAAGGTCGGGCCGTGCATCAGTGCGCCGGCCGGACCGCTGCTGACCCGTTCGGCGACGTCCCGGGTGCACAGCACCGCGGCCAGGGTGAGGTAGCCGCCGGTCAGCGCCTTGCCGACGCAGAGGATGTCCGGCACCACGCCGCACCGGTCGCTGGCCCAGGGCGTGCCGGTCCGCGCGAAGCCGGTGGCGATCTCGTCGAACACCACGAGCGCCCCGTGCTCCCGAGCCAGGCCGGCGAGCAGCTGCACGGCATACGGGCTGTAGAGGTGCATGCCGCCAGCGCCCTGCAGCACCGGCTCGAGCACGACCGCGGCGATGTCAGCGGAATGCCGGTGGTAGAGCTCCCTCGTCGCCCGCTCCCACTCCACCATCGCCGGGTCGTCCGCGGGCAGGTCGACCCCGGCCGGCGGCTGCGGTGCGAACACCTGCTGCGGCAGGACGCCGGCGAACAGCGAGTGCATCCCGCTCACCGGGTCGCAGACGCTCATCGGGGCCAGGGTGTCGCCGTGGTAGCCGCCACGGATGGTGAAGAGCGCCCTAAGCGGGCGTCCGGAGCCGGCATGCACCTGCCAGGCCAGCTTCAGCGCCACCTCGACCGCGACCGAGCCGGAGTCGGCGAAGAAGACGTGCTCCAGCGGTGCCCCGGCACCGCTGACCGGAGCCATGTCGACCAGCCGCCGCGCGAGCTCGATCGCCGGCTCGTGGGTGAGGCCGCCGAACATCACGTGGCTCATCCGGCCCAGCTGGTCGCGGGCGGCGGCGTCGAGCTCGGGCACGGCATACCCGTGTATCGCGCACCACCAGGACGACATCGCATCGATCGCCTCCACCGGCTCGCCGGACGCCATCCGCAGGCGCAGGCGGACACCCGCGGCGGACTCGACCAGGTACGGCTGGGACGGCGGACGGGCAGGCGAGTAGGGGTGCCACACGTGCTCGCGGTCGAAGCGGAGCCGCTCGCTCAGCACGTCCTGCGCTGCGCCGGTGGAAGGCACCTCAGGTGCTCCACGTCGACTGGTGCACGGTGCCGTGCACGGAGCACGTTGCCGACCAGCCGTCAGGAGTGACCTGCACGACCATCCGGCGCCGGCACGAGGGGCAGTAGCGGGGGGGCTCGAGCCGCAGGGCCTCGACGCAGCCCTGGTGGCCCGGGTCTGCGCCCGGGTCGGTGAGCGGCCGCCCGCAGCGCCCGCAGTAGGCAGGAGACGTGCTCACAGCGTCGCGTTGAGCGCCTTGATCGGCATCGACAGGTCCGCGAGCATCGCCAGGTCTTCCCGCGGGTCGCGCCCGAGCGTGGTCAGGTAGTTGCCCACGATGACGGCGTTGATGCCGCCGAGCAGCCCGTCGCGGGTGCCAAGGTCGCCGAGGGTGAGCTCGCGGCCACCGGCATACCGCAGGATCGTCCGCGGTAGGGCCAGCCGGAACGCTGCGATGGTGCGCAGCGCGTCGTTGGCCGCCATCACCGGCAGGTTGCCGAAGGGGGTGCCGGGGCGCGGGTTGAGGAAGTTCAGCGGCACCTCGTGCGGCTCCAGCTCCCCGAGCTGGGCGGCGAGCTCGGCGCGCTGCTCGATGCTCTCCCCCATGCCGACGAGTCCGCCGCAGCACAGCTCCATACCGGACTTCTTGACCATCTCGCAGGTGTCCCAACGCTCCTGCCAGGTGTGCGTGGTCACCACCTGAGGGAAGTAGGAGCGGGCAGCCTCCAGGTTGTGGTTGTAGCGGTGGACACCCATGTCCTGCAGGTCGTCGACCTGGTCCTGGGTGAGCATGCCCAGCGAGGCGGCGACCTGGATGTCGACCGCCTCCCGGATGGCTGCGACGCCCTCGCGCATCTGGGCCATCAGCCGCTGGTCCGGTCCGCGCACTGCCGCGACGATGCAGAACTCGCTCGCGCCGGTCTCGCGGGTCTGCCGAGCCGCCCGGACCAGCTCGGGGATGTTCAGCCACACCGAACGCACCGGCGAGGTGAACTGGCCCGACTGGCTGCAGAAGTGGCAGTCCTCTGGGCAGCCTCCGGTCTTCAGCGAGACGATGCCCTCGACCTCGACGTCGGGACCGTTGTAGCGCATCCGCACCTCGTGGGCGAGTGCCAGCAGCTCCGGGAGAGCGTCGTCGGGGGTCTGCAGCACCGCCACGATCTGCTCGTACCGCAGCGGCTCCCCGCGCTCGAGCACCTGGACACGCGCGGCGCCGAGGATGTCGGCAGCTGTTGCCGGGGTCGTAGATCTCATGGCGGGGATTCTGGCGCACCTGGCCGGTACGCCGCTCCCCGGTCCGCGATGAGAGGCTCACCACGTACCGGCGGCCCACCAGGGCCGGGCCGCGCCGTATGGGCCACGGCTTCCGCAAGCGTTCCCGCCGGCGTTTCGCCGCCGCTCAGGCGCGGCCGTGGGCCGCCCGGCTGCGGCGGCTCAGCGAGTCGATGGTGACGGCCAGAAGCAGGACTGCGCCGGTGACCATGTAGCGCACCGACGAGTCGAGGTTCAGCAGCGACAGGCCGCTGGAGATGGACTGGATCACGATGATCCCGAGCAGCGCCGAGTACGCCGAACCCCGCCCACCGAAGAGGCTGGTGCCGCCGATGACAGCCGCGGCGATGGCATTGAGGTTGGTGTCCCCGCCGCCGCTGCTTTGGTTGGCTGACGCGAGACGGGCGGCCCCGAGGATGCCTCCCACGGCGGCGAAGGTCGAGCAGAGGGCGAAGACCGACAGGTAGATGCGGCGCACGTTGATACCGGCCCGGCGCGCTGCCTCGACGTTGCCACCCACGGCGAGCACCGCCCGTCCCCAGGTGGTACGCCGGATGGCGAAGTCCATCACCATGACCAGGGCGAGGAAGAACAGGAACATGTCCGAGACGCCGCGGTCGCGGTTGAGCATGTATGTCGGCACCACCAGCAGGATCGCCAGCCCCGCTGTGCGTGCCGCGAGCAGCCGTGTCGGCGTGGTGGAAAGGCCGGCCGACCGGCGACGGCCCTGCAGCCGCAGTCGGGTGCCGACGTACGCCGCGAGGAGAAGCACGATGAGCAGGTAGGAGACCGCTGCCGGGAGGAACCTCAGCTGGGCGAACGTCACGAGGGACGAGTTGAACGGGATGTTGAGCGAACCCTCTGCGCCGAGCACCTTGAGCTGGATGCCCAGGATGCCCAGCAGCCCGGCCAGGGTGATGACGAAGCTGGGAACGCCGAACCGGGTGAACAACGCGCCGTAGAACAGCCCGATCACGACACCCACCAGCACCGAGACGACGATTGCGAGCAGCACGGGCCAGCCGTGCTGGACGAATGCCACGGCCATGATCGACCCGGCCAGGCCGCTGACCGACCCTACCGACAGGTCGATCTCACCGAGCAGCAGCACCAGGACGATGCCGATGGAGATCGTCCCCACGGCGGCGCTCTGCAGAGTGAGGTTGACCAGGTTGCGGCTGGACAGGAAGTCGCCGTTCAGGCTCTGGAACACCCCCCAGATGATGATCAGCCCGACGACGACGGGAAGCGGTCCCAGGTCTCCGCTGCGCAGGCGCGACACGAAGGCCGACACGGCGCCGCCGACCCCGCGGGAGGCGATCAGCCGCTCATCCTGCAGGTCCGCGGGCAGTGTCGCCTGCAGCCGTCCCGCCGATTCGGGCTCCGCCGCGGGGCTGAGGTCGTGCTCGCTCATGATGGAGGCTCCTGGGAGGCGCGGCGCGCGGCGCGCTGTGACACGGCGTTGGTGGTGGCGCCGGTGATGGCGGCGATCAGCTCCCGAGAGCTGGTCTGGCTGATGGTGAAGGTGCCGTTGTTGCGGCCGAGGCGAAGGACGAACACGCGATCGCAGACCGCCATCACGTCGGAGATGTTGTGGCTGATCAGGATGACCCCCAGCCCTCGCTCGCGCAGTCGCTCGACGAGGTTGAGCACCTCCGCGGTCTGAGCGACACCGAGCGCGGCCGTCGGCTCGTCGAGCATGACGACCTTGGGCTCGCCGAGCAGGGACCTGGCGATGGCGACCGTCTGTCGCTGGCCGCCGGAGAGACTGGCGACCGGGATCCGCACCGAGGGGATCTTGGCCGAGAGCTGTCGCAGCAGCTCCCAGGACCGACGCTCCATCTCCACCTCGTCGATGGTCCTGCCGTAGTGCAGCTCCCGGCCCAGGAAGAGGTTGCCGACCACGTCGAGGTTGTCGCACAGCGCCAGGTCCTGGAACACCGTGGCGATGCCGAGGTGCTGAGCCTCGGCGGGGCTGCCGATGTCGACCCGGCGGCCGTCGAAGGTCACCGTCCCGTCGTCGGGTGAGTAGACGCCCGCGATCGTCTTGACCAGGGTGGACTTGCCGGCCCCGTTGTCACCGACCAGGGCCACCACCTCACCGGCGCGCACGTCGAAGCTGATGTCGCTGAGCGCCTGCACCGCCCCGAAGCGCTTAGAGACTCCTTCGAGCGACAACACCGTTTCGGGTGTGGCCGGTGAGGTGGCGGTCATTGCTGGTCCACCTCTTACTTGAGGCCGGCGGACGAGCAGGCGGCGGCGAAGTCCTTGGTGCAGATCTGACCCGTCGTGTAGACGCCGTCCTTGATCACGGTGTCCTTGATCTTGTCCCTGGTGACGGCCACCGGGACGAGCAGCGTCGCCGGTACCCCGTCGGAGGTGGTGGTGGCAGCGACCTTCTGCCCCTTCACCAGCGCCAGGGCGTTCTTTGCCGCGTCCTCGGCCTCGGGCTTGATCGCCTTGTAGATGGTCATCGCCTGGTCGCCGGCGACGATGCGTTGGATCCCTGCCAGCTCGGCATCCTGACCCGTGACCGGCGGAAGCGGCTTGACGCCACCGGACTTCAGGGCGGTGATGGCGCCGCCCGCGGTGCCGTCGTTCGCGGCGTAGACCCCGACGAGGTCGGACTTGACCGAGCCGATCTGGCTCTCCATCCAGGACTGCGCCTTGTCCGGGCTCCAGTCCGGGGTGTCGTACTCCGCAGCGATCTTGAAGCCGCTGCCGTCGAGCACACTGTGCGCGCCCTTTTTGAACTGCCCGGCGTTGGGATCGGTCGGGGAACCGTTGATCTCGAGGAGCTTGCCCGACGTCTTGCCGGACTTCTTGATCAGGCTGACCAGCGTCTGCGCCTGCAGCTTGCCGACCTGCTCGTTCTGGTATGACACGAAGTAGTCGGCGGCCGCGATGGGACGGTCGTAGGCGATGACAGGGACCTTCTGGGACTTCGCCTGGTTGACCAGGCCAGCGGCGGCCTTGCTGTCGACGGCGTCCAGGACCAGGACGTTCGCACCCTGGGTGAGGGCCGACTCGACCTGCTGCTGCTGCTTGGACGCGTCCTGGTCCGCGTTGGAGTAGATGACCGAGCAGGTCGGGCACTGGGCCTTGATGGCTGCCACGAACAGGGGCTTGTCGAAGGCCTCGTACCGCGTCGTCTTGGACTCCGGCAGGAGCAGGGCGATCTTCTTCCCAGAGGTGGCCGAGCCGGTCCCGCTGGAGCCGGCGCTGCTGCTCGCACTGGTCGAGCTGGAGCCGCCGCTCGCGCTGGAGCCGGTGGTGCCGGTAGAGCCGGTAGTGCCGCCGGAGCCGCACGCGGCGACCGAGGTCAGGGCCAGTCCGGCCGTGAGGCTCAACCCGGCCAGTCGGGTGATCGATGACGTCATGACTCTCCTTCGAGTGACCGGCCACGCGGTCCGGTTGAGATGTGACCGCCCACACAGTGGGCTGTAGTCGGGTAGTTAAGACCTGGAATGGCTATAGCGTCAAGTCTTGAAGACAACAGTACGAGAAACGATCCGATAACGGTCGGTCAGGGCGCGCTGGCAACCCGCTGCGCGTGCACCTGTGACGCCGTCGTGAGCGCCCCGACGACCTCGGCCTCCTCGCCGAGCTCCGTCGCCACGACGGTCACGCTGGCCGCGGCACTCGGGATGGCCCGACGGTCGATCGACTCGCGCATCGGCGCCAGGACCAGCTCGCCGACGCGCGCGAGCTGGCCGCCGAGCACCACCGTCTCGGGGTTGAGCAGGTTGACCAGACCCGCAACGGCGACACCGATGTGACGGCCGGCGTCCTGCAGGACCCTCCGGCATCCCGGGTCGCCGGACTCGGCGCGGGTCAGCAGGTCACGCAGCGTCAGGGCCCCGTGTGAACGCACCAGAGCCTCCAGCAGAGCCCGAGATCCGACGTAGGTGTCGAGGCAGCCGCGGTTGCCGCAACGGCATACCGGGCCGTTCTCGTCGATGGTGAGGTGCCCGATCTCTCCAGCAGTTCCCGCACTGCCACGGAAGATCTCGCCACCGATGACCAGCCCGGCACCGACACCGTAGGAGGCGTTGATGAAGCAGGCCTCGCTGCGTCCTTGCAAGGCGCCCGAACGCAGTTCGCCCAGTGCCGCGAGGTTTGCCGAGTTGTCCAGCCGCACCGGTGCGAGCACTGCCTGCTCCATCATGCTGGCCACCGCCACGCCTCGCCAGCCCGGCATGATCGCCTCCGAGCCGACCTGTCCGCTGACGCTGTCGACCGGCGCCGGCAAGCCCAGGCCGACACCTCGCAGGTCGGCCGCCTTGGCGCCGACCTTGTCGATCAGGTCGAACACCAGCTGGGCGGCCCGGTCCATCGCCTCGTCGGCCTCGTGATCGGCGGGCAGCGGCAGGCGTTGGCGGCCGAGCTCGCCACCCAGGGTGTCACTCACCACGACCCGCAGATCCCGCTCGCTGAAGACGATGCCGGCGAGCACACCCGAGTGCGCGTTCAGCGACACCGAGACCGCGCGACGGCCGCTGCGGATGATCGGGGACAGCTGCACGGCCTCGGCCACCGCCAGCTCACGAACGAGGTTGGAGACGGTGGCGGGGGACAGGCCGGTCACTGCGGCCAGCTCCACCTGCGTGATCGCACCGTGCTCGCGGACGGCATCCAGCAGTCGCCCACGGTTGGCCTCACGCAGCGATGTCTGCGAGCCGGGAGCGACCTGGGTTGGTTTCACGGTCCGAAGATAAGCCCCCACTGCTCCGCCGCCTAGTCAGCCCCTCGCGCGGCGGGGCACGGGCTGGTCACGCCGTAGGTGGGCGGGGCGCGCACCTTCTGAGTTCAACTGGTGCACGCGCCGGAGGGACGTCTCAGGCGTCCGGGTAGCCGTTCGGGTTCTGGCTCTGCCAGCGCCAGGCGTCGGCGCACATGTCGTCCACGGTCCTGCTGGCGCGCCAGCCGAGCTCGGCCTCGGCGAGCGCGGGATCGGCGTACGAGGCGGCGATGTCCCCGGCGCGCCGCCCGACGATCTCGTACGGCAGCTCGTGTCCCACGGCACGCTCGAACGCGTGCAGCATCTCCAGCACGCTCGTGCCGGTGCCCGTGCCGAGGTTCCACGTGCTGACCGGCTCGTCCGTGGCCTCCAGCCGGGCCAGCGCCGCCACATGCCCGGCGGCGAGGTCCTCGACGTGGATGTAGTCGCGCAGCGCGGTGCCGTCCGGCGTGGGGTAGTCGTCGCCGAAGACCCGCAGCAGGTCCCGGCGCCCGACCGCCACCTGGGCGATGAACGGCACCAGGTTGTTCGGGGTGTCCGCGGGGTCCTCGCCGATGGTCCCCGACGGGTGCGCGCCGACAGGGTTGAAGTAGCGCAGCAGGGCCACCCGCCAGTCCCGCTGGGCAGCTGCGACGTCGCGCAGCACCTGCTCGATCATCACCTTGGTCCAGCCGTAGGGGTTGGTCGCCGACGTAGGCATGTCCTCGGTCATCGGCACCGGGGCCTTGTCGCCGTAGACGGTGGCAGAGGAGGAGAAGACCAGCTTGCGCACCCCGTGCCGCTGCATCGCCCGTACCAGGGAGAACGTGGTGCCGAGGTTGTTCTCGTAGTACTCCAGCGGCTTCTCGACGCTCTCCCCGACCGCCTTGAAACCGGCGAAGTGCACCACCGCGTCGATCTGCTCGCCGGCGAACAGGTGCTCGGTCTTGTCGACGTCGGTCAGGTCGAAGGCCTGCACCGGCAGGTGTCGCCCGGTGATCGCCTCCAGCCGCCCGACGACGGCAGGCTTGGCGTTGGAGAAGTTGTCCACGACGAGCACGTCGTGGCCGGCGGCGGCGAGCTGGACGACCGTGTGGGAACCGATGTAGCCGGCCCCGCCGCTGACGAGTACGCGCATGCCAGCACTGTAGATCGACACTGGTCGCCGGCTCTCCGCGTAGGGTCGGAGGGTGGCGCAGGTGACATCGACCGCGGGCCCCCGCTTCGTCCCGACGAAGGACCAGCGTGCCGTCCTCGACGAGGCCGTCGCGGCGCTGGCGTCGCGCGTCTACTACTCGCGGTATCCCGACTCGCCCTCACCTCGGACCTACGGCGCGGACGCCGCAGCCGCCGGGCAGGAGCGGTTCGAGGCGCTGCTGGGCAGTGACTTCCCTGGGCTCGACGGGCAGCCTAGCGACGGCGCCCTGGTCGGCGCCGAGCGCTCGCCCTTCGGGCCGGAGCTGCGGATCCACTACCCGCACCTGGACGTCGACGCGGCGCTGTCTGCGGCCCGGGCCGCGATGCCGGTATGGCGGGACGCCGGCCCGGTGGCCCGTGCGGCGGTGTGCGTCCAGATCATCGACGCCATCCACGCGCGGGTGTTCCAGATGGCGCACGCGGTCATGCACACGACGGGCCAGCCCTTCGTGATGGCGTTCCAGGCCGGGGGACCGCATGCGCAGGACCGGGCCCTGGAGGCGGTCGCGGCGGCGCTGGCCGAGCAGGAGCGGGTGCCGACGACGGCAGTGTGGGAGAAGCCGTCCGGCCGCGGTGAGCCGGTGCGGATGCGCAAGGACTACCGGCTGGTCCCGCGTGGCGTCGCCCTGGTCATCGGATGCAACACCTTTCCCACCTGGAACGCCTACCCGGGGCTGTTCGCCTCGCTGGCCACAGGCAACCCCGTCGTCGTCAAGCCGCACCCACGTGCCGTGCTCCCGCTGGCCCTCACCGTCGCCTGCGCCCGGGAGGTGCTCGAGCGGACCGGCTTCGACCCGGCCCTGGTGCAGCTCGCGGCCGAGGCTGACGGCGAGGGCCTGGCCCGGACGCTGGCCGAGCGGCCGGAGGTGGCGATCATCGACTACACCGGGGGACCCGGCTTCGGTGCCTGGCTCGAGCGCACCGCCGCCGCGACGGGCACCCTGGTCTACACCGAGAAGTCGGGCGTCAACACGGTCGTCGTGGACTCGACCGACGACCTGGCGGGGATGCTGCGCAACCTGGCGTTCTCGTTCGCGCTGTACTCGGGCCAGATGTGCACCGCCCCGCAGAACGTGTACGTGCCCCGGGAGGGCATCGCCAGCGACCAGGGGCGGCTCTCCTTCGCTGACCTCGGAACCCGCCTCGCGGCTGCCGTCTCTGCGCTGACCGCCGACGACGCCACCGCGGTGGAGGTCCTCGGTGCCACGGTCAACGACGAGGTCCGGGCCCGCGCCGCGTCGCTGGCTGAGCTGGCTGCCGGGGCCGGCGGCAGCCTGCTGCTGGACTCCCGCAGAGTGCGGCACCCGGCATACCCCGATGCGGTGGTCCGGACCCCGGGCCTGGTGACGGTGGACGTTGCCTCGCCGGTGTCCGAGCGGGAGTGCTTCGGCCCGGTCGCGTTCCTGATCGCCACGGACTCGACCGAGGCGTCGCTGCAGCAGATGCGCGAGACCGGCCGACGGCACGGTGCCATGACGGCGAGCGTCTACTCCACCGACGAGGCGACCCTGCAGGCTGCCCGGGATGCGGCGGCCGACGCGGGAGTCGCGCTCTCGGAGAACCTCACCCGCGGGGTCTACGTCAACCAGACCGCGGCCTTCAGCGACTACCACGGCACCGGCGCCAACCCGGCTGCGAACGCCTCGTACGTCGACGCAGCCTTCGTCGCCGGCCGCTTCCGCGTGGTTACCAGCCGCCGGCACGTCTGACGGGGGGCCTGCGCTCAGTCGCCGCCATCGGGCAGCAGCAGGTTCAGGAGCATGCTGACGAAGGTGATGACGATCGCGCCGAGCACGGCGTCCCAGAAGAAGTGGTCGACGTGGAAGTCCAGATGGAGCGCCCGGGCGAACCACGACGTGAGCTGCAGCAGCAGCGCGTTGATCACCAGCGTGAACAGCCCGAGGGTGACGATGATGAAGGGCGTCGCGAAGAACCTGAGCACCGGCTTGACGAAGGCGTTGACCAGGCCGAACACCACAGCGACCACCAGGATGGTGAGCAGCCGGGCGGAGAGCGCCCTGGCCTCCTGGCCCAGCTGGATGCCGCTGACCACCAGCGCCGCCACCCACAGCGCGATGCCGTTGACCACGACCTTGGTGGCGATCGAGCGCATGGGCACACTGTATGGCGTGCCCAACCCTGGCAGGCTCCCCTGTGGCGGCGGTGGCCGGGTGGCCCGCCCGTGGGATGGGGTCGTGCCGCAACCATCGCCACTGAGCCGGCTGCGGTCGTTAGAGCGCATTTGCTTGGCCTGCTGACGGTCGGCAGTGACTAGTGCGCAATAGGCATTTCGCGCGCAACTGGTCGACATGTCTCCTATGGCCGGTGATAGTTGCCTTCGTGACACAACCGGCGCCGCCGCGCGGCTGGCGTGGTCAAGCCAGGCACGAGCGGGACCTGACCGCGTCGGCGACGCTGCCGACCATCGCCTTCATCGCGCTCGCCGTGCTGCTCGTCCTCACCATGAGCGTGCTGACCCTGCGGTCCGAGGACCAGCGGATGGGCACGCGGACCGGCGCCGCTCCTGGGCCCGTCCCCGGGCCGGGCATCTCGCTCGCCCCGGCCCCGCTCGCCCCGGCCCCGCTCGCCCGGGCCCCCCTCGCCCCGCCCCCGCCAGCACCCTCACCGGCTGCTCAGGAACCGGCGCAAAGCCCGCCCCTCGCAGCGGCGGCGGCGGCTGAGCGCGCGGTCCCGGCCGTCCTGCACACGGCGGTCCCGCACACGGCCGGGCGCCGCCCCCCGCGGATCGCCTACGCCGTCCACAGCGTCAGGATGGTCAGCGCCGTCCATACCGCCGGAGCCGTCCCCGTCCGCAAGGTCTCGGGCGGCACGAGCGGCAGCACAGCCAGCACGAGCGGCGGCACAAGCAGCACAAGCGACACGAGCGACACGAGCGGCGTCCAGCCCGTGCCCGTCGTGCCCGCACCTCCCGCTGCGGGCGCGCGGTGTGCCCATCCGCCGTGCCGGTCGTGGGTGCGCGGCCACCGCGGCCGCGGCACGTGGGTGAAGGGACATCACGCGCCGGGACACTGGGTGGCAGCGCACTACGGGCCTCGGCGCTGGGTCGCAGGGACGTGGACGGCAGGGCCGTGGATCTCCGCACATGCCGCTCCTGCGCGGTGGGTGAAGGGACACCGAGCGCCGGGTCACGTTGTCAAGGGCCACTGCACGCCGAGCCACTGGCAGAAGGGCCGCTGGGTCCCCCGCCATCTGGTCCCGCGCCACTTCGTCAAGGGCCACTTCGTCTGTGACAGCGCTTGCACTCAGCACCACTTCGTCAAGGGTCACTGGGTGCCGAAGCACTGGGTTGAGGGCCATCGTCAGCCCGGCCACCTCGTCCCGGGCCGCTGGGTGCCGCCGACGTGGGTCGCCGGCGCCTTCATCCCCGGCCACTCGGCGCCCGTCGGCCGTGTCGCCGGTCGACACGCCCAGGGCCACTTGGGGAGCGGTCACTTCGTCAGGGGCAGGTTGGTCCCGCGCCACGTCGTCGAGGGCCCCTGGATCGCGCCGCAGCACGTGCCGGGACCCTGGGTGCCGGGGCACTGGCGCTACCACTGACTCCGGCCCTGACCAGCAGCGACGCGCTCCACGCAACCCCACGCGCCTGCCGTGGCGCTGTGGACGAGGCCGTCCGAGGTTCGGGACAGGCTCGACTGCCAGCAGGTACGGTGAGGGCATCAGGGCATCTGCACGAACGCCGGGTGTCGCGGCACCGGGCGTCGCTAACACCGGAGGACACTGCTGGCGGTGACCCCGCTCATCGTCCCCGGTCGTGATCCGAGTCGGCCAGTCACCTCTGCGCCGGGTCAGGAGAAGGAGTGACTGTGGACGACGAGGTCATGACCGGCCCCCGTTCGACGGCAGGCGGCGCCTCGCCCCCGGTGCGCCTCGGTCCGGCGTCCGCGGCCACGTCGTTGGCGTCGCTGACCGCGCCGGTCCCTGAGACGATCGGTGACGGCGGACCCGAGCTGGTGCAGCTGCTGACTCCCGAGGGGGAGCGGGTCGAGCATGCCGCCTCGGCAAGCACCGAGTATGCCTGCGACCTGGACCTGGAGACGCTGCGCGGCTTCTACCGCGACCTCGTCCTCGTGCGGCGGGTCGACACCGAGGCGACAGCGCTGCAGCGGCAGGGGGAGCTGGGCATCTGGGCCAGCCTTCTGGGGCAGGAGGCCGCGCAGGTCGGCTCGGGTCGCGCCCTGCGGCCGCAGGACCACGCCTTCCCCACCTACCGGGAGCACGGCGTCGCCTGGTGCCGTGGCGTCGACCCGATCAAGCTGCTGGGGCTGTTCCGTGGCGTCAACCACGGGGGCTGGGACCCCGAGGAGCACCACTTCCACCTCTACACCATCGTCATCGGCGCCCAGACTCTGCACGCGGTCGGCTACGCCATGGGTGTGCAGCGTGACGGCGCCGTCGGCACCGGCGACCCTGACCGCGACGCCGCCGTGATCGCCTACTTCGGGGACGGCGCCACCAGCCAGGGCGACGTCAGCGAGGCGTTCGTCTACGCCGCCGTCACCAACGCCCCGGTCGTCTTCTTCTGCCAGAACAACCAGTGGGCCATCTCCGAGCCGAACGAGCGGCAGACCCGCATCCCCCTATACCAGCGCGCCCGCGGCTTCGGCTTCCCCGGCGTGCGCGTCGACGGCAACGACGTGCTGGCGGTCCATGCCGTCACGCGAGCGGCGCTGGAGGCCGCTCGGGGCGGCCAGGGCCCCACCCTGATCGAGGCCTACACCTACCGGATGGGCGCGCACACCACGTCGGACGACCCCACCCGCTACCGGATCTCCGCGGAGCTCGAGATCTGGAAGCACCGCGACCCGATCGCCCGGCTCAAGGCCTACCTGAGCCACGGCGACGCTGCTCGCGGCTTCGAGCAGCTGGGACGGGACTACTTCGACGCCGTGGACGCGGAGGCGGACGCGCTGGCGGCGTCGGTGCGGGAGCGGTGCCTGTCCATGGCGGACCCGGACCCGCTCTCGATGTTCGACCACACCTACGCCGAGGCCCACCCGTTGGTGCAGTCCGAGCGCGCCGAGTTCGCCGCCTACCACGCGGGCTTCGCGGGCGGGCAGCCCCGATGACGACACTGACCTTGGCCAAGGCGCTGAACCAGGGGCTGCGGGCGGCGATGGAGGCTGACCCCAAGGTGCTGCTGCTCGGGGAGGACATCGGCAAGCTGGGCGGGGTGTTCCGGGTGACCGACGGGCTGCAGAAGGACTTCGGGGAGGACCGGGTGATCGACACCCCGCTCGCTGAGAGCGGCATCGTGGGTACCGCGGTCGGGCTGGCGCTTCGGGGCTACCGTCCGGTGTGCGAGATCCAGTTCGACGGGTTCGTCTACCCCGCGTTCGACCAGATCGTCTCGCAGGTGGCCAAGCTGCGGGCCCGGTCACTGGGTGCGGTGCGGATCCCCATCGTGATCCGCATCCCCGTCGGTGGCGGGATCGGCGCGGTCGAGCACCACAGCGAGTCCAACGAGGCGTACTTCGCGCACACGGCCGGGCTGCGGGTGGTCTGCTGCTCCGGTGCCGAGGACGGCTATTGGATGATCCAGCAGGCCATCGCCAGCGACGACCCCGTCATCTTCTACGAGCCCAAGCGCCGCTACTGGGACAAGGCCGATGTCGACGACAGCCGCGAGGCCCTCGCCGCCGGGCCGGTCCTCAGCCTGTATGCCGCCCGGGTGGCCCGAGCGGGCGACCAGGTCACGCTCGCCGCCTACGGGCCCATGGTGCGCACCTGCCTGGAGGCGGCCGAGGTGGCCGAGCAGGAGGGTCGCTCACTCGAGGTCGTCGACCTGCGCTCGCTCTCGCCGGTGGACCTGGACACGTTGGCGGCCTCGGTCCAGAAGACCGGGCGGCTGGTCGTCGTGCACGAGGCCCCGACCTTCCTTGGTCTGGGCGCTGAGCTGGCGGCCGAGGTGCAGCAGCGTTGCTTCTACAGCCTCGAGGCACCCGTGCTGCGGGTAGGCGGGTACGACGTGCCGTACCCTCCGAGCCGGCTTGAGGACGACTTCCTGCCCGACCTTGACCGCGTCCTCGACGGCGTGGACCGGGTGCTGGGCTACTAGCCGGTCGACGGCGCGAAGGAGCGGCGCGTGGGTGCAGTCAAGACGTTCAGCCTGCCCGACCCGGGTGAGGGCCTGACCGAGGCGGAGATCGTGACCTGGCGGGTCAAGTCCGGCGACGTGGTGCGGGTCAACGACATCGTCGTGGAGATCGAGACGGCCAAGTCTCTGGTGGAGCTGCCCGTGCCGTTCGCCGGCACCGTCGCCGAGCTGCTCGTCGCCGAGGGCGACACCGTGGACGTGGGCACCCCGATCATCGCCGTCGACACCGGCGAGGCGTTGTCCGCGTCGGGCGACGAGGCTTCCGCGCCAACAGGTGCGATCGAGCCGGGGATGGTCGGTGGCCGGGCTCCCGGTGGGCGCACCTCGGTCCTCGTCGGCTACGGGCCGCGCGAGAGCCAGGCCAGACGGCGCCCGCGGATCGACCCGGTCCGCGCCGCTGCACCGGGCGCCGCGGCACCACCGGCCGCTGCCGGGCGTGCGGCACCGGTCGGCCGCTACAGGCTGGTGCGGGTCCTGGCCAAGCCTCCCGTCCGCAAGTACGCCAAGGACCTCGGGATCGACCTGGGGCACGTCCAGCCCGGCGCGGACGGCGTCGTCAACCGAGCCGATGTCGACGCCTACCGATCTGCGCGCGCGGTCGAGAACGCTCGGTTACCCGCCGTGGCCGGCGCCCCCCGGGAAGGGACCCAGCGCGAGACCCGCATCGCGGTCAAGGGCGTCCGCAGGGCGAGCGCCGCTGCGATGGTCGAGTCGGCCTTCACCGCCCCGCACGTGACCGAGTTCGTCACGGTCGACGTCACGCGCACCATGAGGCTCGTGCGCCGGCTGCGTAGGGATCCGGAGTTCGCGGGCACCAAGGTCTCACCGCTGCTGGTCGTCGCCAGGGCGCTGGTCCTTGCCGTGCGACGCCATCCCGGGGTCAACGCGTCCTGGGACGAGGGCGCCGGCGAGATCGTGGTCAAGCACTTCGTCAACCTCGGGATCGCCGCCGCCACGCCACGAGGGCTCGTGGTCCCCAACGTCAAGGACGCCGACCGGCTGACGCTCCGGGAGCTCGCCGACCAGCTGTCAGTCCTGGTAGCGACCGCCCGCGACGGACGGACCCAGCCGGCCGAGATGGCCGGGGGCACCATCACCATCACCAACGTGGGGGTATTCGGCATCGACACGGGGACGCCGATCCTGAATCCCGGAGAGGCGGCGATCCTGGCCTTCGGCGCGGTCCGCCGCCTGCCGTGGGTAGTGCACGGCACGGTGCGGCCGCGCTGGGTCACCACGCTGGCCCTGTCCTTCGACCACAGGCTCATCGACGGGGAGCTGGGCTCGCGGTTCCTCGCCGACCTGGCCGCCATACTCGAACGGCCGGACCAGGCCCTGGTCTGGGCCTGATCCGGCCGTCAGCTGACGCGGCTGCCGGGGACCAACGCGCCGACCGGTCAGCTCACGCGTTGACGTCGGCGCGCTTGCCCTTCGCGCGGTGCCGTCCGGCCCGCCTGCCCTTGATCGACTGGCTGGGGTGGTCCGGGCGCACGTCCGCCTCATGCCGCCCGACGTCCTTGACGTCCCCCGCCTCCCTGGGGTCCCGACCATCCCCGGCGCCTGCCGCAGCCGGCTGCGCCGACGCGTTCGGTTCCGAGCTGTGCTGCATATCCGGGATGTCGACCGGAGCGGCCAGGGTGGCCAGCTCGGCGACGGGGCTCTGCGGCCCAGCGGCGGCGTCGCCGGGGCGCTCGGCACCCGAGCCCCCCGTCGCTGCGTCTGCGGCGTCGGTCCTGCCGCGCTCGGCGTATGCCGAGCCGCCCCGCAGCACGTTGTTCGGCAGGAAGAACGCGACCACGAAGCCGATCAGAGCGACCGCCGACCCGCAGAGGAAGACCAGGTCCATCGACTGGGAGAAGCCGACGAGGAACGGCTTGGCCAGCCGGGGGTCGATCTTCTGGATGAACGAGGAGTCGCTGAGCGCGTTGCCGAAGGCCGAGCCACCGCCGGACTGCTGGGCCTTGACCGCCGCGATGAACGAGGCGTTGGCCGCGGCGTCGCCGACCGGCGCGCGCAGTGCTGCCTGGAAGTCGGCGGTCGGGGCGATCTTGACGAACGCCGAGGCCAGCTTGTCGGGCACGGCCGAGAACAGGATCGACAGGAACACCGCCGTGCCCAGCGTGCCGCCGATCTGGCGGGTGAAGGTGGCCGAGGACGTGGCGACCCCGATGTCCTGCGGCTTGACCGCGTTCTGCACGGCAAGGGTCAGCGGCTGCATGCAGCAGCCGAGTCCGAGTCCGAACAGCAGCGCGAAGAACAAGGTGATGACCAGCGAGGTGTCATAGTCCACGGTGTGGAACAGGAAGAGCGCCACCGTGAGCAGCGCGGTGCCGATGATGGGGAAGATCCGGTAGCGGCCGGTCTTGGAGATGATCTGGCCGGAGGAGATCGCCGCCGTCATGATGCCCACCATCAGCGGCAGCAGCAGCAGCCCGGCCCGCGTGGGCGACTCGCCCTTGACGATCTGTAGGTAGAGCGGCAGGGAGGCCAGGCCGCCGAACATGCCCATGCCGATGATGACCGACGCGATCGAGGAGACGCCGACCGTCCGGTCGCGGAACAGCCGCAGCGGCAGCAGTGCCTCGGCGCCCATGGCGCGCTCGACCAGGAAGAAGATGACGAGCCCGACGGCGCCGACCACGTAGCAGGCGATCGCGCGGCCCGAGCCCCAGGTCCAGCTCCGGCCCTGCTCGGCCACGAGCAGCAGCGGGACCAGGCCCACCGTCAGCGTGACGGCGCCCCACCAGTCGATCCGGTGGTCCAGCCTGGTGTGTCGCAGCTTCAGCGTCCTGCTGACCACGATGAAGGCCGCGATGCCGATCGGGACGTTGACCAGGAAGACCCACTTCCAGCCGGCGAAGCCCAGGATCGAGGTCTGGCCGGCGAAGAACCCGCCGATGACCGGGCCGAGGACGCTCGAGGTGCCGAAGACCGCCAGGAAGTAGCCCTGGTACTTCGCGCGCTCACGCGGGGCGACGATGTCGCCGATGATGGCCAGGGCGAGCGAGAAGAGCCCGCCCGCGCCGAGGCCCTGGACGGCGCGGAAGCCGGCGAGCATGAGCATCGAGGTGGCGAACGCGCACAGCGCCGAGCCGAGGACGAAGATCGTGATGGCTGCGAGGAAGAACCTCTTGCGCCCGTAGATGTCGGAGAGCTTGCCGTAGAGCGGAGTGACGATCGTGGAGGTGATGAGGTAGGCCGTTGTCACCCACGCCTGCTGGGACAGGCCGTGCAGGTCGTCGGCGATGGTGCGGATGGCCGTGGAGACGATGGTCTGGTCGAGCGCAGCCAGGAACATGCCCATCAGCAGGCCCACCAGGATGGTGAGGATCTGCTTGTGGGTCAGCCCACCTGCGCTCTCCTCGGCGGCACCGCCCTGGGAGAAGGTGGGCTGTGCGCTGTGTGGTGACACATCGCTGGCGGTGGTGGCGGTGGCCATTGCGTGGCTCCAGAGTGAGTGACGTGGGCGCTTGGAGGCTTGGGCGAGACACCGCCGGGCTGTTACTGCCCGGCACGTGTCACCCGGTGCTGCGTTCCCGGGCGGAGGTCCGGCGCTGGACCTCGTTCGCTTCGATGAACCCCGGAAGAAGAAACTTGCTTGCGCCATACAAATTATCACGGCGTCGACGGGTGACGCAAGGAGAGGGCCGTCGGACGGGCCTACAGGGTGACGACGACCGCGTCGAGCACCCGGCGGGCGACGTCGTCGTCTCCGACGACGGTGTATCGGGTCTCCTCCACCGACTGTCGGCCCGCGGCTCTTCTGGTGAAGGCAGCGGTGGACAGTGAGATCGTCGTCGTCTGCCATTCGGCCTGCTCCGCGGGCCTTTCGGGTGCTCCCGACGTCCCGTTCGTTGCGGAGGCGCTCAGATAGCTCTTGTCCCCGGTGAACATCTCGTGACCCCAGGCCCGGCCGCGCTCGTCGGTGTCGATGCGCACCCCGGTGCGGGCGTGGACCGGTCCGGTGACCTCGATGATCACCCGCTGACCGATGTGCAGGCTCCCCTCTTGTGCGACCAGCCTCGGCAGCTGGTCGAAGACCATGTCGACGACCACCGCTGCCGCAGGTGAGTCCAGGTCCCCCGGACGCTCCAGGGCCGTGCGGATGTCCTGCTCATGGGTCCAGACGTCGAAGATGCGCAGCCGGGTCACCGCGGCCGCCTCGTCCGGCCCGAACGGCCCGGCGATGATGCTGGTCTCGGTCAGGCCCGGGCTGCGCAGGGTCGAGAACCGGCTGTTCAGGACGTGCTCCAGCTCGCTGAGCACGTCGCGGTCCGAGCGGGACCGGCGCAGCTCGATCGCCGGCTCGATGGACCGCGCCTGGTCGTTGGTCAGGTGACCGTAGTCGGGCAGGGTCACCACCGGGTCGCGGAAGCCCTCGAGCATCGCCTCCATGCCGACGATGTGCGAGAACTGGTCGTGCACCGTCCATCCCGGGCACTGGGTCGGCAGCGCGAACCCCTCCGGCGGGCAGGTGCGGCCGAGGTCGAGCACCGCATGGGCCGTCTGGACGAACGCTTCCACCAGTCCGTGAAGGTCCTCCGGCGGCGCCGGGTGCATGGGCATGCGCTCACTGTACTTACGCTGGGGCCATGGCGACCCTGCAGTCATCCGGCCCGGCCGGTGACCGGTCCGCCCGGCCGCAGGGCGCTCCACCGGGGGCGCCGGCCGGCGGGGCCCGGGTGGTCCCGGTGGTGCTCCCGGTCGTCGTCGCGCTAGCAGTCCTCCTCGGTGCCGTGCTGGTGACCGGCGCGGTCGCGCCGGGTGTGCCCGGCCTGCCCGATGCCGGCACGGTGGTGCGCTGGGGTATCCCCCTGGTGCGTGTGCTGCACGACCTCGCCGCTGCTCTGACGGTCGGACTGCTGGTGGTCGCGGCGACCATCGTTCCCGAGACCGGGCGCCCGGCCGGGGCCGTGTCCCGACGGGTCGCCGCCGTCCGCTACGCCGCTCTCACCGGCGTGGTCTGGGTGATCGCTGGGGTGGTCGGTCTGGTGCTGTCCTTCGCCGACGTCGACGGCCGGTCGGTGACCAGTCCCGGCTTCGCCCAGCAGGTCCAGGTCTTTCTGCTCTCCTTCGACGTGTTCCGGGCAGCCGCCCTGAGCGCCGCACTGGCTCTCGTGGTCGCTACCGGCGCAGCGCTGGCGCGCTCCCGGGCGGCGACGGTGGCGCTGGCCGGGCTCTCGGTCATCGCCGTCCTGCCGCTGGCGCTGGCCGGCCACGCTGCGGGATCGAGCAGCCACGACACGGCCGTCAGCTCCCTGGCTGTGCATCTCGTCGCGGCCGTGCTGTGGGTGGGCGGGCTCCTGGCTCTGGTCGTCCTGCGGCCGGCGCTGGGGCCGGTGCTGGCCGTCAGCGTGGCGCGCTTCTCGACCCTCGCGGGGTGGTGCTTCGGCGCGGTGGCGGTGTCCGGCGTGCTGAACGCCTGGGTGCGTCTCGGCTCGCTCGGCGCCCTGCTCTCGCCATACGGCCTGCTCGTGGGTCTGAAGGTGGTCGCGCTCGGCGTCCTCGGTGCCGCCGGCTGGCGGCAGCGCCGCCTGGTGGTGGGTCGGCTGGGCGACGGCGGCGGCAGTGCCGCGCGGGTGCTGTTCTGGCGGTTGGCGGCCACCGAGACGGCGGTGATGGGCGCCGCGTTCGGCCTCGCGGTGGCCCTGTCCCGCAGCGCGCCGCCGGTAGCGGACCGCTCACCGGACCAGACCAGCATGGTGCAGTCGCTGACCGGCTACGGCGACCCAGGACCGCTCACCGCCAGCGGCTGGTTCAGCGTGTGGCGGGTGGACTGGCTCTGGTTGTCCCTCGCGCTCGTGGCGGCCGGTCTCTACCTCGTCGGTGTGCTCCGGCTGCGGCAGCGCGGGGACACCTGGCCGGCCGGACGCACGGTGGGATGGGTCGCCGGCTGGGCGGTCTTCGTCTGGGCCACCAGTGGCGGGCCAGGCGTCTACGGCAGGGTGCTGTTCTCGGCGCACATGGTGATGCACATGGTGATCTCGATGGCGGTGCCCATCGCCCTCGTGCTCGCCGCTCCCGTCACCCTGGCGCTGCGGACCCTGCGGCGACGACCGGACGACACCCTCGGTCCCCGGGAGCTGTTGCTGGGCCTGGTGCACTCGAGGCTGCTGAAGGTGCTCGGCAACCCCGTCGTGGCGGCGGCGCTCTTCTTCGGCAGCCTCGTCGCCTTCTACTACTCGCCGCTGTTCGAGCTGGCCCTTCGCACCCACACCGGGCACGTGCTGATGGTGGCCCACTTCCTGCTCACCGGCTACCTGTTCGTCTGGGTGCTGGTGGGCGTGGACCCGGGCCCCCCGAAGTGGCCGGCCTCGCTGCGGCTGGTCGTGCTCTTCGCGACGATCTCGTTCCACGCCTTCTTCGGCGTGGCGCTGACCACCGGCACCTCGCTGCTCGCGCCGTCCTTCTACACCCAGCTGCACCTGCCCTGGTCGACCGACCTGCTGGGCGACCAGCACGCAGGCGGCGCCGTCGCCTGGGGCGTCGGCGAGCTGCCCACCCTGCTGCTGGCCATGCTGGTCGCCGCGTCGTGGATGCGCTCGGACGCGGCCGAGACACGCCGCCACGACCGGCAGGCCGACCGGGACGACGACGCCGAGCTCAAGGCCTACAACGCCCACCTCGCCGCCGTCGCGGCTGCGACGCGGGCGCGCGAGGGCGCGGCGCGCGCCGGCACACCGCGGGGGGAAGGCTGACATGCGAGTCGCCCTCATTCAGCTGGCGTACGGCGACGACGAGCCGGTCCCCGAGCGCACCGCTCGCGCAGCCGCGCTCGTGCGGGCACAGGCCGGTCACGACCTGGTGGTGCTCCCGGAGCTGTGGTCGCCGGGCGGGTTCGCCTACCGCCAGTGGTCCGCCCGGGCAGAGGCGGTCGACGGGCCGGTGGCTGCGGCGATGTCCGCGGCCGCCCGCGATGCCGGGGTCCTGCTGCACGCCGGCTCCATCGTGGAGCGGCCCGAGGACGGTGAGCGCGGGCCGGAGGGCAAGGACCTGTGGAACACCTCGCTGGTCTTCTCCCCGAGCGGTGAGCTGCTCGCCAGCTACCGCAAGATCCACCGCTTCGGCTTCGGTGCCGGCGAGCCGGCGCTGATGGAGGCCGGCGAGCAGCCGGTGTTCATCGACGTACCGGACCGGGACGGTGGCGCCTCGGTCCGGTCGGCGCTCTCGACGTGCTACGACCTGCGGTTCCCCGAGCTCTACCGGGCCCAGCTGGACGGCGGCGCGCAGATGTTCGTCGTGCCGGCTGCCTGGCCGGCGGAGCGGGTGTCGCACTGGACGCTGCTGGGCCAGGCCCGCGCCATCGAGAACCAGTGCCTGCTGGTCGCCTGCAACACCGCGGGGACTCACGCGGGAGTGCGGATGGGCGGGCGGAGCCAGGTCGTCCTGCCCACGGGCGAGGTGGTCGCCACGGCGGGCGCGGCAGAGCAGGTGCTCAGCGTCGAGGTGGACCCCTCGGCCGTCGCCGCCTACCGCGAGCGGTTCCCCGTGCTGGGGGACCGCCGGCTCTTCCCGTCGGCGGCTGGGCTGCCTGGTCTCCGCGGCGGCCCCGGGGGAGGGGACCCGGTTCGACCTGGCCGACGCGCCACCGCCAGAATGCACGCATGATCACCGTCTCCCGCCGCTGCTCGGTCGCTCCCCGGCGTGTGTGGGAGGTGCTCGCGGACGGCTGGAGCTACGCCGGGTGGGTCGTCGGCACCCAGCGGATCAGGGCCGTAGAGGCCGACTTCCCGGCTGTCGGAAGCAAGATCTACCACTCCGCGGGCTCGTGGCCGACGCTGCTCAACGACGAGACCGTGGTGCTGGAGGCCGACCCGGGGCGCTCGATCACGCTGCAGGCGAAGGGATGGCCGCTCGGTGAGGCCACCGTCGAGGTGCAGCTGATGTCCAAGGGCTACGGCACGCTGATCCAGCTGCGCGAGGACGTGACCGCCGGCCCGGGCCGGGTGGTGCCCAAGCCGCTGCGCCAGCTCGGCATCGCACCCCGCAACGGCGAGACGCTGCGGCGGCTGAGCTTGCTCGCCGAGCGCAAGCAGCGTCCCGAGTAGTCGACTCAGAAGGCGTCCTCGGCCAGGTCCATCAGGGCGTTGTCCACCGACTCCGCGATCTGGCGCTCCGCTGCCAGCCGGGGCAGCACCGTTTTGGCGAAGAAGGACGCAGCCGCGACCTTGCCCTGGTAGAACCGCCGGTCCGCTACGGAGACCGGACCGGCATCCAGCGCCGCCCGCGCCACGTCGGCCTGGCGCAGCAGCAGCCAGGCCACCACCAGGTCGCCGGACGCCAGCAGCAGCCGGGTGGTGTTCTGGCCCACCAGGTACAGCGCACTGGGGTCATCTCCGCCGCTCGGGTCGGACTGTCTCACTGCGGCGGCCATGACTGCGACGATCCCCTGCAGGTCCTCGATGCCCCTGCCGAGCAGCTTGCGCTCAGCCGCCAGGAAGCCGGAGCCGTCGTCGGCCTTGACGACGTCCTGCATCTGCAGCAGAAGCGCGTCGATCGCCTGCCCGCCGTCCCGGATGATCTTGCGGAAGAAGAAGTCCATTCCCTGGATTGCGGTGGTGCCCTCGTAGAGCGTGTCGATCTTGGCGTCCCGCACGTACTGCTCGACGGGGTAGTCCTGCAGGAACCCGGACCCGCCGAACGTCTGCAGTGACTCGGTGCCCAGCAGGACCCAGGCGCGCTCGGACCCGCAGCCCTTGACCAGCGGCAGCAGCAGGTCGCTGCGTCGGGCGGCCAGACCGGGCGGGCCGTCAGGATCGAGCGGCTCGGTGCCCCCCTCGAGCTGCGCGCGCTGCACGAGGTCCTGCTGCGACGCGGTGTACAGGACCAGCGCCCGCAGCCCCTCGGCGTACGCCTTCTGCAGCATCAGCGAGCGCCGCACTTCGGGGTGGTGGGTGATGGTGACGCGTGGGGCCGCCTTGTCGGCCATCCGGGTCAGGTCGGGTCCCTGTACGCGTGTCTTGGCGTAGTCGAGCGCGGCCAGGTAGCCCGTGGACAGCGTGGCGATCGCCTTCGTGCCGACCATCATCCGGGCCGACTCGATGATGCGGAACATCTGGGCGATGCCGTCGTGGACGTCGCCCAGCAGGGTCCCCACCGCCGGCTGGTGCTCGCCGAAGCGCAGCTCGCAGGTGCTGGACACCTTCAGTCCCATCTTGTGCTCCAGGTTGGTCACGTAGACCCCGTTGCGCTCGCCGAGCGCCCCGGTCTCGGCGTCGACGTGGAACTTGGGCACGACGAACAGCGAGAGCCCCTTGGTGCCCGGGCCGGCGCCCTCGGGACGGGCGAGGACCAGGTGCAGCACGTTGTCGTAGATGTCGGCCTCGGCGGAGGTGATGAAGCGCTTGGTCCCGGTCAGGTGCCAGGTGCCGTCCGGCTGCCGCACGGCCTTGGTGCGGCCTGCGCCGACGTCGGAGCCCGCGTCCGGCTCGGTCAGCACCATGCTGCCGCCCCACCGGCCCTCTGCCAGATGTCCAGCCAGCTTCTTCTGCTCCGGCGTGCCGACGGCGTGGAGCAGCGTGGTGAAGGAGAACCCCGCGGCATACAGGTGAACGGCGGGGTTGGCTCCGAGCACCATCTCGCCGATGGCCCACCGCAACGACGGCGGGACGACCGTGCCGCCGAGCGCGGCCGGCACGTCGAGCCGCCACCACTCAGCGTCCAGGTAGGCGCGCCAGGACCGCTTGAACGACTCGGGCAGGACAACGCTCGAGGTGGCGGGGTCGAAGACCGGCGGGTTGCGGTCGGAGTCGGTGAAGCTGTCCGCGAGCTCGTGCTCTGCCAGGCGGGCGACCTCGTGCAGCATCTCCCTGGCCGTGTCGTGGTCGATGTCGGCGTAGGGCCCGGCGCCGAGGATGTCCTGGCGCCTGAGCAGCTCGAAGAGGTTGAACTCCAGGTCGCGCAGGTTCGCCCGGTAGTGGCCCATGCCCGACCCCCAGATCCGGCTCGACGTAGTTACCCGCGGGTAACTTAGCCAGTCTACCCGCCGCCGGCCCGGCCCCGGTGGCCTTTGCCGGCGAAACGCGGGCACGGGCCATCAGGGTGAGCACCGGACCCGAGGCGGGAGTCGGAAGGCCGCGCCCGCTACCCTGTCGCCACACTCAGCGATGGGAAGCAGATGGCGATCTCGCATCGAGGACCGGGTCCGGCCGCCGAGCCGACCGCGCCCTGGACTGCTCTCCGCGACCACTCCCCCCGGCCGGGGCGCTGACCGTGCTGCCCACCGCGGGAGAGGTCCTGCTCGGCTACCTCATCGAGCAGGTCGAGGCGATTCGCGTGCACGAGTCCGCCGTCGGCTCCGTCGACCAGGCCGCGATCCACAAGACCCGCGTAGCGACGCGCCGGCTGCGCAGCGTCCTGTCGTCCTACCGGCGGTTGCTGCGCCGCGAGCAGACCGACCCGCTGCGCGACGAGCTGAGGTGGCTGGCGATGGTGCTGGGGGCGGTCCGGGACACCCACGTGCTCAGGGAGCACCTTCGCGACGAGGCCTCTGAGGTGCTGGGCCTGGGCGGCTTGCCGGCTGAGGTGGAGCGCCAGCTGGGGGAGCGGGAGCGAGCCGCCGTCCGTGAGCTGCACGGCGCCCTCGACAGCGTCCGCTACGCCGAGCTCCGCAGGCACCTGGATGCTCTCGTCGCGCAGCCGCCCCTGCGCCGGCGCGCCCAACGTCCGGCGAAGCGGGTGCTGCCGCCCCTGGCCGGCAGAGCTGCGCGCGGCGTCGACGAGGCGGCCCTGCTCGCGGACGCGGACGGCCTGACCGCCAAGGAGCGGGACGACGCGCTGCACGACGTGCGCAAGGCTGCCAAGAAGGCTCGGTATGCCGCTGAGCTCGCCCTCCCGGTTGGCGGCAAGGGCGCCGCCCTGCTGGTCTCGCGGATGACCCGGCTGCAGGAGGTCCTGGGCCAGCGCCAGGACAGCGTCATGTCCAGGCAGGTGCTCGCAGAGCTGTCCCGGTCCACGCCCCCCTCGGCGTCCGGCGCTCAGGCCGCCTTCGAGGCCGGCGTCCTGGCCGGACATGACCTGCCGGACGTCGAGCTCAGCGACACGGCATACCGCGAAGCGCTGCAGGGGACGTCCCAGGGCAAGGCGCGCCGGTGGACCCGTGGCAGAGGTGGACGCGCTGCTGCGGTGAACGAGCCGGGAGACCGCCCGGGCGACTCCCCGGCGCTGGTCCCGTGACGCGCACCGACATCCCCCGGGCGTGGGATGACCGCAGCATGCTGACGACGTTCCTCGACTACGCGCGGGAGACGGTGCACGTCAAGTGCGCAGGGGTGTCGGAGGAGCACGCCAGACAGGCTCCCCTGTCCGGCTCGCCGCTGATGACCATCGCGGGGCTGGTGAGCCACCTGCGCTGGGTCGAGCACTTCTGGTTCGAGACTCACCTGCTGGGCAAGGACGACGATGGTCCCTGGACCGATCAGGAGCCGGACCGGGAGATGAGCATGGCCGTGGAGATCCCGGTCGCCCGGCTGCTGAATGACTACGGCACCCAGTGCGAGGGCTACCGCGACCTGGTGGCGGTCACGGATCTCGATGCGCCCGCGGCGCGCCCGCTGCCGTCCGGGGAGCCGATCACCCTGCGCTGGATCCTGATGCACCTCATCGAGGAGACGTCGCGGCACAACGGCCACCTTGACATCCTTCGTGAGATGGCCGACGGCGTGCGGGGCGACTGAGCTCCCGGGCCGCCCCCATCACGACCCGGGCGCCGAGCGCCTTGTCGTAGGCTCGGGCGTCAGCAGCGTGAGGGGTGTACGTCCAGCGGAAGGAGGTCCCGGGTGAGCCCGCCCGATGTGCTTATCGCGGGCCGGTACCGCCTGGTCAACCTCGTCGGCACCGGCGGTATGGGCGTGGTCTGGGAGGCTTGGGACGAGCGGCTCCACCGTGCCGTGGCGCTCAAGCAGCTGCACCCGCAGCCCGGGCTCAGCCACGCCGAGGCCGAGCTGGCGAACGACCGGGCCATGCGCGAGGCGCGGATCACCGCGCGGTTGCATCACCCGTACGCTGTCCCGGTCTTCGACGTCGTGGAGCACGACGGTCACCCATGCCTGGTGATGCAGTACCTCCCCTCCAAGCCGCTGTCCGCCGTGCTCCAGGACCGCACGCGGATACCGGCCGCGGAGGCTGCCACGATCGGCGCCCAGGTGGCGTCGGCGCTGGCGGCCGCGCATCAGGTGGGCATCGTGCACCGGGACGTCAAGCCCGGCAACATCCTGATCGACGACAACGGCACGGCCAGGATCAGCGACTTCGGCATCTCGCACGCGCTGGGGGACGTCACGCTCACCTCGACCGGCATGGTGACCGGCACTCCCGCTTATCTGGCTCCCGAGGTCGCCCGCGGCGGTGAGTTCAGCGTCGCCTCCGACGTGTTCTCCCTCGGTTCCACGCTCTATACCGCGATGGAGGGCACACCCCCGTTCGGCACAGACCCGAACTCCATGGCGCTGCTGCACAGGGTGGCATCTGGACGGTATGAGCCGCCCAGCCACAGCGGGGCGCTCAGCCCGATCCTGCTCCGCATGCTGTCCGCAGACCCTGCCGACCGTCCGTCCATGATCGAGGTAGCGGACCGCCTGGCCGACCTGGCCGCGCACGACGGGGCGGCGCCGCGGGCGCGCGCGACGACAGCGGTCATGTCCCCGGCGCTCATGTCGCCTACCGTCGCCGCGCCGACGGTCCCCACCCCGACGGTCGCCACCCCGCGTCCCGCGGCTGTATCGGCGCAGCGGTCCGCTCCCGTGACCCCCAGAGAGCCGATCCCAGCCGCCCGCGGCGCCGTGCCGACAGAGGTGGCTCCTCCGCCGGCTGCGCCGGCGCCTCCGCAGCGCAGTCGCCGAAGAGCCGCCTGGGCGGCTCTGGCGGTGCTCGCTGTGCTCGCGGTCGCCGTCGCGATCCTCGCCACGCTGCTGCCCGCACGCACCGGAGGCGGCACCCAGTCCCCGGGTTCGGGTGCCGGCAGCTCGTCGGCGTCGACCCCCGCGACGACCGCCTCGACAGCTCCATCGACGTCGCCGACGTCATCGCCGACGTCTTCCTCTCCCCGGTCGTCCTCGACCACGTCGAAGACCTCGTCCACATCGGCGTCGTCCACGTCGAAGACCTCGTCCACATCGGCGTCGTCCACATCGAAGACCTCGTCCACAACGAGACCCTCGACGAGCTCCTCGCCGACGACGTCCTCGACCGCTCCTGCGGCCCCGCCGTCCGCCAACGGCTCCCCCACGGCGGCGCAGCTCGCGTCGGCGATCACCGGCTACTACGCGCTGATGCCCGGCAACACCGACCAGGGATGGTCGCGCCTGACCTCGTCATACCAGACCAACCGCGCGCATGGCCGTGGCTCCTACCAGCGGTTCTGGGATGCGATCGCCCGCGTCTCCGCCAGCGGCGCCACGGGCAGCCCCCCCGGCACGGCGAGGGCGACGATCACCTACTACTTCAAGGACGGGCGCGTCGTGCGCGAGCTCACCTCCTATGGCCTGGTGAACGACGGCGGCGTCCTCAAGATCAACAGCTCGACGGTACTGAGCAGCCGGTAGCCGCGGCTCAGCTCAGTGGGCTCGTGACCAAGGGGCACAAAGGCGCTACCATCGACGCGTTGCCCCGGACTCAGGCGGCGTTGATCTCTCGCGTCGATCGAGGTGTGCCATGGCCCCACTCCCTGCCCGGTTGTCGTGGTGCGCTCGCTGTGCCCGTGGGGCCATCCGACGCCGCAGTGACGCAAAAGGTACGTGCGTGTCGTGTCTTCGGTGAGAGGTCGGGAGATCCTGGCCGACGTGTTGGCCGCCGAGGGCGGGGGGTTGACCCTGCCCCAGCTGTTGTGCAGGGCGTGCGCCGCCGGTTTGCCGGTCAGCGGCGCGGGCCTGTCGTTGATGAGCGCTGAAGGTCTGTCGGACTCGGTTGCAGCGACCGACGGCGTTGCCGAGACGATGGAGGCGTTGCAGTTCACCTGCGGCGAGGGCCCGTGTGTGGACGCCTCCCGCTCGGGTCGGCCCGTGCTTATGCCGGACGTGAAGGGCGCGGCTGTGGCGCGATGGCCCGGTTTCGGTCCGGCGGCCCTCGAGGCGGGGATCGCTGCGGTCTTCGCGTTTCCGCTGCAGATCGGCGGCATCCAGCTGGGGGTGCTGGACCTCTATCGAGACGTGACGGGGTCGCTGACACCGGGACAGTTCGGCGAGGCTCTGGCGTACGCCGACGCGGCGACCAGCATCGTCCTGCACCTGCAAGAGCGGACCAGCACCGGCGAGGGGTTGCACCCCGATCTTGTCGACCCGGTCGGTGACCGGGTGGAGGTGCACCAGGCGACGGGGATGGTGTCGGTGCAGGCAGGCGTAACCTTGACCAACGCTCTGCTGCTGCTGCGGGCTCGCGCGTTCGCCGACGACCGCACCCTGCTGGAGGTAGCCCGTGAGGTGGTCTCCAAGAGGATGCGTTTTCGAGTCGACGATGACCACCATGAGTAAGGGCGGGACCCTCGAGGGGTCGCGGGTTTCTCATCCGATCAACCGGAAGGGGCGTACCACATGGTGAGCCAAGAACGGCTGGTCAGTATCTTCCTGGAGCTCGCGGACACCCTCGTCGCCGGCTTCGATGTGATCGACTTCATGGACTCCTTGGCCCGTATCGGTGTCGAGGTGCTCGACGCGGATGCGGTCGGGCTGATGTTGACCGACCAGCGCGGTGGGCTGAACCTCATCGCAGCGTCCTCGGACGAGTCGCGTCTGGTCGAGCTGTTCGAGCTGCAGTACGACCGAGGGCCCTGCGTGGACTGCTACCGCCAGGGGCGGGCCGTGGTCAACGTCGGCGCCGACGAAGCAGGCCGGCGTTGGCCACAGCTGGCGGATGCCCTGGAGCATGGAGGCTTCACCTCGGTGCACGCACTGCCGCTGCGGCTGCGCGACCAGGTGATCGGAGCGATGAACCTGTTCCTGGTCGATAGCGGACCGCTAACCGACGAGACCATCGCCCTGGGCCAGGGACTGGCCGACATGGCCACCATCGGGTTGATCCAGGAACGCTCGATCCGAGAGAAGGGCACCTTGGCCGAGCAGCTGCAGGGCGCATTGAACAGCCGGGTCATGATCGAGCAGGCCAAGGGCATCCTGTCCGAGCGACGCGACATGAGCATGGGCGAGGCCTTCTCGGCGATGCGCGACTACGCCCGCCGTACCCGGCAACCCCTGTCCGAGGTCGCTGCCGCAGTGACCCGGGGATCGTTGGACGACGCCGTCCTCCGACCGCGCTGAGCTGAGCGGTCCAGGAGTCGTCCTGCCAGGCGGCCGGGGCTTTGCCCGCTTCTCACCTGCGGTCAGCCGCGGTGGGAGCGGAGCCTGGCCGCAGCAGCGCGGACCTGGTCCAGGTCGGCGGGTTGGGCGACGGCCCGTTCGGCGTCGGCGAGGATCAGGTCTGCCTGCCGAGCGATGTCGGCGGTGCGCCTCGGGTCGTCGCCCACGAAGGCCGAACAGTCGGTGAGCAGCCGCAGCAACGCCACGGCGACGGTGGGTTCGGAGGCGCCGTAACGGCGGAGGAGCCCGCACATGGTGCCCAGGTAGTCCGCGAACCGGCGGCCTGGAACGATCACCACCGGTTGACCGTCCGGGCCGTAGGCGATGTCGTCGCCGAGCGGGCGCGCGGCCAGCGCGCAGAAGATCACCGAGAGGTGGTCCACGGCCTGCACCGCGGTGTACGGGTCGTTCACGGCGGGGGAGAGTGCCTTGCAGGCGACGTCGACGAGCTGGCGGATCCCGAAGGCGGCATCCTGCTCCAGGGTCCGTTCGAACCCGACCCTGATCGCGTGTTGGACCGCGTCGGCGAACACGTCCGGGTCCGGGACCGGGTCCTGCGCCGACGGCGCCCAGACCCAGGCCAAGGGCGTGCCGGCGACGACGTGCTCGCCGACCCGCGGGCGCAGCAGCACCCGCACCCTGTGCTGGCTCGCCACCGGCGACAGCAGGCCCGGATGCGCGGTCTCGACATACCCCGAGTGGGGCGCGGGTATGGTGACCGCCCACGGCGGTGGTCTCGGCGTGGGGCCTTCGACGGTGCCGGGTTTGGTGTGGACCACGTCCAGGGTGCCGGTCTGGACCAGGCCGGTGATCGCGTCGATCTGGATCGAGTGCGCCAGATGGTCGGCGAAGTACACCACCATGCCCAACGTGGCGAACAGCAGCAGGATCGCTCCCGTCACCGCCAGGCGGGGGAACTGCTCGGTCCGGGCACCGGAGGACACGCCGACGGTGTACAGGCCCGCGGCGCTGTAGGCGAAGGTGGCCAGGTACACGCTGAGCACCCGCTGGGTGGGCCGGTCCCGCAGGAAGTTGCGCAGCAGCCGGGGGGAGAACTGGGTCGAGGACAGCTGCAACGCCACCACCGTCAACCCCAGCACCAAGGCGATCACCGTCACCACGGTGCTGGCGATGGTGATCAGCAGGGTCCGGGCGTCGTCGGCGGTCCCTTGGAACGCCACCGGCGCCCACGCTGAGTGCGGGTCGATCCGGACGCGCGACAACAGCGTCCCCGCCGCCAGCGCAGCCACCGCCCACCCGGTCGGGGACACCCATAACGAGGACGCCGCGTACTCCCGCAGCGCACCACGACGCAACACAGCAGGGATCTCCACCGGCCCAGCCTCCCAGCCCAGTCGGGTGCGTCCAGAGGAACACGCCGAGCGTCGGCACGCGAGTCAGGAGACGCCGTGGCGATGACGAACGGAATCGCCAAACTGTGGAAGCCAGTCGTCAACGTCTGCGACCTGGATGAGGGCGAACGGTTCTGGTCCGCCCTGACGGGGCTCTCGCCGACCGGGAGGCACGGTGACGAGAACGGTGATCAATACTCATCCCTGGAAGGCCCCGATGAGGCCTTCTGGCTCCTGCTCCAACTCGTTCCCAGCGGCCAAACCTCTTGGATCGGCGGGACCCATCTGGACCTTCGGGTGGACGATGTGGCCCTTGCGGTGCGCCGAACCGAGGAGCTCCGAGGAGTCACCGTCAAGGCACCGGGCTTCTACCCGCCTGGCGACGCGCCTTACTTGGAGTGGGCCATCATGCAGGACCCGTTCGGCAACCAGTTCTGCTTCGTGAAGTGGCCGTTGACGTCGGCCGCGGCGGTCGGCGGCACGTCCGTCGCCGCTGAGCAGTGATGGTGGAAGGTACTGCCCCACCTGCCCGCACGGCACCCGCCCGCAAGACGACCCTGGTGTGGTCAGGTGGGCACGGACCGTGAGCGGACCTCAAACGGTCACGATCTCGACAAGGTCCTCGAGGCCGAGGAGGTCCTCTGCATTGCGAGTGTAGAGCCGTGCGGAGTGGGCGTGGGCGGTCGCGGCGATCAGCAGATCCATGACTCGAGATCGTGGCTTTCGCCCAGCGGCAACAGTTGCGGCAGCTAGTTGACCGTAGCTGGTGGCAACCGCCTCGTCGACCGGTATCGCTGTGAACCGGCGCTGAAACTCCAAGAGCCTGCGCAGCCGCTCTGCTCGTACTGCACTGTCAGTGGTGATCAGGACCCCGAAGTTCAGCTCGGCCAAAGCTGCGGCGCTGATGCCCAGCTCTCCCTCCAAGGGCGGCACGTCGGTCGCGATCATCACGCTCGTGTCGAGCACCGCCCTCATCGGCGCTCACCCCACGGGTCGCTCAGCAGCTGATCAATCTGGTCGCGGTCGTGCTCCCAGTCGGGGTCCGGCCGGCCGACAAAGCACTCGGCGACGTCGGACCAGCTCTGCCACCGCTGCGGTCGAACAGGGACCAGGCGCGCCGCTAGCCGACCTGAGACGGTGATGTCGATCGCCTCGCCACGCTGGACTCGGCGTACCAGCTCCGACGCCTCCTGGCGGAGTTCACGCAGACCGACTGTTCCCATGTCATCAGGGTAGCATCTGTGCTACACGCGGGCGATGCGCTAGGTCGCACAGTTCCAAGACGACCGCCAGCGGATCGAGCCGACCCGGGCCATTGCCGTCAGCCGGCCCGCAAACCGGGACAGCGGTGCGGCCGTAAGAGGAACCGTCAGCGGACGGAAGCGACGCAGTCATACGTCAGAGGTCCGTCAGCGCGGCCGTTCCCGCCGTGGGCTCGAGGACCGCGATCGGAATGCTCCGGCCCGCTCGCCGGGCGTACTTGTCCACCTCCGGGGCTTGGGCTAGGACCAGATTCTTCCACAGGTCTTCCCGCTCTGGTCCAACAACCTCGCGCGGACGCATCTGGAGCCGTTTGGCTCTCACCTGCACGTTGGCGACGTCGACCGCCCGCAAATTCCGGAACCAGTCGGGGTCGTGTGGGGAGCCGGACCCCGTCCCCCAAACCACGAAGCCGTCAGCGGTTTCCAGATAGCGCACACAGGTTGAGCGGGGAGTTCTCGTGCGTCGCCCGGGTGTGGTGATCATCAGGACGTGCACGTCCTTGTTCCCGCTGGACAGTCGCCCATCGAAAGTTCGGTACATCCAAACGCCAATTCGGTTCCCCACCCGAGTAAAACGACGTTTCAAGTCGTTCACTGGAGCCTTCTCCCTTCTCGGCTGTCAGGTGGAGGATCGCTCACGCCGGTTGCCGCGTCAAGACAAGCGCGACCGCGATCCCGGACGGGGAAAGGTCCGAGTCAAGGGCCGCAAGCCGACCGGCTTTCGGCCGGTCGGCGGACTCCGATGCCGACGCTTCAGCCACGCTCAGCTTGGCATCCCGCATGACCCGTCCGGTAATGATCCTCATTGACGGGGGCTCTGCGGCATCGGTCGACCCGGCTGCTTGGAAGGGTCTCATGGAGGACAACCGGGCCGTTGACGCCGACCTGCACACCCATGTGGCGGTGGCGAACGGCTGGGCCCGCGGTTCGCTGATCGACGAGGCCGCGACGCGCGGAAGCGACCGGTCCGGGACGTCGTCGACGTCGACCCGTCTCTCAACGCACGCTGGTCGGCGCGGCGGAAGGTGATCGTGGTCCGGCAGGGTGAGCTGGCGACCCGGTTTCGGTAGGACCACGGCCGGCCGCCCACGCTGGTGGAGGCGTTGCGCTAGCGCAGCAGGCAACCTTGGAGACCCGGAACGCCAAACACGAACCCTGAACCCTCGCCGAGCAACGCGCCGTCTGGCACGCCGAAGTCGTCCAGGTGCTCGGCAGCGAGCATCACCTCCGCGGCATGCTCCACACCGTCCTGCAGACCCCACGAGCTACGGCTCCAACCGTAACCGCGGACTAGGTGGCGACAACCGCACGCGAAGTCGTGACGACAGTGGAGGAGCATCGGGCTGCCTGGCACATCTGGCATTTGTGAGGCGGGTTGTCGAGGCGTTCGACTGCGAAGATACGTGGAGCGGGTGACGGGAATCGAACCCGCACTGTCAGCTTGGGAAGCTGATGTTCTGCCATTGAACTACACCCGCAGGGCCCGAGGGCCCGCCCACTATACCGAGCGTCGAGGTCGGTGGACCGGGTCCAACCGGTAGCGTGTCCGGGTGCTCCTCTCCGACCGTGACATCAAGGCCGAGGTCGGCTCCGGGCGGGTCCGGCTCGAGCCGTATGACGAGGCGATGGTGCAGCCGTCCAGCATCGACGTGCGGCTCGACAGGTTCTTCCGGTTGTTCGACAACCACAAGTACCCCTACATCGACCCTGCCCAGGACCAGCCCGACCTGACCCGGCTCGTCGAGGTGGAGCGGTCGGAGAGCTTCGTGCTGCACCCGGGGGAGTTCGTGCTGGGCTCCAGCTACGAGGTCGTCTCGCTGCCGGACGACATCGCTGCCCGGCTCGAGGGCAAGTCGTCGCTGGGCCGGCTCGGTCTGCTGACCCACTCGACGGCGGGGTTCGTCGACCCCGGCTTCACCGGGCACGTGACGCTGGAGCTGTCCAACGTCGCGACGCTGCCGATCATGCTGTGGCCCGGGATGAAGATCGGCCAGCTCTGCTTCTTCCGGCTCTCCAGCGCGGCGGAGAGCCCCTACGGGAGCGAGAAGTACGGTTCGCGATACCAGGGGCAGCGCGGTCCCACGGCAAGCCGGTCCTTCCAGGGCTTCAACGTCACGCCGGTCTAGAGCCGAGGGCCTCGACCAGGGCCTGGGCGAGGTCGAAGTCGAAGCCGAGGTCGCGGTCCTCCAGCTCGCGCGGCAGAGCCTCGCACGCCTCCAACACCGCTGCCAGCCGGCCGCGTGCGGTCCGTCCCCGCATGCGCAGCGCGCGCACGGCGCATACCAGCTCGACGGCCAGCAGCTGCCGGTATGCCGCGGCGGCCGGCCCCAGCCGGGCGGCGGCCAGGCCGGCGAAGCTCGCGTCGTCCTCCACCTCTCCAGAGACGCTGGTGGTGAGCAGGCTGGTGGGGGCGCCGGCCTGGGTGCGGACCTGCGCCAGCGCCGACCCCGCCGCGTACTCTGCGATGAGCAGCCCTGACGACCCCGCGGACCCGCTGGCGAGGAAGCGCGGCAGCCCGGTCGTGGGGTCCGTCAGCAGGTGCTTGACGCGGGACATGGAGGACTGCGCCGAGCGGACCAGCGCCAGCAGTGTCGTGTCGATCGCCAGAGGCAGGTAGGTGAGCAGGAAGCCCCCGTGGTGGGCTGCGTCCGCAGCCTGTGGCCCGCGGGCCGGCAGGTAGATCGGGTTCTCGGAAGGGGCGTTGACCTGGGCCTCGGTGACCCGGCGCAGCTCCGCCAAGGCGTCCAGCAGGGGGCCGTGCGACTGTGGCCACGCCCGCAGTCCGAAGAAGTCCTGGACGTGCCGAGGCGCCAGCCGGTTGCCGTCCAGCAGGCCCGCAGTCGAAGCGGCGACCCGTATGGCGCCGCCGAAGGGCGTCACTGTCCCCACGGCGGGCCCGACGGCCTCGACGCCGCCCTCGAGAGCGAGCCAGGACAGCGCACACACCGGGACCGCCGCGGTACACAGTCGCTGCAGGCCCTCCCAGCCCAACGCCGCCGCAGCGAGGGTGAACGCGTTGCTGGAGAGCAGCGGCAGCGCGTCGGACAGCTTCGGCCCGAGGGTCCGCCGGAGAGATCCGTCCGTACGAGGTCGCTCCCCGGCGAGGGCGAGGCCGACCTGAGCGAGGGCGCTCAGGTCGCCGGTGCCCAGGTCGCCGTGTCGGCGGATGACCGGCAGCGCCTCCGGCGAGCCGTCGACCAGGCCGGTGAGAGCCTGGACCAGATCCGCTGAAGCCCCGGACCCGCCCGTGAGCAGCTGGTTGACACGGATGCCGAGCGCGGCCCGGACGTTCGCCGCGTCCAGCGGTTCCCCGACGGCACCGGCATGGGACCGCCACAGACGCAGGCTCACAGCCTCCTCCCCGTCATCGCCATCGTCATCGCCCCGGCCGTCGCTCTCGACCGCGCTCCGACGGACACCACCGCCGCCGAGCGTGACGTCGCGGTTGGCGCCCACCGCGGTGGTGCGTCCGTAGACCGCCCGGGTCCGGCTGATCTGGTCGGCCAGCTCGGCCCGGTCACGCACTCTCGCGACGGCGACCGGGTCGAGGACGACGGCGGCGCCGCGGCCGATCCGGCACGCGTCCGGCAGGGAGAAGGTGGAGCCGTCGAGGCTTACGGTGACGTAACAACCGGGTGTCAACGGCTCCTCCATGCCCATCTCCTCGCAATACGGTGCGTTCGGTGGTTTACGTTGGGCCGCATGATCCGCTTCGACGGTGTCTCCAAGAGGTACCCCGACGGCACGGTCGCGGTGGATGACCTGACTCTCGAGGCGCCGACCGGCAAGATCACCGTCCTGGTGGGCCCCTCGGGCTGCGGCAAGACCACGTCGCTGCGCATGGTGAACCGGATGATAGAGCCCACCGGCGGGCGGATCGAGATCGACGGCGAGGACACCTCCCAGTTGGACGCGTCCCGGCTGAGGCGCGGCATCGGCTACGTCATCCAGCACGCCGGCCTGTTCCCGCACCGTACGGTCGTCGACAACGTCGCGACCGTCCCTCTGCTGCTCGGGGTCGACCGGCGGGAGGCGCGCCGGCGTGCGTTGGAGCTGCTCGACCGCGTCGGGCTGCCGGCCTCGTTCGCCAAGCGCTATCCCTCGCAGCTCTCCGGCGGCCAGCAGCAGCGGGTAGGCGTGGCGCGGGCGCTGGCGGCCGACCCCCCGGTGATGTTGATGGACGAGCCGTTCAGCGCGGTCGACCCCGTGGTCCGCGAGCAGCTGCAGGACGAGTTCCTGCGCCTGCAGGAGGACCTGGGCAAGACGATCATCTTCGTCACCCACGACATTGACGAGGCGATCAAGCTCGGGGACCAGGTTGCCGTGCTCAGCGTCGGCGGCAAGCTGGCCCAGCTCGCCACCCCCGCCTACCTGCTGGCGCACCCGGTCGACGACTTCGTCGCGGACTTCGTCGGCCGGGACCGCGGCTACCGTGCGCTCAGCTTCCAACCGGCGCCGGCGCTGCCCCTGATGGAGGAGCCCACGGTGCAGCTGGGGGCGACTGCCGAGCAGGCGCGTGCCGCGACGCGCGACCCGTGGCTGCTGGTCGTGGACGACGCGCGCCATCCGCTGGGCTGGGTGGAGCCCGCCCGCCTGGCCGCGGCGGTGAGCACCGAGCGGCTGCACCGCGGCGGCACGCTCGCCTCCTCCGACGGGTCCTTGCGCAACGCGCTCGACGCTGCCCTGTCCTCACCCAGCCGCAGAGGCGTGATCGTGGACCCGACTGGCAGGTTGACCGGCACCGTCCGGGCGCACGAGGTGCTCACCGCGATCGAGAGCGCCGAACGCCCCGCTGACGAGTCCGAGACGCGGCCATCGCGAGAGCCCGCCACCGTGGACGCCGGGCCATGACCTGGCTGCGCGACCACCTCTCGGACGTGCTCACGCTGAGCCTGCACCACATCTACCTTGCCGGCGTGCCCCTTGTGCTCGGCCTGCTGCTGGCCCTGCCGCTGGGCTGGCTGGCGCGGCGTCAGCGCTGGTTGTACGCGCCGATCATCGTCGGCACCGGCCTGCTCTACACCATCCCGTCGCTGGCCCTGTTCATCCTGCTGCCGCTGGTCATCGGCACGAAGATCCTGGATCCCAACAACGTGGTCATCGCGCTGACCATCTACACCGTCGCCCTGCTGGCTCGCACCGTCGCCGACGGGCTGGGCGCTGTGCCCGACGACGTCAACGCCGCGGCCACCGCGATGGGCTACAAGCGGCTGCGCCGCCTGGTGTCCGTGGAGCTGCCCCTGGCGGTGCCAGTCATCTCCGCCGGCCTGCGCGTCGCGGCCGTGAGCAACGTCAGCATCGTCAGCGTGGCGGCGATCATCGGCGTCGCTCAGCTCGGGTCGCTGTTCACCGACGGCTTCAACCGCTTCTTCTACGACCCGATCATCGTCGGGCTCATCGCCTGCGTGCTGCTCGCCCTGCTGTTCGACGTGGTCATCCTGACGATCACGCGGGTGCTGACGCCGTGGCAGCGCGCGGGGACGGCGAAGTCGTGATCGGCTCGATCCTGGCCTGGCTGACCTCCTCGGCGCACTGGAGCGGCGATGACGGCATCCTGCACCGCCTGGTGCAGCACCTGGAGTACTCCTTCGCGGCGCTGCTGATCGCCGCCCTCATCGCCCTGCCGCTCGGGCTGTACATCGGGCACACCGGCCGCGGCCGCTTCCTCGTCGTCGGGGTGGCGGGCGCCGCTCGAGCCGTGCCGACTCTGGGGCTGCTCTTCCTGGTCGTGCTCTGGCTCGGCCCGAAGCTGAGCGGCGACATCGCCTTCCTGGTGCCGAGCATCAGCGTGCTCGTCGTCCTGGCCGTCCCCCCCATCCTGTCCGGCGCCTATGCCGGCGTGGAGGGTGTCGACCCGGCTGCCCGGGACGCCGCCAAGGGCATGGGTATGCGCGGCTCCGAGGTCCTCGGCAAGGTGGAGCTCCCCTGCGCCCTGCCGCTGATCTTCTCGGGACTGCGCTCCGCCGCCCTGCAGGTGATCGCCACGGCCACCATCGCCGCATACGTGGGTCTCGGCGGTCTGGGCAGGTTCCTGATCGACGGCCTGGCGGTGCGGGACACCCCACAGACGGTGTCCGGGGCGGTGCTGGTCGCCGTCCTGGCGCTCGCGGTGGACCTGGTGCTCTTCGCTACGATCCAGCGGCTCGTCGTCTCACCAGGGCTGACCGGGCGCGCGGCCCAGGCCCCCGACAGCCGCAGCACGAGCGTCGGCACCGCCGACGCCTCGGACAGCAACGACACCACCAGCAACGACACGACCAGCAGAGTCCCCCAACCCGCATAAGCGAACGAAGAGAGACCGACATGTTGCGCACCACCGTTCTGCTGACCGCGACCGCGTCCGCGGCCCTGCTGTCCCTCGCGGCCTGTGGGTCCAACAGCGACCCGCTGGCCACGTCGTCCTCGAGCGCCGCCGGCTCCACCTCCAGCTCCGGCTCCGCCAGCGCCGGCGCCAGCGCCGGCGCCAGCGGCGGCGGCGGTGGCAAGGGCTCGATCATCGTCGGGTCGGCGAACTTCCCCGAGAACGCGCTGATCGCCGAGATCTACGCCGGCGCGCTGAAGGCGAAGGGGGTGCAGGTGAGCAAGAAGCTCAACATCGGCAGCCGCGAGGCGTACATCCCGGCCCTGAAGGACGGCTCGATCGACCTCATCCCCGAGTACACCGGCAACCTCGCGCTGTACTTCAACAAGAACGCCAAGGCGGCCAGCTCCGCCGGTGTCTACGCCGAGCTCAAGGCCGCGTTGCCGTCGGGACTCGCGGTGCTGGACAAGTCGGCCGCCGAGGACAAGGACGCCGTCGTGGTGACCAAGGCGACGGCGACCAAGAACAGTTTGAAGAGCATCGGAGACCTTGCGCCGGTCGCCAAGAGCCTCAACCTTGGCGGGCCGCCGGAGTGGAAAACCCGGGCCAACGGCGTCCCCGGGCTGAAGAAGGTCTACGGCCTGAACTTCAAGAGCTTCCGAGCTCTGGACACCGGCGGCCCGTTGACGGTGCAGGCGCTCAAGAACGGCCAGGTCGACGCGGCTGACCTGTTCACGACCGACCCGTCGATCGCCGCGAACTCCTTCGTGATCCTGCAGGACCCGAGGAACCTGTATGCGGCACAGAACGTCGTGCCGCTGGTCAACAAGGCCAAGTCCAACACCGCCGTCGCATCCGCGCTCAACGCCGTCTCCGCCAAGCTGGACACCGCGACGCTGGGCCAGCTGGTCAAGGAGGTCGTCGTGGACAAGAAGGACGCCTCGGCGGTGGCCAAGGAGTTCCTCAGCAAGAGCGGCCTCGGCTGACCGGTCGGGACAGTGAGGACGGCGGTCGGCCCCTGGAGCGGGGACCGGCCGCCGTCCTGTCTGACGGTGCCCGGCTCCGGCCGCTGTCAGGGACGGGGCCGCACCGCGGCCAGCAGCATCTGCGCCACGTCGACCACCTCGACCTGGGCCGTGTGCGCGGTCGCGCCTTGGTTGGCTTGCGCGCCGGCGAGTGCGTCGGACAGCATGACCCGGCAGAACGGGCAGCCGATCGCGATCCGCTCGGCGCCGGTCGCCAGCGCCTCCTGGGTGCGGTCGGTGCTGATCCGAGTGCCGAGCTTCTCCTCCATCCACATCCGGGCGCCGCCCGCACCGCAGCAGAACGAGGTCTCCCGCGAGCGGGGCATCTCGCGCAGCTCCACGCCCGGAAGCGCCTCGAGCAGCTCCCGGGGCGGGGCGTACACGCCGTTGTGCCGGCCCAGGTAGCACGGGTCGTGGTAGGTGACCGAGGAAGCGGTCGACGCACCGGCCGCATTCTCGGCGTCGCCCGGTCGTGACACCGGCGTGAGCCGCTGCTCACGCACCAGCCGGTTCAGCAGCTCGGTGTGGTGCACCACCTCGTAGGTGCCGCCGACCTGCGGGTACTCGCCCTTGATCGTGTTGAAGCAGTGTGCGCAGGTGACCACGATGGCCGTGGCTCCCGCCTCGTCGAGGGTCTCGACGTTCTGCTGCGCCAGCATCTGGAAGAGGAACTCGTTGCCCGCCCGTCGCGCCGGGTCGCCGGTGCACGCCTCGCCCTCCCCGAGCACGGCGAACGACACGCCCGCCATGTGCAGCAGCTCGGCCACCGCTCGCGTGGTCTTCTTGGCCCGGTCCTCGTAGGCGCCGGCGCACCCTACCCAGAACAGGTAGTCGACCTCCGCCGCCGACTCGACGTCCCGGCCGACGACAGGCACCTCGAACGGCAGGTCCCTGGCCCAGTCCAGCCGGGCACGCGGCGCCATACCCCACGGGTTGGACCTGCTCTCCAGGTTCTTGAACAGCCCACCCAGCTCAGCGGGGAACGCCGACTCGATCAGCACCTGGTAGCGGCGCAGGTCGACGATCGCGTCCACGTGTTCGATGTCCACCGGACACTGCTCGACGCATGCTCCGCACGTCGTGCACGACCACAGCACGTCGGGGTCGATCACCGGCCCCGCGTGACCGTCGAGGAGCGGCCGGTAGGCGTCCAGCGGCGAGCGGATGTCGTATCCCGTCGCGCCCACCAGAGCGCGCCCCGCCTCGGCGCGTACCGGCTCCGGCAGGCCTGCCCGGTCGTGCTCTGCGGCGAGCAGCCACGGTGCCTTGGCGTGGGAGTGGTCGCGCAGGGCGGTCACCAGCATCTTGGGTGACAGGGGCTTGTCGGTGTGCCAGGCGGGGCACTGCGCCTGGCAGCGGCCGCACTCGGTGCAGGTGGAGAAGTCGAGCAGCCCCTTCCAGGTGAAGTCCTCGACGCTGCCCACGCCCAGGGCCGCGTCCTCGTCGATCTGCTCGATGTCCGCGAAGTCAACAGGGACCCCGCCGACGGCGATCGGCTGCAGCGGCCCCAGGGACGTGCGACCGTCGGCGTGCCGCTTCCAGAAGATGTTAAAGAAGGCCAGGAACCGGTGCCACGCGACCCCCATCGTCGGCTGCAGGGACACGGTGACCAACCACGCCATCGAGACCAGGATCTTGGTGGCCGCCACTGCGACGACCGCTGTGCGCAGGCTGGCGGCCGGCATACCGGAGAGGGCCGAGCCGAGCCAGGAGGTGAGCGGGAAGTGCAGCGCCGAGGCGAAGCGGTGACCCTCTGCGCGGCCGAGGGCGTAGTCGAGCGAGCGCAGGGCAAGCACGCACAGCACCACGGCGAGGATCGTCGCCTCGACGTAGTAGGCCGCCCAGAAGCTGGACCCGTAGAACCGGCTGCGCCGCCCCAGGGCTCGCGGGTGCCTGCGCTGCCGGATGGCGATGAGCACGACGATGCCGACCAGGGAGGCCCAGGCGACCAGCTCGGTGAGCCACTCCAGCGGCGCCAGGTGGCCCACCACGGGGAGCGCGAAGTCGGGCGAGAACAGCTGGCCGTATGCCGTCAGCAGGGTGAGGAAGAGCAGCCCGAACGAGACCATGACGAACCAGTGGGCCGCCGCCACCACCGGCAGCCGGGCCATCCGGGTGTGGCCGGCGACCTCACGGACCAGGGTCCTGGCGCGCAGAGCGGGGCGGTCCCCGCGGGACCGGTCTGGCGCGCCGAGGGACAGGATCGCCACGAAGGAGCCGATGACCTTGCCGAACAGCGCCAGCGCCACCAGGGTGGCGGCAGCGCAGACGACGATCGCGGTGACCTGGACGGCGTCCATGGCGCGAGTGTACGTAGCGGCTCCGACGGGTCCCGGTGGCTCCGCCCGGCTGCCTCGGCGTGGACCGCGGGCATAACCTATACTTGGATCAGCCATAACACCGTGTTTGACCGTGCCCTTCGGGACATCGCACGTCCCGACACGTCCAGTCCTTCCGGCTACCGGCCGGATCCTTTCCAGAGGTGGTCTCTGCAGTGCCTATCTACGACGACGTCACGGCCCTTGTCGGCAACACCCCCCTCGTGCGGATCAACCGCCTGAGCGAGGGGGCCGGCGCCACGATCGCCGCGAAGCTGGAGTTCTACAACCCGGCCCACAGCGTCAAGGACCGGATCGGCGTCGCCATCGTCGACGCGGCGGAGCGCTCCGGTGAGCTCAAGCCCGGCGGCACGATCGTCGAGGCGACCAGCGGCAACACCGGCATCGCGCTGGCGATGGTCGGTGCTGCGCGGGGATACAAGGTCGTCCTGGCCATGCCCGAGACGATGTCGAAGGAGCGCCGCGCGCTGCTGCGGGCCTTCGGCGCGGAGCTGGTGCTGACGCCGGGCTCCGAGGGGATGAAGGGCGCGGTCAACAAGGCGGAGGAGATCGGGGCCCAGCCGGGCAGCATCCTGGCCCGGCAGTTCGCCAACGAGGCCAACCCGCAGATCCACCGGGAGACGACCGCCGAGGAGATCTGGAAGGACACCGACGGCCAGGTGGACATCTTCGTCTCCGCCATCGGCACCGGCGGCACGATCACCGGCGTCGGCCAGGTGCTGAAGTCGCGCAACCCGCAGATCAAGGTCATCGGTGTCGAGCCGGCCGAGTCGCCGATCCTCAACGGCGGCAAGCCGGGGCCACACAAAATCCAGGGCATCGGCGCCAACTTCGTGCCCGACATCCTGGACCGCGAGGTCTACGACGAGGTCATCGACATCGACGCCGAGACCTCGGTCCAGTGGGCCCGTCGCGCGGCGCGCGAGGAGGGTCTGCTCGTCGGGATCTCCTCCGGCACCGCACTCGCCGCTGCGGACCAGGTGGCCCGGCGCCCGGAGAACGCCGGCAAGCTCATCGTGGTCATCATCCCCTCGTTCGGCGAGCGGTACCTGTCGACGATCCTGTTCTCCGACCTGCTCGACTGACGCGCTGACCGTGCTGCAACACCGGTCCCCCGTAGGGTCCTGGCCGCGGGTCAGGGCGGCTCTGGCGAGCGCCGGCGAGGACCTCGACGCGGCGATCCAGCGCGACCCGTCGATCGACTCGCGACTGGAGATGGCCCTGGCCGCGCCGGGGCTGCACGCCGTATGGGTGCACCGGCTCAGCCACCGGCTCTGGCGCCAGCCGGGCTACCGGCTCCCGGCGCGGCTGCTGTCGCAGCTGGCCAGAGCGCTGACGGGGGTCGAGATTCACCCCGGAGCGACGATCGGCCGCCGGTTCTTCATCGACCACGGCATGGGCGTCGTCATCGGCGAGACCGCCGAGGTGGGCGACGACGTGATGATCTACCACGGCGTGACGCTGGGCGGCCGCTCGATGCTGGCGGTCAAGCGGCACCCGACAGTAGGGGACAACGTGACGATCGGCGCCGGGGCGCGCGTCCTGGGTGCGATCACCATCGGCGACGGCGTCCAGATCGGCGCCAACTCGGTCGTCGTCAAGGACGTCCCAGCCGGGGCTGTGGCGACCGGCATACCGGCCGTCATCCGCTTCCCGCTGCCGGGCCAGGACCCCTACGAGCTGCTCTTCGCGGACCCGGCCATCTGGATCTGAGCCGCGTGGCGGGCGCGGCGGGCTGCGGCCCGGCAGACTGGACCCGTGGTCCTCGGGGTGGTGTGTGCGGTGGCCGCGGCAATCGGCTACGGCTGCGCGTCGGTGCTCCAGGGCATCGCCGCCCGCCGGTCGGCCGGCGCGCAGGGCCTGGACCCGCGGCTGGTCATGCGGCTGACCACCCAGCTGCCCTACCTCGCCGGGACCTCGCTGGACCTCGCCGCCTTCGTCGCCTCGCTCGTGGCGCTGCGGACCCTGCCGCTGTTCTTCGTGCAGTCCCTGGTGGCCGCCAGCGTAGGTGTCACCGCAGGGCTCTCGGTCCTGCTCGGGGCCCGGTTGGAGCGGCGCCAGGTGCTCGCGCTCGGAGTGCTGGCCTGCGGGTTGGTGGCGCTCGCCGCGTCCGCGCGGCCGGAGGCGGCTACTCCCCTGTCGCTCATCGCTCGGTGGCTGCTGCTGGGCGCGGTGGTTCCAGTCGCTGCCGCCGGAGCCCTCGCGGCGCGGGCTCGAGGGCCCACGTCCGCGTCCCTGCTCGCGATGACGGCTGGGCTGGGCTTCAGCGGCGTGGCGGTCGCTGCACGCGCGCTGGTACTGCCCCATCCGGTATGGCGGGTGCTCGCCGATCCGGCGCTCTGGGCGATCGGGGCGCACGGCCTGGTCGCGATGACGGCGTTCGCGGTCGCGCTGCAGCGCGGCTCGGTCACGACCGTGACGGCACTGACCTTCGCCGTCGACACGGTGCTGCCCTCGCTGGTCGGCCTCGCCGTCCTCGGCGACGCCTCCAGGCCCGGCTTTGCGCTCGTCGCGGTTGCCGGCTTCGTGCTGGCAACGGGGGGAGCCCTGACCCTGGCGGCCCTCGGCGATCCCCATGCACCCGGCCCGCGCAGTGCCAGGACGGCTCCAGCCGCGGCCTGATTGACTGGCCGGCGGCGGCGGCGCGGTCGGCAGATGCGCTGGGTGGCTCCGGCGCTCCGGCAGAATGGCGGGCATCGGGAGGGCTCGCATAGTGGCCTAGTGCGGCGGTCTTGAAAACCGCTGTGGGGTTAAACCCACCGTGGGTTCGAATCCCACGCCCTCCGCTGAATCTGCCTCCTGAACCTGCGGGAACAAGCTTCGGGCCATGCGGACTCGAACCCCTGAGCCCTGCTTGCAAACTCGCGGCCCTGTCGTTGCTGCGGCGCGTCGAGCACAGTGTCTGCCACCTCGGACGCTTCGTGTAACACCTGCGGGCGTCAGTACCGGGTAGTCTTGACACAAGGAGCACAGCCTCGTCGGCGATGGGTGACCTCCTGCATCAAGAGCACGACAGCGCCCCGACGTCAGGTGCTCACGTCTGAATCGCCTCCGCCCCCGCAAGCACCGGACCACTCGGTCCGTGCCTTCGTCGTTCGGTCGTGCGTGAAGGAGAACCGCCCGCCGGGCCTCGGCGAGGTGGCGGACGACGTACCCTTGTGGTGCGTCCCGCCCATGGGCGACGACGCTTCAGCGACAAGGGGGCCAGGGCCGGGTCCCTGCGCCCGCCGCGTTGGCCGGGTATGACGTGCCGACGGCGCCGTAGGCGTGTCGCCTACCGCACGGTGCACTTCGCCACCGGCTCCGGCACCACACCCTGTCCGAGACCATGACAAGGAACCGCTTGGCACAGCGAGCCCCCCGCCGCCTCGGCTCGACGCGTACCGCATCTGGGGACCGTCGTCGTCCCCGCGGCCAGGACGACGAAGGCATCATCCCCGTACTGGCCAAGGCCGTGCGGCAGGTCGAGGCAGCCGCCCAGCGGGGCAAGGTGCGGCCGAATGACCGCACGGCATACCAGGTCGCCGCCCTCCTGGTGCGTGAGGAACGCGACCGGGCCAAGTCGGACTCGTCCCTGCCCGAGGCCCAGCGGACCGCGCAGCTCGCGCGGCTGGACGGCATCGCCACGATCCTGGCCAAGACGGCCGCCCGTGACACCTCGCTGCTGACGTTGTTGGCCGAGGATACGGTGGTGTCCTCCTCGGCGGTGAGCCTGAGGAAGGACATGCTCAGGGCGGCCGGGCTCGAGCCGGAGCCGGAGGACGAGCCGGCGCCTGCGGCTGCCGTCGACGCGGCCTCGTCGACGCGGCGGGTGGTCCCGCAGACGGTGATCGCCCGCAAGCTGGCGAACCCCTTCCTGGAACCCGACTTCTCGGGTACGCCGACCCGCCCGACCACCAACCGGCTCGGTGGCTGGGAGCTGCTCAGCTCGCTGTTCCGTGCCTTCGAGTACGGCGGCGACGCCACCTGCATGCCGTTGCCCGAGCCCGAGGAGCTGCCCCGCGGGATCCGGGGACTGGAGCTCATGCGCCACCAGGCCCAGGTCGTGGCGGCAGCCGCCGCCGGCCACCGCACGTTCCTGCTCGCGGACGAGCCCGGCCTGGGCAAGACGGCGCAGGCGCTGCTCGCGGCCGAGGCCGTGGACGCCTTCCCACTGCTGGTGGCCGTCCCCAACGTCGTCAAGGCGAACTGGGCGCATGAGGCGGAGCTGTGGACCCCCCGCCGCGTATCGACGGTCATCCACGGCGACGGGGAGAGCATCGACGGCTTCGCCGACATCGTCATCGTCAACTACGACGTCCTCGACCGCCACGTGGGCTGGCTGGGGGGCCACGGCTTCCGCGGCATGGTCGTCGACGAGGCGCACTTCATCAAGAACAAGTCCTCGCAGCGCTCGCAGCACGTCCTGGAGCTCTCTGAGCGCATCCGGGCATGGCGCGTCAACCCGCTGCTGATGGCCCTCACCGGCACTCCGCTCATCAACGACATCGAGGACTTCAGGGCGATCTGGCAGTTCCTCGGCTGGGTCGACGACACCAAGCCCCGGCACGCCCTGATGGCGGCCCTCGAGGAGACCGGCCTCACGCCGGCCGATCCCGGCTTCTACTCGGCCGCGCGCACCAGCGTCATCGACCTGGGTATCGTCCGACGGCGCAAGGTCGACGTCGCCTCCGACATCCCGGCCCGCCGGGTCGCGGACCTGCCGGTCGAGCTCGACGAGGAAGCCGGCCGCTCGATCCGCGCCGCCGAGCGCGAGCTCGCCCGCCGTCTGGTTGCCCGCTACCAGTCGGCGCTCGCCACCCGCACGGTGGGCACGGTGGTCGAGGGCATCGACCACGACCTGGTCCGTCGGGTGGCCGGGTGGGAGCGCGGGGAGCGCGGGGAGGGCGGCGAGGGCGGCTTGGGCAAGACCGCCGACAACGTGTTCACGGTGATGCGCAAGATTGGTCAGGCCAAGGCCGGCCTGGCCGCCGACTATGCCGCCCAGCTGGCCCGCAACGTCGGCAAGGTGGTCTTCTTCGCCAAGCACATCGACGTCATGGACGTCGCCGAGCAGACCTTCGCCAGGCGCGGCGTCGGCTACGCCTCGATCCGCGGTGGCCAGACCGCGAAGGTCCGCAGCGCCAACATCCAGTCGTTCCTGACCGACCCGGACGTCGCCGTCGCTGTGTGCTCCCTGACCGCGGCCGGGGTGGGACTCAACCTCCAGGTCGCCTCGAACGTGGTGCTGGCCGAGCTGTCGTGGACCTCGGCGGAACAGACGCAGGCGATCGACCGGGTACACCGGATCGGCCAGACCGAGCCGGTCACCGCTTGGCGGATCATCGCCACGCAGACCATCGACCCCAAGATCGCCGAGCTCATCGACGACAAGGCTGGCCTTGCGGCCCGGGCCCTGGACGGCTCTGACGAGGAGGTCGGCTCCGCGGCCGACGTGCAGGTCGAGGCCCTGGTGTCCCTGCTGACCGAGGCGTTGTCGGCGGACCCGGCAGTCGCCGGAGGTTGACTCGCATGGTCTTGCCAGCGGCGGGGTGAAGAGCGGGCCGAGGAGACGGGAGAAGGGGTTTTACGAGCGCGGCCAGCCACGCGTGTTTGCACCGCTTCCAGCACGTCGGCGTCCACCCGCAGCAGGACCCACGGATCGTGGACAGGCTCGGCGGTCGGCGCCCGACCCCGCGGCGGCCTGGCTCAGCGGAGGAGGTCCGCGGCCTATCCGGCGATCCCAGCCACGCTGGCAGAGCTGGCCGCCACGGCGTGCTGCTGTTCGATCTGCTGAGCGTTGTCGGCCTGCATGCGATAGAGCGAGTCTCGAAGACGTCGTCGCCGCCATGGAACTGCGCCGTCATGACCGAGTCACCTTTGATTTCACCGTCGCGGATGCGGAGATAATCACGTAAGCCTGACGTTACGTCAGATCAGACTCAAGGGGACAGTTCGGCTGTCCGTCGGTCCACCGAGTCCGCCGTCCGTAGCGGGAAACTGTTACGCGGCGACTCCACGATGGCGCCATGTTCCGCATCGGTCCTCAACCGCGATTGGAGTACGCAGCGGTGTTCGTAGCAGCCCACGACCAGCCGCGCCCTCTACAACGAACGAAGAGGCGGACGCCGGCTGTGGTGGGATTCAGCCGCGCGTCCGCGAACGCCATGGATACCCACCCTGTGCTTCTGAGCCACAGCACGGGTAGGCGCGCAGCTAGCCGAACCGGCTGCCGCACCGCACCGCGCTAGTGGAACCCGGGATCTGTTTGCTGGCGCGGGCCGCCGCGCAGGAATCGGCCACCGGCGGCGCGGCTCTCGTTGTCCCGCAGCCGTGGCTCGTAGTGGCTGAAGAAGACGTGCCCGACCAGGTCGCGTCGGCTGCGCACGCCGGTCTTGTCGAAAACGCTCTTGAGGTGCTGCTGCACCGTCTGGGCAGAGACGACCAGCGCATCGGCGATCTCTGTGGTGGAGCTGCCGGTGAGCACCAGCCGGGTGACCTCCTGCTCCCGCTCGGTGAGGCCGTAGGCGGCCATCAGCAGCGGCGCAATGCGGGCTGGGTGGGCCGGCTCGACGATCACCGCAACCCGGCGCGCGTCCAGGCTGCTGAGCATCGCGCCGTGCAGAACAAGCCAGCGACCCGAGCGCGCCAGAACGCGAGCAACCGCGAGCTCTCCCGCGCCGTCGTCAGCAGCGTGCTGTGCCGACCGCAACGCACGTGCCGCCACCGTGAGCAACGCGGAGGGCAGCCGGCCCGCCGCGAGGTCCCCGTCCGGAAGCTCCTCCAGCCATCGCTGTGCACCCGGGGTGGTCGACTCGATCTCCCACCGGTCGTTGACGACAACCAGCCCAGGCGCGTCAGGACCCTCCGGGTCCGTCGCCTCCCCGACAAGCAGGCCGCGCCTCGCGCCCTCGGCGAGATGGCTCGAGGCCGCGGCGAGGAATCGGCACTCCTCGACGTCGAACATCGGCTGCCCCACCTCGCGGTAGAGCCCGACCGCGCCCCATGCCTGGCCGTCACGGGTGCGCAGCGCGGCGATGAGCTCCTGGTCACCGCCTATCGCGATGTTGGCGTGCCAGCGAGGTGAGCTCGGGGATCGCCCCCGGTGGCCTCGTGCAGCGTCGACCAACCGCGCTCGGATCGCACCACGTCGACGAGCTTGTTGACGTCGTCGTCGTAGTACTCAAGTGCCAGTGACTCCGGCGGCAGCGCCGGCATGTGGGCGTTGTAGTGACTCGTGATGAGCAGCGACGCCGGATCAAGGGTGTACCAGCACGGCGCCGTGAAGTGGGGAACCGTCTCCGCGAGCACCCCGTCGGCCTCCTGCCAGAACGAGACCAGGTCCCGCGGCTCGGCTGCCAGCCGACGCAGCTTCTCGAGAGCCCGCACCTTCGTGGTCACAGCAGTCACGGTAGATGGCATGCGGTCCGCACGGAACACCACATTTGTGGAATGGAGCCGACCGCGAAGGCTCACCTACGGTTGGCCCACCATCAACCAAGGACATGGAGACCACTCATGACTGCCGCCGCCACTGGTCTGACCGCGCGCGTGATCCGCCCCGACGACTTCGACAAGGCCAGCCTGGGCGCGACTACCGATCAGTTCTTCATCGACGGCGAGAGCACGCAGGGGAGGGTGAGCATGGTCGGGCATGTCATCGCTCCGAGGAGCCTGGCGGCGCCGATGCACTGGCACGAGCGGGAGGACGAGTTCAGCTTCGTCATGAGCGGTCAGGTCGCGGCCATCAGCGGCGGTACGGAGGTGCTCGCCCGCCCTGGCGAGCTGCTCGTCAAGCCGCGCGGCGAGTGGCACACCTTCTGGAACCCCGGTGACGAGCCCGCCACCCTGCTCGAGATCATCTCCCCGGCCGGGCTGGAGAAGCTGTTTCGCTCCTTCGCAGCCGGTGAGCCGACGCCGGAAGCGCTCATGGCGATGGCAGCGGAGTACGGCTGTCAGGTCGACTTCGCCGCGACCATGCAGCTGGCCACCAGCAGGGGCCTGGGTATGTAGCAGCGACCGGCTGCTGTGGCCTTGACCGAGCCAGCAGCGGCGGTCAGTGCGATGTGAGGAGGGGCCGGCGAGTCGATCTGGCCGGGTCGGGCCACCGAGTGGGTGATAGTCCCGGTGTAGTCACCGGCGATGGCCTGAGCGGGCAGGGCGACGCTCACGGTCGGCTGCCGGGTGGTGGAGTTGTTCCCGGTGGTGGCCGAGGCGGAGTACGCGGTCCGTGACGGCGGCGGCGCCAGTCATGGTGGTGTTGGTGAAGTCGGAGGAGGACTCCGGAATGGTGCCATCACCGGGCGGTCGAACCTGCCGAGCAGACCCGGGCGTCACCGAGCAGACCCGGGCGTCACCGAGCAGACCCGGGCATCACCGAGCAGACCCTGGCTGCCCTGCTCGCCGGCACAAAGCTCTGCTCGGTCGGTGTCTGTTCCTAAGTCTCGACCGAACCGCGTGCCTTGCCCTTCCAGCCTGCGCGTACCGTTGACCTCATGTCTCCCTCACCTTCTGGGCGCGCGTGCGCACGGGAGGACCCCCTGGCCTCGGCGTTGGTGACCGGAGTGCTGCACCTGCTCTTCGCTCGTTGCTGACCGCGCGCCGAGCGCGCGCGACGGCGTCTGTCTCCCTGTCGCGACGGCTGCGTCGTTATGCCCTCTCGTCGGCGGCGCCGCGGACCGCCGGCGGTTTCCGGAGCGCGTGGTCCACTGTCGACGGCGTTCGAATGCACGCCCGGGTCGCGGTCGAGTCGGTGTCGGGCGCGTCGCCAGTGGTACTGGTGCACGGTGTGGCCGTGTCACACCGCTACCTGATGCCGACCGCCGCGTTGCTGTCGTCGGCGGGGTTCGACGTCTACGTGGTGGACCTGCCGGGGTTCGGGCTCAGCGGCGACCCAGGCCGGGTGCTGGACGTCGGCGAGCACGCGGACGCGGTCGCGGGGTGGTTGGACGCCAACCAGCTCGGCCCCGCGGTGCTGCTGGGCAACTCCTTCGGTTGCCAGGTCATCGTGGATCTGGCCGTCCGCCAGCCGCGCCGCTGCACGGCGCTGGTGCTGTCCGGGCTCACGATCGACCCGCTCGCACGGAGCGCCACCCGACAGATCATCCGCGCCCTGCGGGATTGGCTGCACGAGGACCCGGTGCAGCTGCCGATACAGCTACGGGACATCTACGACGCGGGACTGGCGCGCGTTTGGTTCTCGCTGCGCGCGGCGCTGCGGGATCCCGTCGCGGACAAGCTGCCCCAGCTCACCGTACCGACGCTGGTGCTCCGCGGGGAGGTCGAACCGATCGTGCCGCAGCGTTGGGCGCGCGAGAGCGCCAACCTTGTCCCGGGCGCAGAGCTGGCGGTCGTCCCAGCCGGTCCGCACAACTGCGTCTATGTCGCCGCGGAGGGCCTCGTCGCGCTGGTCGGGCCCTTCCTTCGTCGGGCTCTGCGTCCGCCGACCATTGATCAGGGTCGAGTGGCTGGCGGCTCCGGCGCTTCACAGCAACCCGTAGAAGGCGGCGGGCCCCGCCCCGCTTGAGCTCCAGGCGCGGTGGCGGCAGGGTCAGAAGCAGCAGTGTTCGCCCGCATGTCGACCGCAGTTCACCGTCCGGATCGGCGGCATCCGACAGACTTCATCCGCCGCCAACCGATGCGGTAGCCGATGAACAGGAGCCCGTCTTGCCCATGTCGAAACTGTCCCGAGCCGCCGGCACCGCAGCGCTGGGTTCGGCCGTGCTGCTGACCGCGACGGCGGCCCCCTCGCTCGCGACCAGCGGGGTGCATCCGGTGGCCGCGTCGTCCACCACGCCGATCAGGCACCTGGTGGTGATCTACCAGGAGAACGTCTCCTTCGACCACTACTTCGGCACCTACCCCAAGGCGGCGAACACCTCCGGACAGCGGTTCCATCGGGCGAAGCACACGCCGGCCGTGAACAACCTGGTCACCCACCCGGGCGCCGGCGGCAAAGGGAACCTGCTGACCAACAACCCGAACGTCGATGCCGCGGGGAACCGGGTCAACCCGCGCCGCCTGGACCCCTCGAACATCAACGACGTGCTGACGTGCGACCAGGGCCACAGCTACAACGCCGAGCAGCAGGCGTTCGACGGCGGCAGGATGGACCACTTCGTCACCACGGTGGGCAACGCCACCGGCACCAACGGGCTCGGTCAAGCCTGCAAGGCCAGCGATGTCATGGACTACTACGACGGCAACACCGTCACCGGGCTGTGGAACTACGCGAAGCACTACGCGATGAGCGACCGCTCGTTCGGCACCACGTTCGGTCCCTCCTCACCCGGCGCCATCAACCTGGTCTCCGGGAACACCGGCGGCGTGGACAAGATGATCAACGGCGCCGACACCAACGGCGACACCGTCCCGGACGGCATGGGTGGGCACTCGATGATCGAGGACCCGCAGCCGTACTACGACGACTGCTCCACCCGGGACGCGGTGTCGATGTCCGGCAAGAACGTCGGCGACACGCTCAACGCCGCTGGCCTCAGCTGGGGCTGGTTCCAGGGAGGCTTCCGGCCGACGACCAGCTTCGCCACCGCCACCGGCGGCACGCAGGCGACCAGCACCTTCACTGCCGACCAGTTCAAGGGCAAGTACGCCGCCGCGCCGGCTTCGGACCAGGGCCTGTGCAACGCGATGCACCCGATCGGCGCGGCCGTCGGCGGCACCGGGGGAACCACGGCGGGCGGCACCAACTACGGCAACAAGGACGACTACATCCCGCACCACGAGCCGTTCCAGTACTACGCCTCGACTGCCAACCCGCATCACCTTCCGCCAGCGTCACTGACAGCGATCGGCACCGACACGCAGAGCACCAGCAGCGGAGTGCCTCAGTTCGACACCGCGAACCACCAGTACGACATGAGCGACTTCGACTCCCTGGTGGGCGCCATCAACCACGGATACGTGCCGGGGAGCGCGCTGCCTGCGGTGAGCTTCCTGAAGGCGCCCGGATACCAGGACGGCCACGCCGGCTACTCCGACCCGATCGACGAGCAGCAGTTCGTCACCACCGAGGTCAACGCCCTGCAGCGCACACCTGAGTGGTCCAGCACCGCGGTCGTCATCGCCTACGACGACTCCGACGGCTGGTACGACCACGCCTACAGCCGTGTCCACAACCCGTCCACCACCGCCGACGTCGCCACGCCGCCCGGACCGCAGGACTTCCTCACCGGCACCGGCCTGTGTGGCGACACGACCACCCAGACCCCGCTTGCTGGAGAGAACGGCCGGTGCGGGTACGGCCCACGGCTGCCGCTGATCGTCATCTCCAGCTGGGCCAAGCGCAACCACGTCGACCACACCCTCACCGACCAGTCCTCGATCCTGAGGTTCGTCGAGGACAACTGGCGCCTGGGCCGGATCGCCGGGTCGTTCGACGCCAAGGCGGGCACGCTGAAGCACCTGTTCGACTTCACGGCGGCGCGCGGCCAGAACAGCAGGCTCTACCTCGACCCGACCACCGGGCAGCCGACAGGCAGCTGAGCGGGTCCAGACGCGCTGGGCCGTGCCAAGCGCACCGTGTGTAGGGGGTAGGCCGCTGATGGCGGGTGGGCGGGGCAACGGCTCGTTGAAGCGACGCGGATCCGCCGACGTGAACCCCACGGCAGGGGCGGTCGTGCTGGCCTACCTCACGGAGCAGGTCGAGACGGTTCGTTCCCTGGAGAAGGCGGTGGGCTCGCTCGACCCGCCCTCCATCCGGGAGGCCACGGTCGCCACCCAGCGCCTGGCCAGTGTGCTGGCTTCCTACCGGCACCTGCTCCAGCCGGAGCAGGTGGACTCACTGCGCGATGACCTGGAGTGGCTGGCACGAGTGATCATCGAGCTCGAGGACATCCACGCGCTGCGGGGCAGGTTGCATGTGCAAGCCGGGGAGGCGCTCGGCCTCGCAGTCCTGCCAGCAGCGGTCGAACACGCCCTCGACGACCGCGAACGGGAAGCCGTTCGAGAGCTGCACGGCGCGCTGGACACCGTCCGGTACGCCCAGCTGAGCGAGCGTTTGGACCGCCTCGTGCGTCAGCCCGCGTTTCGCCGGCGAGCCGGTCGCCCTGCCGTGAAGGCGCTCAGCCCGTTGGTTCGTGATGTCGCCCGCGCCGTGCGGAACGCAGCGCGCCGCGCGGGCACCGAGGGCCTGTCGCCGCCGGAGTCCGAGGACCGGTTGCAGGACGTGCGTCGGGCGGCCCAGCACGCCCAGTACGCCGCGGAGGTCGCTTTGCCGGTCGGCGGCACGGGCGCGGTGAAGCTGGTGGCCCGGATGATGCAGCTGCAGGAGATCCTGAGCCAACACCGGGACAGCGTGGTGTCCCGTCGCGTGCTGCGGGACCTCACCGACGCAGTCGGTGCTGGCACCTTGGGAGCCGCCGACGCGTTCATTATCGGCGTGCTCGCCGGGTTCGAGCAGGCTCAGCACAAGGCCGCCGCCGCGAGCCGCGACGAGCTGCTGCGAGCGCTCGCTCGTAACGAACCTCGCTGAGCCAACCTCGACCGCGGTGCAGGAAGCGGCCGAGGTCCAGGGGACCGGCGACCTGACCGGGCCGACGCACCATTCGCCATTCGTTCACCCGGCGTCCGTAGAGTCCTCACCGGTCATACCGGCAGCCTGCCGGTATGACCGATGACGAACAGCTCTTCACCGCCGGACTGTCTCGGCGCGGCTTCTTCACTGCCGCTGGGACGGCCGGCACCGGTGCTCTGGCCGCGCCCCTGCTCGGCAGCGGCACAGCCCAGGCAGCACCCGCGGCCATCTCCTCGCCGGTCGGGGACACCGACCCCGTGGCGACGCCGCGGGTCAACGGACTACACCTACAGTTCGGGCAGGACGCGTCTCGCGAGGTGGTGGTGTCCTGGCACGCCCTGCAGCCGGTCCGCCACGCCCGGGTGCTGCTCGGCGGTCCTGACGGCCGCTACACCCGCACGGTCCCCGCGGAGGGGGCGAGCTACACCGACGCCAAGTCCGGTCAGGTGGTCCATGCCTACCACGCCCGGGTCGACGGCCTGAGCCCGTCTCGCAGGTACGTCTACGCCGCGGTCCACCGCGGCGCAGAACCGGACTTCGGCTCCTTCTCCACCGGCCCGCGGGGACGAAAGGCGTTCACCTTCACCAGCTTCGGCGACCAGGGCACGCCGACGACCGGCATGAGGTACCTGCCGCCGACCGGGGTGACGATCACGAACCCTCCGTTCGTCAACGACAACCTCGGCTCACCGGCAGCCAGCGACACCACGGCGGGCGTCGAGCGCGTCCGGCCGTTGTTCCACCTGTTCAACGGCGACCTCTGCTACGCCAACCTGGCCGAGGACCGCGTCCGCACCTGGTCGGACTTCTGGGCCAACAACGCCCGTAGCGCCCGGCACCGCCCCTGGATGCCGTCCCCGGGCAACCACGAGAACGAGCTCGGCAACGGCCCGATCGGCTACCGGGCCTACCAGACCTACTTCTCGCTGCCGCGCCAGCCCGGTCAGACCGAGGTCACCCGCGGCCTCTGGTACGCGTTCACCGTCGGTTCAGTGCGCATCATCAGTCTGGCAAACGACGACGTCACCTACCAGGACGGCGGCAACAGCTATGTCCGGGGCTACTCCCACGGCGCTCAGCGGGCCTGGCTGGAAGACGAGCTGCGGACCACGCGCACCCGCCGCGACATCGACTGGGTGATCGTGTGCATGCACCAGGTCGCCATCAGCACGGCCGACCAGTTCAACGGCGCGGACCTCGGCATCCGCCAGGAGTGGGTGCCTCTGTTCGACCGGTACGGCGTCGACCTCGTCGTCTGCGGCCACGAGCACCACTACGAGCGCTCGCATCCGATCCGGGGGCAGGTACCCAACCAGACCCTGACCCCCATTCCCCGGGCCACCCGGACCGACGTGGTCGACACGACGCGGGGCACGGTGCACATGGTGATCGGAGGCGGGGGGACATCAGTGCCATCCAACGGGCTGTTCTTCACCCCGCCTGCCTGTCGGGTGATCACGGCGGTCGGGCCGTTCGACCCCACGCTCGGAAGGCGCCCCCCGGTCTACGTGCAGGAGCCGGCACCCTGGTCGGCCGTCCGGGACGCCGCGCACTCCTACGGGTTCGCCGCCTTCGATCTCGACCCCGGCACCGAGCCGGGCGGAGTCACGAAGATGACCGTCACCTACTACGACGTCGTCGGGGTGGAGGGAGCGCTCGCCCCCTTCGAGACCTTCACCCTGCAGCGGCCACGGCGGGACATCGCCAACTGACCGGGGAGGCCGGAGACGAGCCATCCATCGACCGGAAGTGTCGGCGTGCGTTCATGCCCCGCTCACGGCGGGCCCCCGCGTGCCGCCCACACGGGTTGGCTTGGATGGCTCCGTGGGCCTACTCGGCCGTTCAGCTCCAGGCTGCTGCCTCGGCGGCGACGGCCGCAGCGATCACCAGGGTCGCGTTCGAGGCGGCCACAGCGACGCTGGAGACCTCAGGCGACGAAGCCATCGCGGCATTGACCGCGTCTTGCGGGCGCGCATGCGGACGGCGGCGTCGTAGCAGTCCAGCTCCTGACGCCAGCCGGCAAGGCGGACTGCTCGATGACGGCCGGGCGGCTCCGAACCCCGTCGGGGGTGTCCGCGGCGAGCGGGCCCGCTGAGCCGGTACGCCGGCGTGACCGACAGCTTTCCACGACTTTTTCGAAACCACGAACCCACGTCGAATTACTGATTATGGTCTGAGAAGAGTCAAGTGCAGGTAAATGCAGATACAAGCAGCCGTCACAGCGTCGCAGCGGTGTAGAACCGTGAAACGATGGTGACGGGCCCCCTCCTACCGGAACGGATGTCCCATCATGCGTAAGGTCACCCTCCTCACCGCAGCCACCGCCAGCATCGCGGTGGCGCTCGCCACGGCCACCTCCGCGAGCGCCGCCACTAGCGGCACCACCACCGCGACGATCACCCTCTCGGGCGGCTCCCTCGCCATCACTGTGCCGTCCGGATCGGTCAGCCTCGGCAGCGGCGCTGCAGCGGACAGCATCAGCGGGCAGCTCGGCAGCGTCACCGTGACGGACAACCGTGCGGCCCTCGGAGGGACGTGGACATCCAGCGTGTCCTCCAACAACTGGGCCAACAACACCGTCACCAGCGCCGCTTCGATCGACAACAGCAGGGTGGACTACTGGTCCGGCTTGGCCACCGCCAGCTCAGGGGTCGCCGTGACGGTGCCGGGCCAGGCCACAGCAGTGAACAAGGTGGCCCTGGGCGCCCCGGCCACAGCGTTCGCCGCCACGGCCACCACCGGCAACAACTCGACCACGTGGAACCCCACGTTGACCGTCAACGCACCGGCTCAGGCCATCGCCGGCGCCTACAGCGGCACGATCACCCACTCCGTCAGCTGAACTGAGGAACAGATGTACCGGATCGTCGTAGCAGCAGTGATGGTGGTGGCCGGGGCTCTCGTCCCGGCCACCACCGCGTCCGCAACCGCGTCCGCAGCCCAGCCGGCCACGGCACGCGGTCCACGGGACAGCATCGGTGTCCGGCTCTTGGACGCCCCTGTCGACCGGCGCAACGATCCGCGTGCCCGGCTCTACATCGTCGACCACGTGAGGCCCGGCACGAACATCCACCGGCGGATCGAGGTGTCCAACACCACGCCGGACCAGACCGCCGTGGCGGTGTACCCGGCGGCCGTCAGCATCGCTGGTGGCGTCTTCACCGTCGCGGACGCCCACACCCCCGACGAGCTGTCCACCTGGACCACGGTCGACCGGGGTCGGCTCTCGCTGGCGCCCGGTGCCAGGCAGGCCGTCACGGTTTCCATCAAGGTCCCCTCCTACGCCTCCGCAGGGGAGCGTTACACCGTCGTTTGGGCGGAGGTGAGCTCTGCGCCGGCATCCGGGGGTGGTGTCACCGCCGTCAACCGGGTGGGCGTCCGCATCTACCTGTCCGTGGGCCCGGGCGGCGAACCGCCGTCCAGGTTCGCCGTGGACACGCTGACCGCCGAACGCACGGCGGCCGGGCTGCCCGTCGTCAAGGCGCTGGTGCACAACACCGGTGGCCGGGCGCTGGACATGAGCGGCACGCTGACCCTGACCCACGGCCCCGGCGGCCTGCAGGCCGGCCCGTTCCCCGCCCAGCTCGGCACCACGCTGGCCGTGCACGACACGGAGACCGTGGCCATCCCGCTCGACGCCGGCGTTCCGGACGGACCGTGGCAGGCGCGTATGCGGCTGCGAAGCGGCCTGATCACCCATGACGTGCGCGCCACCCTCACCTTCCCGCACCGGACCGGAGCAGCGGCGCCCGTTCGCGCCGCGCCGGTCGCCGCCGCGCCAGTGGCCGCACAGGGCGGCCTGCCGGCATGGGCGCCGGCCGTCGCCGGCGCTTCCGGGCTGCTGCTGCTCATGCTGCTGGCGCTCTTCCTGCTCGGGCGGCGGCGGACCCGGCAGCGCGAACGAGCCAGGCGGCAGGCAGTCGCCCTGGCCGAGAGCTGACCGGCCCAGCGTTTGGCGGGTCAGAGCGCGAGCGTCTCTCCCCTCCCGGGCGTGCTCAGTGCGGCCGCGAAGCCCGCCTCGGTCGCCTGGTCGACGAAGTCCGACAGCGGCGAGCGGAAGACCGGGTAGTCGTCGTAGTGCACCGGCACCGCCCGGCGCGGCCTGATACGGCGCAGGAAGTCCACCCCTTGCACGGCGTCCATGGTCACGGTGTGCCGCAGCACCCGCGTGCCGCCCAGGTGCACCACGGCGACGTCGATGTCCGGGTGGCGCTCGCGGATGCCGTCCAGGTGCTCACCGGTCAGCGTGTCGCCGCTCAGGTAGACCCGCTTGCGCACGCGCCCGTCCACGGCGTGCTCGAGCATCGATCCCATGACCGGTGGCAGCAGCCGCCCCATCGCACCCCGCGCGTGTATGGCGGGCAGAGCCTGCACGCTCAGCGTCTCGTTCCCCCGCTGCTGGGCGTGCCGCGCCCACGTCTGGAGTCCCTCGGTGCGAAAGCCCCACTGCCGCAGCCGACGCGCGGCCGCCGGAGTGGTGACGACCGGCACCGACCGGTCCAAGCCACGTCGGGCGATCCGGTCGAAGTGGTCACCGTGCAGGTGTGACAGGACCACCGCATCCAGCGCCGGCAGCGCCACCGGCTGCATCGACGGCTCGGTCAGCCGGCGGCTCCAGAGCCCCTTGCCGAGGTAGGCGCGCTGGCCACGGTGCAGGAAGTTGGGGTCGGTCAGCACGGTGAAGCTGCCCAGCCGCAGGATCGTCGTGGCAGTGCCGATGAACGTCAAGCTGTCCGGTGCTGTGCCGGTGGAGCCGTCAGGAACGGCGGCGGCGGTGTCTGCATCCATGGCCTCCTGTTCCCGCTGGCTGCCCGGCTCAAGCACCGGCTCCGACGGCAGCCGGTGGCCCACGAGACCACCTGGACACCACCTGCATGCGTGCTACGGTTAGGCCGGTTGCAGTTGCAGTTCCTCGCTAGGACGAAGAGATGCCCGCCTACCAGCGGGCTTTTTCTTTTCACGGGCATGGCCCGCATGGTTTGTGGGGCGGACGCGGCAGCCGGGAGCGCACGAGGTGTGCGCTCCCTTGGCTATCAAGGAGAGAGTTTTTCCCATGGCACAGGGCACCGTTAAGTGGTTCAACGCTGAAAAGGGCTTCGGCTTCATCGCTCAGGACGGCGGCGGCCCCGACGTCTTCGTGCACTACTCGGCTATCGAGTCGAGCGGCTACCGCTCGCTCGACGAGGCACAGCGCGTCGAGTTCGAGGTCACGCAGGGTCCCAAGGGCCCTCAGGCTGACAAGGTTCGCCCCCTCTGAGGTGAGCTGCACGCACGACTGCTGAACGTCAGTAGGCGAAGCCCCCCGGCCCCAGGCCAGGGGGCTTCGTCGTGCCCACGCCAGGTCAGCGCAGCCGCTGGAGGAAGTCGCGGGCGACGGGCGCCGCGGCCGCCCCGCCGCTCCTGCCGCGCTCCACCAGAACCGCGAAGGCGACGTCGCCGCGCCAGCCGACGAACCACGCCCGGGTCTCCGGCGGGCTCGCGTTTCCGAACTCCGCGGTCCCGGTCTTGCCGAACACCGGGGCGCCGCCCAGCCCCGCGAACGCGCGGCGCGCCGTCCCCGAGGTGACCACCAGCCGCATCAGCGAACGCAGCTGAGCGGCCGGTGTGCTCCGCAGCGGCCGAGGCGTGCGGTCGGCTCCCGGCACCCCGGGAGAGCTGACCAGGGCCGGCTCGACGTAGCTGCCCCGGGCCACCGAGCCGGCCATGACCGCCAGTGACGCTGGTGAGGCGAGCGTCCTGCCCTGTCCGAAGGCTGAGGCGGCCCGCTCGGTGGCTGACGTGGCCGGCGGCACCGAGCCGGCGAACGCCCCCGCCACGCCCAGGTGCCGTCCCCATCCGGCGCCGACACCGAGCGCCAGTGCCGCGGCGTGCACGTCGCCGTTGCCCATCGACCTCGACAGCCCGGCGAACGCGGTGTTGCACGAGTTGGCGAAGTCCGCGCTGAACGGCACGGCTCCAAGCCTCTCGCCCTCGAAGTTCCGGATTCTCAGCCCGTCGACGATGACGGTGGGCGGACAGCTCACCGGCGTCGACGGCGAGAGCCCACCGGACGACAGCAGCGAGTAGGTGGTCGCCACCTTCAGCGTCGACCCGGGCGCGTAGCGGCCCTGCAGGGCCCGCTCGAAGCCGAAGGCCGGCGAGTCGGCCACCGCGAGCAGGTCGCCGGACCTCACGTCGAGAGCCACCAGCGCGGAGGGCACGCTCCCGGTCCGGGTGAGCGCCGCCTCCGCTGCCTTCTGCGTCCGGGTGTCCAGGGTCAGCCGCACCGCCGCGCCGTTGCGGGGCGGCTGCTCGAACAGCGTCTTCGTGGCGGCGCCGGTCGTCGTCACGGTGACTCCGGGCGTGCCGCCCAGCCGGGCGTCGTACCGGCCTTGGAGCCCGGACAGGCCGGCGTAGTCGCCCGCGACATAGCGCCCGGCGCCCCGTTTGACCGTGTCGGCTGTCACCGCTCCGTAGGTCCCGAGCAGCGGCTGCGCGAAGAGCCTGCTGGCGGCAAGCGGCGCTAGGCGCGAGGGGTAGATGACGCCGGTGAGCCCAGCCAGCCGCTTCCTCACCGCGGCGAAGTCCGCGGCGCGGTAGGTGATGACGGGGATGGGCGCCCGGTTCGAGGCCTTCTGCGCGGCCGTGAGCCTCTTGGCCAAGGAGCCATGAGGCTCACCGACGATCTGCTCCAACGCCGACGCGGCGGCAGTCGTGGCGCGAACCGGGTCCAGCTGCACGTCGTGGACGGTCCCGACCTGCAGCAGCGGAGTACCGGAGCGGTCCTCTATGGCTCCCCGCGTGCCCCAGGTGCGCCGGGCGACCAGGGCGGAGCCGGGCCGCAGCTGGGGATGCCACAGCGACGTGGCGCCGTTCGCGACGACATCCCAGCGGTCCTTGCCCGGTAGCCGGCGCAGCGCCACCGGCTCGATGTAGCGCCAGGCTGCGGGAGTGGTGCCGGCGGATGCAGGGGTGCTCGCCACCAGCTGCCAGGACACCTGCAGGGTGGCTCGCGCTTCCCGACCGCTCGACCGGTCCACCGAGGTGACCCGCACCGACACGGGTACCGGGCCGAGCCCCTGCGTGGCCGCGGCGAACCCGGCCGCCACCTGGGACGGCGTGGAGCCGACATACGAGGCAGTGGCCAGCGCGCGTCTGGCCCACGCGCCGGCGAACCCGTCAGCGGCAGCCCGAGCGCCACGGTCGAGCTCTGCGGCCTGCTGGTGCTCGCGCCACGCGGAGCCACCGGCTCCCAGAGCAGACAGCAGGGCCGCGCCGGCGATGACCCCGGTCACCCCACGTCTCATGGCGACCATCCAACCCCACGCCTGCCGCGGCGAGCTGGTGGCGCCGGTTCCTGCCCAGGTGGCTCAGGACGTGACAGGCTCGCCACATGAAGAGCACCATGCAGCAGACGCCGCTGCTCATCTCCTCGATCCTGGGCCACGGGGCCCTGCTGCACGCGGACCAGGAGGCCGTGACCTGGACGGCCGACGGGCCGCGGCGCACGTCATACCGGCAGATCGGCGTGCTGGGCGCCCAGCTGGCCCATGCCCTGCGCGGGCTGGGCATCGACGGGGACCAGCGTGTCGCGACGTTCATGTGGAACAACGCCGAGCATCTGACGGCCTACCTGGCGGTCCCCTCGATGGGGGCGGTGCTGCACGCCCTCAACATCAGGCTCGCCCCGGGACAGATCGCCGACGTCGCCACGCATGCGGCGGACCAGGTGGTGATCCTCGACAACAGCCTGGCCGGCCCGTTCAGCAAGCTGCTGCCGCAGCTGCGGACGTTGCGCGAGGTCATCGTCAACGGCCCGGTCAGTGACGAGGTGCGGTCGGCCCTGGCCGGCGCGGGACCGCACGTCCAGGGCGTGCACGACTGGACCGAGCTGCTGAGTGGACAGCCGGAGAGCTTCGACTGGCCAGTGCTCGACGAGAACGACGCGTCCTCGATGTGCTACACCTCGGGCACGACCGGCGGCCCCAAGGGCGTCGCCTACTCACACCGGTCGAACTACCTGCACTCCCTGGCGTGCTGCATGCCCGGGATGATGGACATCCGCCAGGGCGACCGGCTGCTGACGGTCGTCCCCATGTTCCACGCGAACTGCTGGGGCCTGCCGTATGCCGCGTTCCTGGCCGGCGCGTCGATGATCCTGCCCGACCGGTTCCTCCAGGCAGCGCCCCTCGCTGCGATGATCGAGGGCGAGCGCGTCACTGGGGGCGGCGCGGTGCCGACCATCTGGACCGACCTGCTCCGCTACCTGGACGAGCACCCCACCGACACCTCCTCGGTGCGCAACATCATCGTGGGCGGCTCGGCCTGCCCTCCGTCGCTGATGACGGCGATGCAGGAGCGGCACGGCATCCACATCACCCATGCCTGGGGCATGACGGAGACCTCGCCGCTGGGCTCGACCGCGGTGCCGCCGGCCGCCGCCACAGGCGAGGACTACTGGGCCTACCGTCGCAGCCAGGGGCGGATCGCGGTGCCGCTCGACGCGCGGCTGGTCGGACCCGACGGCGCGGAGCAGCCATGGGACGGCGAGTCCGTCGGCGAGCTGCAGATGCGCGGCCCGTGGATCGCGTCGAGCTACTACGACAACGGGCAGGCCACCAAGGAGGAGGCGGCCGAGTCGGCGGCCAGGTTCGAGGACGGCTGGCTGCGCACCGGGGACGTCGGGTCGCTGACCCCCGACGGCTTCCTCACTCTGACCGACCGGACCAAGGACGTGATCAAGTCCGGCGGCGAGTGGATCTCCTCGGTCGCTCTGGAGAACGCGTTGATGGGTCACCCGGACGTGATGGAGGCATCGGTGGTGGGCGTCCCGGATGAGCGGTGGGGCGAGCGGCCCCTCGCCACCGTGGTCCGCGTCCCCGGCTCAACCGTCGACGCGGCGACGCTGCAGCACTACCTGCATCCGAGCTTCGCGCGCTGGCAGGTCCCGGAGCGCTGGGCTTTCATCGACGAGGTGCCCAAGACCAGTGTCGGCAAGTTCGACAAGGTGGCGATCCGGTCGCGCTACGCCGACGGGGCGCTGGAGGTGCAGACGCTCAGCACGCGGTCCTGACGTCCGTCACTACGTCGGCGCGGACCTTCTTCTTCTTCGGACCGGAGGGGCTGCTCGGGGCGGGCGCGTTGGAAGCTGCGATCGCCTTCTGCACCATCTCCCGGATCTTGGCGAAGTCGGGGTTGACGACGTCGGTGTTGTTCGCGGTGAACGGCAGGCTGGTGATCCGGGCCTTCTGGATCCGCTGCACGAGGGCGACCCAGGCGGGCAGCTCCGCAGCGGGGATGTCGACGCTGATGTTCTTCTTGGCGACCTTGGCCAGCGTGGGGTACTTGCCGAGCATGCTGACCGGGTTGACCTGGTCGAGCAGAGCCCCCACCATGCACCGCTGGCGGCGCATCCGGCTGTAGTCGTCGGTGGTCGCGCGGGAGCGGGAGAACCACAGCGCCTTGTATCCCGAGAGGTGCTGGCGCCCCTTCTCGATCCAGCCCTTGATGCTTCCCGGGGTGATGCCGCCACTGGCGTCGTGCGAGCCGCCGATCGGGATGCGCTGCGTGACGTTGACGGTGACGCCGCCCATCGCGTCGACCAGCGAGGTGAACCCCGCGAGGTCGATCACTGCCGTGTTGTCGATGTGCAGGCCCAGGGTCTGCGAGATGGCGTCGGTCGTGGCCGTCAGGCCGGGGTTGCGGTCGCCCCTGAACAGGTCCTTGTGCGCGTCCGCCTCGGTCCAGACGGCGTTGAGCAGGCAGGCCGACCCGCAGTTGTACCCGTTGGGCCAGAGGCCGTGCAGCGGGTCCGTGATCGGGAACTGCACCATCTCCAGGTTGCGCGGCAGGCCGAACAGCACCGTGTTGCCGGTCCTGGTGTTGATGCTCGCGACGATCATCGAGTCGGTGCGCACGCCGGTGCGGTCAGCGCCGGCATCCGAGCCGAGCAGCAGCACGTTGACCCGGGGGGTGCCGGCCCAGGGGTCGCTGCCCGTCCGGGCCGGAGCGGCGTGCGGGATCGGTCCCGTCGCGGACGGGATCTGCCTGCCGGCGAACATCGAGCTGACCAGGTCACGCTGGATGGCGGCGTACTGGATGACCTTCAGGCCCGGGACGAGCACCACCAGGCACATCAGCGCGGTGAACGCCTTGGCCACCACGCCCGAGCCGCCTGAGGCCGCGGGGCGGGTGGCCAGGTGGGTAGCCACGATGGACCCGATCCAGACCAGCGCGGCGATCCCCACCGCCACGGACACGGCAACCAGCCAGGTACCGCTGACGGCCACGTCGAGGGCCGTCACGACAAGGCCGCGAGAGACGGCCACGACGGCAAGCGCCACGGCGATGAGCACGAAGCCGCCCAGCAGCGCCAGACCGCTGCGGCGGCGGCCGGCGGCCGCCAGCCCCGCCCCGGGCAGCGCGGTGCCCAGCGCGGTCAGCCCCAACGAGCGGCCCAGCGTCCGGCGCCGCCGGACGGCCCCGGCGGGACGAGTGTCAACGACGAGGAGCGAGGACTCAGCGCCCTCGTCGTACGAATGCGACATCGACCATCCTTCGTGACGCGCTGAGCCTCGCTGGGTGCCAGCGAAGACGAGCACTCCGTGGTCTGACGTGTCGGCGCGAACAGCCGGGAGCAACAACCTATTGTGCACTGGCTGTCACACCAGTCGCGTCCCCTCTGACGCCGCAGGCGCTCGCCCGGTTGGTTCCGGTCGGGCGGCCGGTAGGGTTTGCGACCGGGCGGCGGGTCGGTGAGCCCGGTCCGGATGGCGTTTTGGCGGGCGTTCCGGTCCACCGGTAGCCTGTGCGGGCTCTGGTCTGTCCCCGAGTGCCCCTCGGCTCGGCAGACCACTGCGTGGAGGCGTCGCCTAGCCCGGTTTATGGCGCCCGCCTGCTAAGCGGGTTGAGGATAAAACCTCTCGCGGGTTCAAATCCCGCCGCCTCCGCGCGATGTGCGGTCCGGCTCCCGAGGTCCCGTCCTCTCGGAGCCGGGCCGTTCCCGGGCGTCTGGCGTGCCGCTGGTCCCGCTGCGACGCGCTCGGACGCCCGGGAGGCGGATAATCGCCAGGACGTCCGACTGGAAGGGGCCTGGAGCAGATGAGTCAGCAGGCGGTGTATCTCCCCGGCGACAGCACGGTCGAGCTCAGGGAGGTCAGCCGGCCCTCGCCCGGACACGGGCAGGTGGTGCTGCGGGTCGAGGCCTCGACCATCTGCGGCAGCGACATCCGGGCCATCTACCGCGAGCACCTCGGCACCGGTCCGGAGGCACACCAGGACGTTGTCGCAGGCCACGAGCCGTGCGGGGTGGTGGAGGAGCTGGGTCCGGGGTGCCGGGTCCGGTCGGGCGGCGACCGCGTGGTGGTCTACCACATCAGCGGCTGCGGCCAGTGTGACGACTGCCGCAAGGGGTTCCAGATCAGCTGCTCGAGCCCGTTGCGTCGAGCCTACGGATGGCAGCGCGACGGCGGCCACGAGCAGTATCTCCTCGCCGAGGAGAGGGACCTGGTCCTGCTGCCGGACTCGCTGTCGTTCGTGGACGGCGCCTGCGTGGCGTGCGGGTTCGGTACGGCGTACGAGGCGGTATGCCGGGTCGGCGTCAGTGGCCGGGACACCACCCTGGTCACCGGCCTCGGACCGGTCGGCCTCGCGGTCGGGCTGCTCTCGCGCAAGCTCGGAGCGAGCACCATCGTGGGGTCGGACCCGAGCCCGGACCGCCGGCGAACCGCTCTGGAGATCGGCGCCGTCGACTCCACCGTCGATCCCACCGCCGCTGGTGTCGACGCCGACCTGGACTCTCTGCTGGGCCGTGGAGCGACCGCCGGGATCGACGCCTCCGGCAGCGGCCGAGCGCAGGCACAGCTGCTCGACCACATGGCCCGCTGGGGTCGGGTCGCGTTCGTCGGCGAGGGTGGCACCCTTACCGTCGACGTCAGTCACGCGATCATCCATAAGCAGCTCGTGATCCACGGGTCCTGGGTGACCAGCACCCATCGGATGGCCGAGCTGGTCGAGCGGCTCGATGCCTGGGGGCTGCACCCGGAGGTCGTGGTGTCGCATCGGTTCCCCCTGTCCAAGGCAGCGGACGCGTACTCCGTCGCCGATGCCGGGCTCGCGGGCAAGGTGGCGATCCTGCCGCAGCAGTCCTGATCGGCTCACCGCGGGGGGAGCATGGCCGCGCTGGCGCGACGGCAATGAAGCACGGCGACGCGTTCGCCGGTCATGCCCGCGACTGGGGCGGAGCCGAACCTTCAGCGCCTCAAGCCGCGCCCTCAGCTGGCCTCGAGCCGCGCCTTCAGGGCATCCAGCTCGGTCAGCAGCTGAGCGGGCACCGTCTCGCCGATCGTCTCGAACCACTGCTCGATCTGCGGTATCTCCGCGCGCCACTCCTCCGGGTCGACAGCGAGTGCGGCGGCGAGCTGGTCGTCGGTGATGTCGAGACCCTCGATGTCGAGCGCCCCTGGTGCGGGCACGAGGCCGATGGCGCTCTCGACTGCGTCGGCCCGGCCCTCAATCCGCTCGACTGCCCACTTGAGGACCCGGCTGTTCTCGCCGAAGCCGGGCCAGGTGAGGCGGCCCTCTGCGTCGCGGCGGAACCAGTTCACGTAGAAGATCTGCGGCAGCTTGTCCGCCGGCGTCTGCTTGCCGAGCGCCAGCCAGTGGGCGAAATAGTCCCCGGCGTCGTAGCCGATGAAGGGCAGCATCGCCATCGGGTCGCGCCGTACGACTCCCACCGCCCCGGTGGCAGCGGCCGTGGTCTCAGAGGAGATCGTGGCGCCCAGGAAGACACCGTGTGACCAGTCTCGGGCCTGCGTCACGAGCGGGATCGTGGTACGCCGCCGACCGCCGAAGAAGATGGCGGAGATCGGCACACCGCGCGGGTCGTCGAACTCCGCCGCGAGGATCGGGCACTGCTCGATCGGTGTGCAGAACCGGCTGTTGGGGTGCGAGGACGGCGCGTCCGACTCCGGCGTCCAGGGCTGCCCCCTCCAGTCGGTCAGGTGAGCCGGCGGCTGCTTCGTCATCCCTTCCCACCAGACGTCGCCGTCGTCGGTGAGGGCGACGTTGGTGAAGACCGAGTTGCCCTTGGCGATGGTGCGCATGGCGTTGGGGTTGGTGTGCCACCCGGTCCCCGGCGCGACACCGAACAGGCCGAACTCCGGGTTCACGGCATACAGACGGCCGTCATCGCCGAAGCGCATCCAGGCGATGTCGTCGCCCAGCGTCTCGGCCTTCCAGCCCGGGATCGTCGGCTCGAGCATCGCCAGGTTGGTCTTGCCGCACGCGCTCGGGAAGGCCGCCGCCACGTAGTGGACGCTGCCCTGGGGGGACGTGAGCTTGAGGACCAGCATGTGCTCGGCCAGCCAGCCCTCGTCGCGAGCCATCGCCGACGCTATCCGCAGGCTGTAGCACTTCTTGCCGAGCAGGGCGTTGCCGCCGTAGCCCGAGCCGTAGCTCCAGATCGTGCGCTCCTCGGGGAAGTGCGCGATGTACTTCGTGTCGTTGCACGGCCAGGGGACGTCCTGGTGTCCGGGGGGCAGTGGCGCGCCTACGGAGTGCAGGCACGGCACGTATGCCGCGTCGAGCTCCTCCATCCGTCTCAGCACCGGATCGCCGACCCGGGCCATCACCCGCATGGACACGGCGACGTATGCCGAGTCGGTGATCTCGACTCCGAACATCGGCCTGTCGGCGTGGAGGTGTCCCATGACGAACGGGATGACGTACATCGTCCGGCCGGACATGCAGCCGCGGTACAGCTCGGTCATCCGCGACTTCATCTCCGCCGGGGCCATCCAGTTGTTGGTGGCGCCCGCGTCCTTCTCGTCCCGCGAGCAGATGAAGGTGCGGTCCTCGACGCGCGCGACGTCTGAGGGGTCGCTTGCGCAGTGGAAGCTGTTGGGCTTCTTGGCCTGGTCCAGCCGGGTGAGCGTGCCGGCGGCTACCAGCCCGTCGGTCAGCTCGGTCCATTCCCGCTCGGAACCGTTGACCCATCGGACGTCTCCCGGCGTGGTCAGCGCGGCGACCTCCGCGACCCATGCCGCCAGGCGTGCGTGGGTGGTGGGGGCGCCTGGAGTTGTTCCCTCGTCAGGTCTGGTGAGCTGGGTGGTCATTCGCCGGCCGTCCCTTCCCGGAGGCCGATGGGGGCGATCGGCCACACGTGCGCTGACTGTCGATGTGCGCCGACGGCGAACGAACATCCACGCCCATGTCCACATCATGGACGATTTTGCGCCAGCGTACCCCCGTATGCTGGCACCCGCGTGGCCTTCGGCGCCTTCCCAGTGGCAGGGATCACACTGGTGCGCCGGCTGTCAAGCTTCTGCCGGTGCTGCGCCCGACGACGTCCGGAACGCGCCGGGTGCTGCCGTGACCGTTGCGCTGGGCGTTCCTGCTGCGGTCATGGTTTTCGCTGGCCAGCGCTTGCCGGTATCGTCAAGGGTCGTCGCGCGGCCACCACCGCGCGACCGCTGCGCCCGTAGCTCAACGGATAGAGCATCTGACTACGGATCAGAAGGTTCCCAGTTCAAATCTGGGCGGGCGCGCGCGGTCAGGCCCCCGTCCCCCTCTGGGGGGTGGGGGCTTGCTGCTGCTCCGGTCTGCAGCCATCCGAGCGGGACGCCGGTCCGCAACGCCCAGGCCTTCATGACGATGACGCGTGGCTTGACCCTGCCCGTCTCGTAGTTCCCGATGGTGGCCCGAGACACGTCAATGTCGGCCGCCAGCTCGGCCTGGTCGAGCCCGACGAACTCGCGCGCCTTCCGTAGCCGGTCCGCCACGGTGAAGGCCGGGATCGCGGTGTGCCCATGCGCTGTACTCATGTGGGCAACGTAGCGCACAGGGTAAACGTTGCGCAAGGAAAGCAAGAAACTCGGCTCTGACGGCAGCTGCGCTCTTGCGCAGTCTGCGCAAGAGCCGTAGGTTACGCATATGCCGAACACTCAGCCCGACGAGATAGTCACCACGTCGGAGGCCGCGTCGATCCTCCTATCCTCGACCTCGACCGTCAACCGCTGGGCCGAGAAGGGCACGCTGCCTCAAGTTGCCAAGGGCAACGGCATCCGGGGCCCGCGCATGTTTCGCCGCGAGGACGTTGAGGCGCTGGCCCGTGAGCGGATCGCGTCATGACCACGTGGCGCCCCGTCCCCGGTTGGACCGGCTTCTACGACGTCTCGGACGCCGGCCAGGTCCGCAGCGTCGCCCGGGTCATCCCGCACCGGATCGCGGTCCTCGCCCGCGACGGCAAGCGGTTCGCCTGGGCGGTGCACCGACTCGTCGCTGAGACGTTCCTCGGTCCTCTGCCGCTCGGGCTGCAGACCTGCCACAACGACGGCGACAACGCCAACAACGCGGCGGCCAACCTCCGCTACGACACGCCCAGCGCCAACGAGCTGGACAAGGTCGCGCACGGCCACAACCGGAACGCAGCGAAGACGCACTGCCCGCAGGGTCACGCCTACACCGAGGACAACACCATGCACCAGGCCAGCCGGAACGGGCGCAAGTGTCGCGCTTGCCACGCCGCCCGTAACAGGGCACGGCGGATGGCCGTTGCCTCATGACTCCCGACGACTGTCCCGACTGTGGTCGTTCCGACCGCGGCGTGTGTGGGGAGCACCTGGCGCAGGCCCGCGACGCGGCCGGGTCCGACCACCACCCGCCCTGCCCCGGCGGCTGCGGTGAGCTCGCCGACGAATGCTGCTGCCCGCGGCCCAACCCGCTCGGGTCGATGCGGATCACGGGGCCGGTCGGCTCACGCACGGAGCGTGCGGCCGGGCTGGCGTCGTGATCGCCCTCGCCGTGGTCCTGTTCCTCGCGCTGTCCGTGGCCGCCGCGTTGCTCCTGGCGCAGTCCATCCGCGACCGGGACACGCAGGTGCCCCGCGTGTACCACTCCGACCCGAACCAGTGGTACGACGGCTCGCGCTGCGAATGCCGGCACTGCCGCCGCGGCCCGGCGCAGGAGCGGCTGCCGTGAACAGGTGGTCCGACACAGCGCACATCTGGCAGGGCCGTTTCCTACTGGCCCTGGGTGGCCTCTCCTGGCTTCCGCACAACGGGTCATTGGAAGTGACGGACCGGTTTCTTGGCGTCCTCCTGGCAGTTCTT